>Ga0210393_10002352_pt1 | contig 15595 bp, 6 predicted proteins | sample IncBWC27OmetaG_FD_160068 | JGI IMG/M metagenome (GOLD analysis project Ga0210393, IMG submission 160068) | Forest soil microbial communities from Barre Woods Harvard Forest LTER site, Petersham, Massachusetts, United States - Inc-BW-C-27-O ... | reverse complement strand
AAACCAGTCCAGCCGGACGTAGCCGAGGCCATGATTGCCACGCAGCACCATGTCGCCGAAGTCCTGGAAGTTCGGCCTTTGTGGATGACGCACATTGGCGATCTGCGACTCGGCGACTTCGGCCTGGGTCGAACCCGTGTAGTAGAGGAACTGATCGACCTGGTGCGAGCCGATGTCGCAGAGGATGCCACCGAACTGCACAGGGTTCCAGAACCAATCCGGCCGGCCGCCTGAGCCCCCTGCGTCGCCGCCGTGCCCTTGAACGATCTGGTGTGGCGCGATGTTGATCGTCTGGATGACCTTACCGATGGCCCCTGCCTGGACCAACTCGCCTGCCTTGACGGCGGCTTTGACCTCCAGCCGTTCGCTATACATGATGGCGTAGATCTTCTTCGTTTCGGCGATGGTCTTGCGGACCGCCGCGAGATCTTCGAGAGTAGTGATGCCCGGCTTGTCGCTGAGAAAGTCCTTGCCTTGCTTCATGGCGCGGATGCCGATGCCGGCGCGCTCATTGGCGATCTGCGAGCTGAGCACAAGCTGGGTGGAAGGATCGTTGATGATCTCGTCTTGCGTGGCTACGATCTTGACGTCGGGGAAGCGCTTCTTGAATGCGGCGAGCTTGTCCTCCTCGCCACCCCAGGCCGCGACGAGTACACCACCGCCACGCTGCACAGCGCCGATCATGCCATAGATATGGTCGTGGCTCATGCCGCAGACGGCAAACTTGATGGAGTACTTCGACTTGGTGTCTGCCTCCTGGCCCGGTCCGGCGATTTCATGGACGACATGGCCTCCGCCGGCGTGAAGCCCGTGGGCCGCCTCGGGCAGAGCGGCTAACATTCCTGCTGAACCCACTGTCCTGAGAAACGAACGCCGGTTGAGGCCATCACTCTGCATCCTGATCCGCTCCTATTTTCCGCGTGTACGCTCTTGCACTGTAACGTTGGTCTGAATGCATAGACGGTCCGGCCGTGCTGCTTAGTTTCATTGCAATCAGAGATTTTATTGCGATGTCGAACTTTATCTCGAATTTTTGCCACCAACAATTTAGTCAATGAAAACGTCTTTGGCAAATGGCAAATTGAAACTTTTCTATGGATCATGAGAAGTTACAGATGTTGCGAGGAACGTTTCTGGCAAGTTTTCCGTGAATTTCATGGCCGATTGCGCGCTGTGGGGGTTGATTTGTTCGGTCTCTGAATGTATTCGGTGAAGGACTCGTAATGTGACAGGAACGTGGGAGCGTCAGGGGTGCCGCTCCCACACTCGTTCAATTGGTTGAAGCAGCTTGAGGCTTTGTCTCTTGCTTGCCTGCATCCAGATGGTCCCAGTTGAGGATTGTGTTGAAGCCCAGGGCGTAGGTGCCTTGAGTCTGCCAGCGCCAAAAAGGCCGAAGTGCAAACATGACCAGGTGCCCCTGGCCAATTGGCTGATCAAGCGCGAGCGCACGATTGGTTAGGGCCTGGCCACCTGCAAGCTCTCCAGAGAGCAATATCTCGTCTGCCTTGGCTGGGAACTGCAGGACAACTCTGGGTGGGGCCGAGGTGTCCTCCGCACCGCCGAACTGCCGTAACGCCTGCTGGGCCGCGCCGGCATCGCTGCTCTGCGAGGGCAGGCCCTTCGGCTCTACGATGGTGTCGTCGGAATCGTAGGGCGACAGTACGATTGGCGTCGCATTCGGTGTAATATCCGCTCCGACCCCTGGCACTGCAGCCGCACCGCGAAAGCCGCCGACACGAGTATTCAATACTGGGTCCTGGCTGAAATATACGGGCATCTGATCGCCCGTGTATCCGTACACGATGGGGCTCTTCTTGTCGGATATGATTCCGCGCATCAATGCGCCTTTGGCATACAACGTCGCCGGATGCTCGACGTTGATACGTGTCGTGATTCCGTAGTCGGGCAGGATCGTCGTCGTTGATCCTTCCGTAATCAGAGTGCCGCCGGCTTGCACGAACTTCACCAGTTCTGCCAGCCCCTCGATCCCCATGCCGCCGCGAATGTCATCGCTTGAGTCTTCCACTCCGAGATTCGGGGTCAGCTTCGTCTTCTTGTAGGGGACCGCATCTGGGCCCGTCTTCGGGATCCCATTCACCTGCGACACCGAGCTGCCGCCAATGCTGGGGAAGATAATCACGTCGTATTTGGTGCGAAGGTCTCCGTCGCGAAGCTTCTGGTCGGCGAAGTAGGTGTACGGGACGCCATAGTGGTCGAGTGCGGCACGGACCCAACCTTCGTCCTGCGTCCTCTGCCAGGAGTGGACATAGCCGATACGCGGAACAGTCAGGGGATGGGTCTTCACCGTTGTGGCCGAGGTAGCGTACGCCGTGAGTCCGAGTTCCTGAATGGACGCTCGGACCTTCGCGTCTCCTCCATCGCGAACCACAAAGGCGCCTGCCCGGAGATGATGGCCATCGAGATCGAAGTCCTCTTCGGCGGCTTCCATCTTTACGTCCGCATTCTTGAATCGGAAGGTCGCCAGTACATTGTCGGTGGTGTTTTCGACAACGAGAACATCGCCGGTCCCGTGGATTACGCCGGGAACCACAACGTCCTTATCGATCGCCGCCATTGGCCTGTCGAGAAGTGACTTGTCCGTCACTTTCTTCACCGTCACATTGCGCATCAACGGCATCGTCCAGCCGGTGTCGTCGTAGGGCAGCGGATTCGCCACGGGGTAGTTCTGTAGGCTGAAGTACATGTCCACCAGAGTGCGGTACGGCTGGTCTGCGCGGATGATGTAGTCGCCAGCCGAAACCTTCAGGCCACCAAATGCGCTGTCCTTGTCGGCGACCTCGATCTCGACGCCCTGATGACGAAGGTCGTTTACCATCTCTGCCGCGTTCACGCGATGCGTTTGTTGAGCTGGAATCGCCCATCCGTACACGGGGCCGTCCTTTCCTTTCTGGACCGACCGCTTGTTCTTCAGCCAGTAGTTTTCCAGGTACAGGTCTTTCTCCCTTGCGACCTTGTTCAGCGCGATAAGGATCGCGGACTCCTGGATATTCGTGTTGTTTCGCGGGCCCCACTTCACGGTGGGAAGCGGCGGATTCGGTCGATACCACTCGCGGCTCGTAGTTGTTGCGGGCAGTTGAAGCTTTTCGGTCACGTCCGGCCCGTAGGATTGCACCTCGTAAAACCGCCCAAACGAGTTGTGCGTCTCCGCGATCCAGAAGAGATAGTTCGGCACCCATCCGTCGTAAAAGCCGTAGGTCCAGACCCCGGGAACGCCCCGCTTGGCCATCTCCATGATCTCGGTCTCACCCAGCATCCACCATTCGTCGACGGCAATTGGATCCAGTGATGGGTTATATGGTCCCGTTCCCGTCGAGACATAAAGGTAGGACTGCGCCTCATGCAGATCGTGCAGCACGGTTGGGTGCCACTCCAAGATTCCTGCGGTAATGTTTTGCGTCAGGTGAAGGTATTGGCCCATTCCGTCGCGATTGTTGTCATGCGCGACGTACTTCCCCCAGTACATTAGTGGAGGCCGTGGCTTCTTCGTTACTTTGCCGTAGTAGTAGGTGTCCACCTCTTTGTCGCGGCCATCGGTCTCGACCACAGGCGTGATAAACACGATCGCATTGTTGCGAATTGCCTGAATGAACGGGGTCTCTTCGACAATGAGCCGGTAAGCTAGCTCTACCAGCATCTGCGGGCCGCCGGTCTCCGGAGAATGGATGCCGCTGGTGATCCAATAGATCGGCTTGCTCGTATGGATGATCTTTTGGGCCTGCTCTTCAGTCGTCTTGCGCGGATCGGTGAGCGCCGCCAGGTCGGCCTTGTACTTATCAAGGTCCTTGATCGACTCTTCATTTCCGATTGCCAGCACGACCATGTCGCGCCCTTCTTCCGATTTCATTCCCAGTTTCCAGAACTTCGCACGCGGTGAATCCTTGGCCAGTTCCTCGTAGTACCGGTTGATATCGGCGTTGTAATACAGCTCGCCCGGCTGTCCGGGCATGGATCCCAGAAACTTGAGAGGGGTAGGCACCTTTGTCGACGCGGGCAGATGGTCTACGAGCTCAGTTGTAAATCGCGGGTCGGAGAGGAATTCCTTGATTTTCTTTGTATATTCTTCGTCGTTTGCCTGTTTCAGGGCGCTTGGCTGAGCAAATACGACGCATGTTGACGCCAGAAGAAAGGAACAGGCCAGCAGTCGTGTGGCCGACGCGCGGGGACGCAGCGAGGTCCCATAAACGTGGAAGTACGGCAGGGATATTTTCATGGATCCAACCTACAACAACCTGACGCAGTGTCCATAGAAGATTTGGGACCGCCGGAAGAGGTGTAAAGCTGTGGCGCAATAAGAGCGGAAGCGTTTTGAGCTGGCACCCTACCGGATCCGTCGACCATTGAGCGAATGGGCAGCTAGGCCGCGGAAGACGTTTTTCAGCGAGCGGACCGGTCTAACCAGGCGGGGCGTAGACCGAACAGGGCGGACTACTTGTTTGGCCTCTGCAGAGTTATGTGTGCACTCAATAAATGGCCGGCGCAATTCGTATCGTGGCTTTACACAATGGGTTGCGGACAATTTTAGAGGTTTTCAAAACCGACCTTCTGGTTCAAGCTGCTGGCGTATGGTTGGGCCTGTTTCGCAGTCCTGTTACCCGACAGAAGATTTCTTTTAAATTTGTTGACTATTCAGAACTGACCCTGATACGGTTCGTTCGCTCTCCAAACAATAGCGGCGCCGGGCCCGAATCTGAACCACTTATGGAAGTACTTCTGGAGGTTTCACGTGATATCCCTAAATCGATTTAGATCTATTGTCTCGCTACTCGTCCTCAGTCTCTCGGTCGCGTCGATCCAGGCGCAGCAGACTACCGGCTCCATCGTAGGTACAGTGAAGGATGAGAGCGGCGCGGTGGTCAGTGGGGCCACCGTGAAGGCAACCAACGTGGGAACCGGATTCTCCCGGTCGGCGCCGACCAACGGTTATGGGGAATACCGCATCGATTACCTGCCCGTGGGCGGGTACACCATCGAGATGGAGGCGGCTGGCTTTAGACGCTTCGTGCAACAGAATATCGTCCTCAACGTAGACCAGACGCTGACGCTTGAAATCACACTGTCCGTGGGTGCTGCAACTGAGACCGTCACGGTCACGAGTGCTCCCCCGTCGGTGAATACGTCCGACGCGGTATTGGGCAGGACCGTTGAGGGGGCCGAAATCCTTGGCCTGCCCCTGGTCAATCGCAACGCATACTCCGAAATTTCCCTTACGCCGGGCGTAATGGCCAATAACAACAGCCCCACCTCGAATCCCACCGGCTCCCCCAATTTCACCGTTGGGCTACCGTCCGCGGATGTCCAGATCAACGGCTCCATTGACGGCGGCAATCCCGAGGTCGCCTTTTACCTGGATGGCGGCAACAACATAACCGGTATGCGTAACTACGGAAACCCGGCGCCCAACCCAGACGCACTCGAAGAGTTTCGCGTAGAGACCAGCGCGTTCGGGGCCCAATATGGCCAGTTCTCCGCCGCCGTCATTACGGTTATCACAAAGTCGGGAACAAATAAATTTCATGGCTCATTGTTCGAGTTCAACCGCAACACCGACTTCAACGCCTATCCGTGGACCGCAGGACAGGGCGCTCCGGCAGTCAAATTGCCTTACCATCGCAACCAATTTGGCGGTACCGTCGGTGGCCCCATCATTCACGACAAGGCCTTCTTCTTTTTCAGCTATGGCGGTCTGCGCCAGGTGGCCGGACAACAGCTCAATGGCGCCATCGTGCCCACGGCTGCCGAGCGCCTGGGCGACTTTACCGGAGACACCTTCAAGGTCAACGCGCCGGGCACTAAGACGCAGGTGAAGGGAACAAACAGTAGCCCAAATTGCCAGGTTGCCACACTGAACTGCATCCCCCAGGCCCTCCTGGATACGACCATTGCAAACTTCGACAACGTAAGCAACTCATTTGGCACTTCCGTCCCGCTGCCCAACGGCGCTCTCAAGCCCGCGACCGGAGGCGGGGCCTACACTGGCGTCTACAACACTCCGATAACGTCAAACGAATACCTGGGCAAGTATGACCAGGTATTCGGCGCCAAGGACCATGCGACGGCGACCTTCTTCTTCGTCAGGAACGTGCAAGGCGCATTCGGAGGCGGCACCAGCGGCAGTCAGGTCCCGTGGACCATCAATCAGTCCGCTGCGAATCAGTGGAATATCAACATCAGCGATGTTCACACCTTCAGCCCCACCACGGCGAATCAGTTCTGGCTTACGTTCACGCGGGCAGCGGGCGGACGCGTCAACCTGCCAGGGAGCGGCCCGTCGACGCAAACCCTCGCCACATACGGCTCGAACTTCCTCATCCAGGGACCGAACGCACTGCCCAATTTCTCCCCATCGGGGGCCTTTAACGCGACCACGACGAACGCGGGTCCGTTCACGGGCTCTAACAACTATGAGTTACGAGACATGGTCAGCCTGGTCAAGGGTAGACACACCCTTTCCCTCGGCGGTGAGTTCGCTCTCGACAAGACTATGTTCTGGGCCGATCTGTTGAACTTTGGAACCATCAGTTTTGCGACCTCCGCACCCACGTCCACGAGCAATGTGTTTTCGGACTGGGTCACCGGCCAGGCCTCCTCGTTCGAACAGGACACGCCTTATACAACGCTGATCAGTTATTGGCACACTGCGGTGTTCGCGCAGGACGATTACCGGATCACACCCCGGTTCACAGCAAACCTTGGAATCCGTTGGGACATCGATACGGTTCCCGTCGAGTCGCTGAACAGGACGGCATCGTTCGTTCCCGGCGTGCAATCCACCGTGACACCGGCCGCGCCGAAGGGCATGTTGTTCCCGGGGGACCCGGGCATCGGTCGCGGCATAATCACCACAAAATTCCATCATATTGCGCCGCGTGTCGGTTTTGCATGGGACCCATATGGGGACGGCAAAACCGCATTTCGCGGCGCCGCGGGCGTCTTCTACGGCACCACCAGCGGCAACGAGTGGAACCAACCCGGCAACGGCGCACCGTTCGCCATACGTCAGACCTTCGGTCCTCTTAATTCAATCACCAATATCTACTCGACCCCGGGTGATTTCCCCTCCACGGAGCCTGGCGGCGGCATCTTCCCGTACGTCTATTCGCCAAGCGCGCCGAAGTTCTTCCCCACGGCCGCCGTCGAGAGCATCGACAAGAACGCGCAATATCCTTACATCTACCAGTTCAACACGTCCGTGCAGCGACAATTGCCCGCCCAGGTAACTTTGACGGTGGCGTATGTAGGTACGCTCTCGCATAACGTGCCCACCATGATCGACGGCAACTACGCTCCTTATTCAACTGCTTTCGGTAAGCCCAGCACTTCAGCGCAAAGCGTCGCCAACCGGCGCCAGTTCGATCCCTGTGTCGGGCCTTGTCCAAGCGGTCCGGCCGGCATCAACACCGGCACCATGGGGCAGAACATCTATCTGATCACAAATCAGCACGCCAATTACAACGCCCTTCAAGTCTCGGCGAGGAAGCAGTTGTCGCATGGCTTCACTATCAGCGGTTTCTATGTCTGGAGCCGCGCGCTACAAAGCTCAAACGAGTCGGCGATTGGACAGATGACCGCGCAGAATTTTGGTTACTTAGGCAATCCCTTCACCCTCAGCAATAATAGTTTGGGCGCCGTCGGCGGCGGCCTCGCGGAGGAAAGGGGCCCGATGGATGCTAACCGGACCAACAACGCGGCGATCTCCGCCATATGGAACATCGACTACTTCCACGGATCGAGCATGTTCCTGAAACAAGTATTAAACGGCTGGCAGATCGCGCCGGTCCTCTATATGACCAGCGGCCAGCCGTTAAATATGACCACAGGGTCCAACCAGAACTTTGACAGTTCGAACGCGAACCGCCCCAACGCGGTTCCTGGCGTTAACCCAAAGCTCAATCACGGCTGCCGGATTTGCACCACTGGGAGTGAGTTGACGGCGTGGTTCAACACCGCTGCCTTCGCCGCGAACTGCCAGGCCAACGCTAATACTGGCATCTGCACGACTACGACCGGCATCGGTCCTGGTGGCGCCGATGGTAATGTGACGCGCGACTCCATACTCGGACCCGGGTTCCGCGACATGGATCTCGGAATCTTCCGCACCTTTTCCTTCGAGCATGGAATAGCGTTCCAGTTCCGTGCCGAAGGCACTAATGCCTTGAACTGGGTGAGCGTCGGCAATCCGACAACGTCCCTCTCGTCGGGCAACGACGGCAAGATCACCGGGGCACAGGGCACCCAACGTGTCATCCAGCTGGGAGGTCGGCTGACGTTCTAGATCGAACCCGCGCAGACTCAACGTCCTACCCGCTCCATGAAGCGGTCGGTGTGCTGCATCGACCGCCTCTCCTCTAGTCGGTGAGATTCATGATCTAGGGCTGTCTTAACTAAAGTTAACGTCCTAGAGGCTGTCTTAGATTGTTATTCTGTTCGCCGGTCACTGCCCGTATGGGGTGACCGGTATCTAACATGATGAAGTTAGTGCAATCCATCCCGGGTTAGCACCAAGAATCAGGATGAGCATGGAAGGTGTTTCAAGACGAAGATTTATTACAGGAGCAGGACTGACGGTTGCGGCCTGTGCGACACCTCCACTCTTTGGTATGGCTGCGGCATCGCAGTCGCCATTCAAAATCGCCGTTATCTCCGATGAAATCTCACAGGATTTTGATCACGCATGCTCTGTCATCGCGAACGACTTCGGCCTGCAATGGGTCGAACTCCGCGAGATGTGGGGCAAGAACCTCCAAGCCTCTTCGGACGCCGAAATTGCTGAGGCGCAGAAGATTTTGGCAAAGTACAACCTGCAGGTGACGGACATTGCAAGCCCGTTGTTCAAGGTGGACTGGCCCGGCGCCCCCAAGTCTCAGTACAGCTCCAAAGAGGACATGCATGGAGCTGCAGAGGTCGCCTACAAGCATCAGGACGAAGTCATCGAGCGGAGCATCTCGCTGGCAAAGCGGTTCAAGACGAACAAGATTCGTTGCTTCGACTTCTGGCGGCTCGAGAACGTGGCCCCTTATCGCGCGGCCATCGACGAAAAGCTTCGCGCTACCGCCGAGATCGTCGGCAAGCAGGGCCTTCTTCTCGTGATTGAAAATGAGTTCGCCTGCAATACCGCGACCGGCCGCGAAGCTGCCAAAGTTCTTGCCGCCATTCAAACCCCGAACTTTGCCCTGAACTGGGACCCCGGGAACGCCGTGATGCGCGGCGAGATGGACGCCTTCCCCGGAGGCTGGGACAGCTTGCCCAAGAACCGGATCCACCATTGCCACTGTAAGAACGCCGTCAAGGACGCCGCGGGGAAGATCGTATGGTCGCCGGTCGACAAAGGGTATATCGATTGGACCGCACAGTTCCGCGCTCTCAAAACGGCAGGCTACCACGATGCCGTCAGCCTGGAGACGCATTGGCGAGGAGCAGGTACGCCGGAGGCCTCCACCCGCATCAGTTGGGCAGGAATGAAGCAATGCCTGATCGATTCAGGTACGTTTTAGCATGATGAGTTAAGTTTTGTTAAGTTGAGCGGCGGAATGATCCAAACGCGAACGCGTCCATTACTGTGTATAAGGAACCCCTCAGCCAAAGATCTATATTGTGGCATTCACTGTTTCGAAGGAGAAAAAATGGTTACCAGACGTGAGTTTCTCGACACGCTTGCAGTAGGAGCAGCGGGTTTGGCCATCGGATCGACGGCCAAGAGCTACGGTCAGATTATGGGCTCGAATGATCGACTTAATTTTGCGGTGATCGGCCTCAATGGGCGCGCCTACGCCCATCTTTCCGCGCTCAAGGCGAACAAGAGCACTGCACGAATCGCCTATGTGTGCGATGTGGACACCAACATCCTCAAAAAGTTCGCCGCTGCCACGGAGAAAGAGATGGGTGAGGCGCCCGCGACCGACCAGGATTTTCGTCATATTCTCCAGAAGAAGGACGTCGATGCCATCACGATCGCCACTCCCGACCACTGGCACGCTCCGATGGCCATCCTGGGGCTGCAGGCGGGAAAGAACGTCTATGTAGAGAAGCCCTGCAGCCACAACCCTGCAGAAGGCGCGCTCCTGGTGCAGGCCCAGCAGAAGTATCAGAAGCTTGTGCAGATGGGGACCCAGCAGCGCTCGTCCCCGCACACCATTGAGATTGTCGACAAGATCCATAGCGGTGTCATCGGCAGGGCTTACTTTGCCAAAGCCTGGTATAGCAACGTCAGAAAATCGATAGGGACTGGGAAGGAAGTTCCCGTACCGGCGCAGCTCGATTGGGACCTGTGGCAGGGCCCTGCGCCCCGCGTTGCGTACAAAGACAATGTGCAGCCGTATAACTGGCACTGGTTCAAGACCTGGGGTACTGGCGAAACGCTCAACAATGGCACGCATGAGGTCGACGTCTGCCGATGGGCGCTTGGCGTGGACTTTCCTCACCGTATTACGTCTACCGGAGGCAGATATCAGTTTAAGGACGACTGGCAGTTCTACGACACGCTGATGACCAGCTTCGACTACGACGACAAGATGATCTCGTGGGAGGGTAAGTGCTGCAATGGGATGAAGTACTACAACCGTGACCGCGGTTCGACGATCATGGGGACCACCGGCAGCGTGCTGGTCGATCGTGACGGATATGAGATCTACGATCTTAAAGGCAACAAGACGAGCGAATTCAAGACCGGCAAGGCGACCTCGTCGTCTGACCTCACGGGCCGCGACTCCATGACGGACCTGCACTTTGCAAACTTTATCGCCGGAATTCAAAAGGGAACAAAACTCAACGCTCCAATCGCTGTAGGAAACGTCGCCGTCACCATGCTTCAGCTCTCCAACGTTGCCTGGGAGGTCAACCGGGAGCTGCAGCTGGACACCACTGACGGGAAGGTCCAGGACGATGCGCACGCCATGAAGTACTGGGGCCGCGAGTATGAAAAGGGATGGGCGCCGCATCTATAGGGCGCTCGGCCACCGAAACCATCAACGAATCGATCGATACAAAACAACTCTTAAGAACACGCGAGCAAAGGCCTGCCATGAAAAACGTTTTTTCACGTCGTAACTTCGTCCAGTCCGGTGCACTCATCGCGGCAGCGAGCGTCACCTCGCGCACTGTCCCGCTATTGGCACAGCCGTCACCTGCGACTGGTAAGCCGTCGCCCATTCGTCTGGGTCTGGCCAGCTACACCTTCCGCAACTTCACGCGCGCGCAGTTGATCGCTTACATGAAGCAGCTCAATGTAAATGAGCTGAATGTCAAGGACGTCAAGGACCATCTTCCAATGGACCCGAGGGAGGAGGCGAAAGCGTTAGCGGACTATGCCGCGGCCGGCATCAAACTCCACGCTGCCGGAACCATCTACTTCCCCAAGGACGAAGATGACGACATCCGCAGCAAGTTCGAATACTGCAAGCGAGCGGGGATCTCCGTGATTGTCGCCGGCGACCCCGCACCTACGACCCTTCCTCGCATCGAGAAGTTCGTGAAGGAGTATGACATTCGCCTGGCGATTCACAACCATGGGCCGGAGGACAAGTTGTGGCATTCTCCACTCGATGTGCTGAGTGCAGTGAAGAACATGGACCCACGCATGGGATGTTGCATCGATGTCGGGCACACCGTGCGCGCGGGCACTGATGTGGTGAAGGCAATCCACGAAGTGGGGCCGCGGTTATTCGACGTCCATATCAAAGACCTGACGAACTTCACGAGCAAAGAGAGCCAGGTCACCGTCGGAGACGGTATCATGCCGGTTCGCGCGATCTTTGAGGCGCTTATCGCAATTAAGTACAAGGGCTTCGTCGATTTGGAATACGAGGTCCACGCCGACGATCCGATGCCCGGCGCCATCGGCAGCTTCTCTTACATGCGCGGTGTTCTTGCAGGCATGGGGTATATGAGCCAGGCTTGAGGGATCGTGGCGGTTTTACTTCAAAGCGGTCTCCGACTCAGGTGGCGGGGTCGCCTGGGTCGTCTGAAGGAGACGGTAACCGGCCCGGGTACGAATGTGATACTTCTGCAGGTTCTTGCCCACGAGCTTCACCGAGATCGCTCGCCACCCTCGGTTGGGATTCGGCGCCGGGTAGTAGCTGATCGCATAGAGGTGCGCCAGATCGTCGCGGATTGATGCAAACGCCTGTTTTTCATCCTGCCAGTCCTTCGCGAAATAGGCTTTACCGCCCGTGGCCTTGCTCATGCGTTCAAAGACAGCGGTCGAAACCGGTTCTGACTCGGCCTGCTGCGTACTGATCATGTAAATGATCGTTCCAGTCGATTGGGCCAATTCGGCCACGTCCTCCGGCGGCACCAGGCTGGCGTTGTCCGGACCGTTGGAGAAGACCACGATGGCCTTGCGTCCCGTTAACTGGGCAGCGTCCTTCACTGTCAGTAAGAGGCCGTTATAGAGTGCCGCGTCGTCTCCTGCGACCGTATTGCGCACGCCCCTTAGGACCTGGGAGCGGTCAGGCGTAAGTGTGGTGACCTTGGAGAGATCGCGGCTGTAGGAATACAGAGCCAATTTGCTTACGCCTTCAAGTGAGCGAATGAAATCGGCGATAGCGTCCTGCGCGAAGACAAATCCCCGGTACATGTAGTTGCTGGTGTCGAAGAGGATGAAGACATTGGCCCCGGCAAATTGCGCTGTCCCGCCGGTTGCTGAGTCGGCCGAGGGCATATCGAAGACTTGTGCAGAGGACTTGCCGTCGGAACCAACGTCGATCACTCTGCGGGTCGGTCCGTTGCCTTCTTCAAAGGTAGCGGTCTTTTCCGTGATCTTGTCCTCGGTAATCATGAAATCTTCGGGGCCAAGGCCGCTGACGTAGTTTCCCTTGTTGTCTGTTACGGCCACGTTCAGCTGCACTAGAACGACACTCACGCGAATGCGCGACGCGTCATCCTGGGCCGCCGCTCCCGCTCCACCGCCGGAGAAGGGAATTGCAAGTAAGCAGAGAAGTAAAAAATATTTCTTCATCATGGCTCTCCTATTGCGTGTTTGAGTCTCTGACTGTCTGTTCCTGACGCAGCGCGGTCGTAGTCGCTGCGGGCAAGGAGGCGATCTTGCCCTGCCGCAATTCCTCTCCCGTCTCTCGCATCGCACGCACCATAGCTGGCCAGTCCTCGAGGTCCGTGGCAAAGATCTTTGCGGTCATGTGGCGTGTCAGTTCGGGAACAAGGCGGTTCAGCATCACCGGTGAGTAGCCCATCTCATCCGCCAAGCGGGCCCAATACAAATTGCTGGATTCCCACGACTCGCCGAACAGGCGGCTCGAATAGCCTCCGAAGAAGGGGAAGGGTTTTACATTCAGCAGCTCGCGGCCGTAGGTCCGTGCGAGTGTTGGGTGCGGGACACCGAAATCTTTCGATATGCGCTCGCCACTGACGTCTGCCGGATGCTGACGTGCGAGGTCCTCCAATTGCTGTCCTGCCGGCCCAGAAGCCGCGGCCTCTCCGGGATATTTTTTGCGAAACTCTTCGCACAAATAGAAGGTATCCGCGGGCATCATTCGAGAGACTGTCGCCTGCAGGTCTTCTTCGTGCAACAGGGCCTGCTCGGTCCGTTCCAGGCGCTGCGGTGTCATGCGATCGGAGAGAATGCCGATCACCTCGGCCCGTAGCTTGGGGTCCTTTACGGACGCAGTCAGGAGCTCTTCTCCTGAGCGCTGATAGAGAGCGACAGCATGAAGTTCGTTCGGTCCTACGTTCCACCAGCGCGGAAGCGTCGCGCTGACCAACAGGTCAGGCACCAACTCTTTCCAGATCAGGGCCTGTACATTTTCGGGGGCGATAAAATCCTGCTCTGTCGATGCCAGCGCGTATGACAAGTCAGTCAAGGAACCCATCAGATAAGCGCCGCCACCAGCCGGCGTTCCCACCCCTAACAACATGGGGGTCTGCCAGAACTGTTCGGTGCCGACGACCGATATTTCCGTGAAGTCGTGCGAGCGGACGAAGAGCGGATTGTTATGGAGGATCTGAGCCCCGGGTGGCTCATAGTAGGCGTAGTTCAGACCGACCAGGGTGTCCCGAAGAAAGGGCGCGAGCTGGCCTCTGGCCGCTTCCAATTGCGCATGGGTGCCAGGCGTCTTGATCACCTTCGTCAAGTCCGTCTGCACCTGCAACTCCGCGTGGTGGGTTGTGTAGACTCGCGGCGCCCAGTCGATCTTCTCGCTCGCGGTAAAGATCGGACGGGGCATCTCGAATTCCCTGAGCTCTCCTGCAAGCGAGAGCATTCCATCGCCCCCCGGTTTCCCCTGTGCCATTGCATTCAAGCCGTCGCTGAGCGCGAACAGCGTATCGAGTGAGACCAGGTGCTGGTCTTCGAGCACGGCACGAATTCTCCGGGACAATTCCTGATGCACTCGTTGGCCGTCGGGGCTCTGCTGCGGGGGACCCGCAAGCAGATCGATGATCTCACCCGGCGAACCGTTCGCCTGACCACCCGCGGCCACCAGCAGCTCGCCCAGCGAAGTGCGTGTCGAATCGAACAGCTGCGTCGAGGAAGTGATTTTGGTAAATGGGTCGATCATCTTCTGCCATGATGCATTCAGTTCTGAGGTGGGAATCTCTCCCTGGCGGGCAAGGATCTGCCAGAGTCCGATATTGGCCTGAAGCGCCCCTAGCGTGTTTCCACGCAGCGATTCATTTGAAATCTTGTCGATCGATTCCGCGGTGCTGACAAAATGAGTCACGGACTCGTCGCTCAAGTCGGGGAACTCAGAGAAGACCAAATACCAGTTATTGAACTGCGAAAACTTGCTGGCCAGCAAGCTAACGGTTTCAGGTGACAGGCGTTTGCCGGGAGGCCGTCCACTGTCGATTTCACATGTCGTGAGATAGATCTGCAGAGGGCCGCTATCGGTCACGACACGAGAGAAGGCGACCATTGCATCGAGCAACTGCTCCGGATGCTCCAAGCCGTGACCGTGTTTGTTCCACTCATGGATCGTCTTCGAATCGGTCTTCTGGCGCACGATCTGCTTCCAAACCTCTAAATCTCCCGGTACATGCGGTTCGCCGTTAGCCTCCCACTCGACGCGGGTGAACAGGACAAGGAGATCGGGACCTTGTCGAAACACACCTCTCGTTGCTGGGGGCTCGAGGTCGGTGCCGCGAAGGTCGTCGTAGAAGCGCTTCAGGCGCCCGCCTTCGGTGAGGTGCTCCCGCTGCGATTCGCTGACACGCGACAGGACATCGAAATACGCAGCCATCCATCCATTGTCTTTGGCAAGCAACCGGGGAACGAATTCGCCTGGGTTGTCAGGGCTCGCTCCTACCAGGTCTTTCCAGGAGGCTTGGGTCCATGCACCTCCGGGAACGGTTACGCGTCCGGAGCGAATACTAATCTGGCTTCCGTAAAAATCGAGAGTAGCGGCATAGGGAAGCAACCTTCTTAGCCCTGGAGAGCGCAGCAAAGCCAGCCTCGTCTCGCTGTCGTTCTTGGTGAGTGCCCAATAAAGACGGGCCACGCCCGGGTCGGCAATAAGCAGATCCACCAAATTGGAGTAGCTCTTCTTCGGACCACCGCCCAACGTAGTCCAATCGCTCTCTCCAAACAGTACAGGGACATGGGAGGGGGCGTATGGATAGTTGAATG
>Ga0210393_10002350_pt1 | contig 15597 bp, 21 predicted proteins | sample IncBWC27OmetaG_FD_160068 | JGI IMG/M metagenome (GOLD analysis project Ga0210393, IMG submission 160068) | Forest soil microbial communities from Barre Woods Harvard Forest LTER site, Petersham, Massachusetts, United States - Inc-BW-C-27-O ... | reverse complement strand
ACGACGCGCTCCCGTCCGCAGGCACAAAAGTTTTCAGGATGACGCTGTAGAAAATATTCTGCAGAAGGTAGCCGTCGTCACCCACGTTGAGGTTGTTGGGGTTGTGAATGTGGGTGGTCCCGAAATCAGGACTCTGCGGCGACTCAAAGCTGGCGCCAGCATCGCCTTTGTAAAATTTCGGACGTCCTCCCGGAGAAACCGCCGCCCGGCACAGGATTTCGGTGAATCCAGGATTCGCCGGCAGCGCGGTGATCATGAACGCCACGTCAATGTCGACTGTGCTCACCACCATGTTGCTGGTCACTTCAAAATAAACGTCCGCACCGTTGTCGTTTAAGTTGGTGACTTCCCAACCGAAGCTCGCGAAACTCGGCCCCGTCGAAGTCGCGGTAGCAGCCCCTGCCGACGAATCCAGCCCGGTGATCGTCCCCGCCAACCCCGCCAGAGCCAAACCTCTGCCCACAAAACTACGTCGATCTGCCTTCATAATCGTTGTCCTCGTAGACCACTGAACACGGCCCGATCAAGAAAGTTGTCGCGGAAGCGTTGGGGCAGTCGGCTGTCGAGGAATCCGAAAACGTTTGCACAACCGAGGAAGAGAGGGCCTTTCAGGGCCGCGCGTCCTTTATGATCAACCTGGGGCTTCAGCCCCTGACGTGAGCCCCCGCGAGCTATCCCTTCAGATACGGCAACAACTCCTTGAAAGCCGGCGACCCCGAAGACCGCATCAGTTCATAAATCATCATCTCCGTCGAGGAAATCACCGCGCCCGCCGCTCGCATGCGGTCAAGCCCAATTTTCCAGTTCCATTCCGTGCGCGAACTGACGGCGTCCGAAGCCACATGCACCAGGTAGCCTTCGCGCAGCGCCGCCAGTGCCGTCTGCGTCACACAAATGTGGCTCTCCATGCCGCACAGCAGCAGCGTATTCCGGTGCCCTGGCAGCCGCTTGAGCAGGGAACAGAAAACTTCGCTGCCGAAGCATGAGAAAAGCTGCTTGTCGATCGCCTCGATCCCCGGCTGAACCGCGGACAGCAGGGAACTGACCTCCGGAACCGTCCCGCCCAGTCCCTTGGCGTATTGTGTGCTCACCAGCACAGGAATCTTGAGAATCCCGCCCGCGCGAATCAGCAGTTGCGAATTCCGCACCAGCTGTTCCTTGTGGAAGATCGGTGCCAGCAATCTTTCCTGAATATCGATCACCAGCAGCGCGCACTTGTCAGCCTCGAGCGGCCGCCGCGCGATTTCCGCATAATCAGCCGCAGCAGATAGATTCTCAAAAGTCGTAGCCATGTAATCTCCCCGTAAGCGAATAAGTCTGGCACGAACCCCGCCGCCATCCCCAGTTTATGTTGACCGCACTTCCTCCCGCACCATAAAATCGATTGCAGGCGGTTAGAAAAGCCGCCGGGCTGTTTCCAAACTGCCCCCTCGTTCAACGGCTAGGACACCTGCCTCTGGAGCAGGTTATCGGGGTTCGAATCCCTGGGGGGCAGCCAACTTCTCTGTGTCGTGCTCCAGAAGTCATTCACTGCGTTCAGTTTACGGTCTCATGCGAGACCGTAAACGGTGCCCTAGCCGCACATTCTTCCATCAATCTGATTACCTGCCTGGAGGATGTGTGAATAAGCGATTTGAGCTGTTTCTGCGAGAGCGTACCTACCTGAAGAACGTGTCACCACGCACAATAGAATGGCATGCACAGAGCCTGAAATGGCTGAGCATGGAAGATCCAACCGAGGATGATCTTAAGGCGGTCGTTCTTCGTATGCGGGAGGCTGGGCTCAAAGCCTCCAGCGTCAACTGTCGTCTTCGCAGCATCAACGCCTACCTGAAGTGGAGTGGATCTTCACTGAAAGTCCAGAAGCTGAAGGAACCCAAGCTCGTTCTCACAGTGTTCAGCAAGGCTGATATTCAACGCTTCGCTGCCTGGAAGACCAGAACCGTTTGTGAGCGGCGGCTCCAGACACTGGTGCTGATGCTGGCTGATGTCGGTGCCAGGATCACTGAACTGCTGACGCTCAAATGGCAGGAGGTTGACCTGGACAATCTGCTGGTGAAACTGACTGGCAAGGGAGACAAGCAGAGGATCATTCCGTTCTCGCTTGAGATGCGGAGGCGGCTGTACCTCCTGAAGAAGCAATCGAAATACGATCTGGTGTTTCCCACCAGGGACGGTCGGCTGTGGAAGCGGACGAATGTCTACAGGGATGTAAAGCGGCTGTGTAGTGAGCTGGGGATAAGACTCAATCCCAGATTGCTACATTCGTTTCGGCATTCAGCAGCAACCCATTTTCTGAGGGCGGGCGGCTCAATAGCGTTGCTCTGCCAAGTCCTTGGACACGAGAGCATCACCACCACAATGCGATATGCCCATCTGGCTACAGAGGATCTCTCAAAGATCCACGAACGGGTATCGCTGCTTTCGGCATAAAGGAACGGGGCTGCTTTAGGGCAGCCCCTTCCAATCACTTCTGCTGTTCTTCATCTTCGTTGTTGTCCTCTTCTTCCAGTGGCTGGCTCAGCTTCCCAACGAATGGCTCCTGGAGGTAGTCGTTCCCCATCGCCGTCTGAATGTGTAATGACCCCGTCAGCGGATCTTCAGGAAGGGAACTGCTGCCCTTGATCGTCTGGCTTGCCTTCTCCATTAACGGCACCAGCAAGTCAGCCAGGATAGAGACTGTCGTGCTGTCCTCTTCAAGGAACTCTGAAAGCATTCCGAACTCCTCAAAGACTACAAAGACACGCCGCAGGTCATACACAGCTTTCACCATCTTGTCTTGAGCCTTGCGGAAAGCCTGTGTCCTCTTGTCAAACTCCCGCTCTGAACGGGCAGCTTGATTTCCTTTCACAATGCGTTCAACTCTGCGGTAGCAAGTGTGACAAAGTCCACTCGCCGCGTGTTCCTTTATCTGGTGACACTCGTCGCATTCACGGATTTTTCCTGTGCCCATACGTCCCCTTCCGTCCGAGGTCTGAACAGTTCAGACGATGGTTTCATCTGAACCGTTCAGACTCAGACCGTTGTGCTACGGTTTGCCTGTCTCGGGTAGCTCAATAAGGAGGAGAGTTGCCACGTTCCTGGCAATGGTGCAAGCCTCCGTGTACTGGTTGAGCTGGTCAGTGGGCGGCAGTTTCTTGAAGTCCTGTGCCCACTTCTTGCTCGCAGCCATGTTCGGCTTGATATCCAGCAGTCCTGAGACCGCCGTCCGTAGAGGAGTTAACGTTTGATACAGCAGGTCGGCACGTTCATCTAGCAGTTTATATTTCTGGCCCACGAGGTTGTCATCGTGGTCGGTTTTAAGTTTGGCGTTGCAAGAGTCGAGCTCTTGCATGACATCAGCAAGTGTCCGTTTCATAGAACTCCCATTGAATGGACCAAGCGCTCGACTTTGAGGTTGTAAACGCAAATGAGCACCAGGTCGGTGCTCAGCGTAAGGTTCACGGTGAGATGGCATTCAACGCCAGCCCACTCTTGGCTGGTTTTGTGGCTCAATTCAATCCCATGCGGCGTCGTTCTTAATCCTCTGGCACAATCCCAGAGGCGTAGTCGTTCTTTTCTTTCCGTCCGCTGGCAGCGACCTACTGTCGTTTCAGAGCCCTTGCCGAGATCAGATTCTCACCTGGCTCGAACGGTGTCAAGGCCCGAAGGTGCCAGTGACAAAACCGTCAGTGCTACGATTAAGTTGTGACACCTCTGAGGTGACAATATGGATGGAGCGTTGGCGACGATAAATTTGACCTGGGCCATAACGGTCGTGCCTTTCATCTCGGCTGGTGCAGGTGCATATTTGGGTAGCTACCTCAAGAGGAAAGGCGAGAATCTCGCAACGCACGAGGACATCGACAAGCTGGTTGACCAGGTCAGAGCGGTGACGACCACAACAAAAGAAATCGAGGCAACAATCTCAGGTGATCTCTGGGACCGACAGAAACAGTGGGAGCTCAAGCGGGAGATCTTGTTCGACGCCGCAAAGAGGTTACACGATGTCGAGAATAAATTGTCTTCCCTCCACACTTACTGGAGGATGCGAATAGCTGGAGAGATAGACGAGTCGGCGAGGGTTACGCTGGAGCATCAGTACGTCACGGAGTGGCAGGAGGCTTGTAGGTCTTTAGAGGAGACTGGCACCCTGGTGAACGTTACTTGCTCCAGAGAGACAATGAAGGCATTCGCTCAGCTAATCGACCTGTTGAAAGGTACTGCAGGCAAAATAGTCAGTGACGACGTGGAGATATATACCAAAACAAAAGAGGAGAGAAATACGAAGGTCGGGAAAGCAAGGTTTCAGATTCGCAAAGAGCTGGGAATGCCGTTTGATCTTGTGCCTTAGTTCAGTGATGCCCCTACTTGTTTTTCCGCTCCGTCTCCTCTATGACAACGAAAAGAGGAGAGGTGTCAGGCGTGTCATCATAAAAGAGAATGTTTCTGCCAGCCCGTGTGACAGTGTAAGCTTTGGCAGCCTCAAGGCCCCAGCACTTCCCGAATTTTACATCGTCGGAGCCTAAGATCAGAGCCCACTGCTTGCATTCCAAAACAAAGTCGATCTGAGCCGAATGAGCTTCCGCTGTGACTATTGCGACTGTGCATGGAACGTTCTTGCAATCGGTGTCCCTAGGCTTATCGCTAACGTCCTCAGTCTTCACATGTGTGACGTGCAATATGAAGGCAGGAGGTTTGTCTTCGGCATGAACGCAGACCAGAAGCGCAAAAGCCACAAATGCGAGTTTGAATGCCCTCAGCATGATCCCACCAGCATTCTAAAATGGGACGGTCCTGCAGTCCAGACCGTCCCTACCTTGAGCTTCGCCCAGAGATTATGCCTTCTTCCTGGCCTCACTCCAACGCTTTTTCTGAGCCGCCGAGATCTTGGCACGAGCTGCTGGTGACATCGGCCTCCGTGTACCAGTCCTACCCTTCTTCTTGCTGGTTCCTCCAATGCCACCGAAGACAGCAGCCAATTCATCCAATTGAGTTGCTGCTCCTCGTAGCTGTAAGGCCAGCGCTTTGAGATCGATCATAATTGATACCCTCCAGGTCAAGAATCCTACCCAGCTAAGCTATTGATTGTCAAGACGTTCCTAGACCTATGATGGTAGACATACTAGGTAGGGATAGAATGGTTGTAGCAGAGAAGTAAAGCCGAACCGACGACGGCTGGATAGATCAGGACAAGTGATGAAACTCAAGTTTATTAATTCGAAGTCTGTCGTGGTGCCTCTTGTCCTTTCGTCGGGAAAAGAGTTTTGTCCCTCAGTCGTGCTCAAGCGACTGAGGGATTTTTCGTTGTGCCCATTCTATTAAGGGCAGGATGTCCAACAGTGAAGAACAGTTCAAGAGATATGCTCTCAAAATACGTTGTTTAGTCCACTACGGCAAGGGCGGTAAAATCCAATGCTGTTGGCGAAACTGTCAGGTCATAGACCCTGACTGCCTTACCTTGGATCATGTAGAGGATGATGGCAACCTTAATAGGCAACCATCAGGGCGTAGGCGAGCGGGATCATCCTTCTATTCGTGGATACTAGCGAGGGACTTCCCTGAGGGCATACAGGTGCTATGTTGTAACCATCAGCAACTCAAAGAGATTAGAAAGCGTAGACAGAAGCAAACCCTGCCTGAGGGATCGGATGCTTATAAACGCGGAGTGAACAAGGGCAGGATTAAAGCTCAGTAATGAGCAGATGTGGTAAGCGGATGCTGGCTGGTGAGGTAAGGGTGGGTATAACGGAATGGTCAGAGGTTTGGCTCGACAGTAACCACCTAGGGGAAGTCAAGAGACCCATCAGCATACAAGATCATGAAGTCCGTCACTCGGCATCAGTAAGGAACCCTACCCTTTAACCTCTCAGGAGGTTCGGCTAGGGAGCGAGTGAGAACCAGCAAGTACTCGTCCTATTCGATAGCGTCATACTGGATGATACTTATACCGAGGGTAAGGTATAAGTGTGCCTGAGCCTTTCTCCTACATCGCCTGGATAATGAAGCCAAACCTCAGCAAGGCTATACTATGAAGGATCGGTAACATACCTACCCAGTAGTATCATCGTATATGAGGCAACATGAATGAACGTTACATAAGAACTCCTGGTCGTAAGAAGAGTGGCGTTAAGACACCTGAATACGCCGCCTTCTGTGCTGCCATCCAAGCCTGTGGTAATCCCAACAATCCACGCTATCAAGACTTCGGAGCTAAAGGTATCAGTGTTGATCTCACCTTTGAGGAGCTCCTGGCTGATGCTGGAAGGAAGCCAACAGAGGATCATTACTTAGCACAGATAGATCCCAAGGAGAACTTCGCAGTTGGTAATGTCATCTGGATCACTCGTGTTCAGCGTATAGGTAGAGGAGGTAGATACATCTCTGCCAGAAAGTGTGTCTGTCATCCTGAGCGCCCGCACTTCGCTCATGGAATGTGTAACGCATGCTGGTCTAGAGATACATACAGGCACAGAAGCAAGAAGGAGATAAAGAGTGATCAGAAGAAACAACACACTCGATGGTTAAAGATCAAGAAAGATCCTGTTCAGTTGGCAGCGAAGAAGAAGAGAGATAAGGCTGCGAGGGAGAGGATCAAGAACGATCCTGTTAGGCATGCCGTTCATTGCGCTAAGAAGAATGCCTGGAACAGGGCTCGACGGAAGAAGATCAAGAAGGATCTTGCTAAGCTAAAGGTGTATAGAGCTAATCAAGCTCGGTGGAATACAAAGCATAGAGCGAAGAAGAGGAAGAAGAATGGCGGTTAACTATCAATTAGGCGACACAATAAAGTATCGCTGTGAGGGCTACATTGAAGACAAGCTAGCCGTGGTCGAATCAGTGTTGCCCAATGCCTGTATAGGCGTAATCACGCTGCCTCAGTACAGTGTTCCTCTACGAGCATTGATCCGCAATGAGGACATCGTGGAAGTGGTAAAGCCTAACTAACATGATAATAGCCATCATCTGTCCCCAATGCAAAGAGATGATCACAGAGACATATCCTCATCCTCTAGGCATGCCTTGCTTTGCATGTAAACAATGCCTACTGATATTGGAGCCGCCGAATGGGATGAGGCGGGAGATACAGGCAAGTCCGCTGCCCAATTAAAATAGCCACCCAGTGTTAGGACAAAGGGTGGCTTTATTATTGATGGTGTCTACGCCATCAATGAAACTATGCTGACTGACCTCCGCTTAAGATGCTACCAGCGTCACCGAGGTCTGGTGGCTGATCATTCTGTGCGGTGTTATAGACTTTCGCTGGTACTGGCACACCAGCAGGCGTCTGTAATGGAGCGGGCTTGTAATTGTACAGCTTGTCTGACACTGGTGCCGTAATGATGCTCTTCAATGTGCTGAACCAACGCTTAGAATAGTCAGCAAACTTCAGTGCTGACACCTTCTCAGCTTGAGACAAATGCTCAAAAGAGGCAGTCTTTGTCCAAGCAGTTGGATCTTTTAGGTTCTTAGGGACTTGTGCCACTGCATTCTTATAGTGGGTAGCGGCTGTATCATCGAAAGTAGGAGCATCTGCCAGGTGAGACATCAGCTTTCCACTGAGCACACTGTCAGTAGGGTCGATGAAAGCCTTCTTTAAGGCAGTCTTTAGAGCCCAATCGAGCCCTAATCCACCCGCTAATCCACCTACAGCTGATCCAAAAGGGATAGATAACTCCCTTCCAAGGTTAGCTCCGAAGCCTCCCAAGCCCAAGCTTGTGGCAGCAGAGGTAACGCTTTGGAACTTGGAGCTTACAGAAGTGTGCTTATCAGCTTGTTCCATGGCCTGTTGAACCAACTGCATACGCTCGGTACTGTCTTTCACAACCGTGCCACTCCCATTGACTTCTTGGAAGTATCCTGGTTGACGCAGTTTGTCCTCAATCCTGGACGCCAACGCTCCTGGATTGGATTGACCACTGTTAACCGCTTGCTTCTGTGCCTGAGCGAAGAGATTGTGGGCACGATCAGACAGCGTAGGGTCTACCGCGTAGAGACCCTACGCAACAATCTATTCCTGTACCCAGCCTGTGATACGAAGCCGATGCCAGACCGTTCTGGTACTGTTATGCAGATCTTCGGCTACACCGCAATGGGAGCGAATGTCACACCTGCCACTGAAGGTGAACCAGGCACAGGTCAGGCACTCACCCAGGTCATTGGGACATTGGATCTGGCCAACTATGTTGACTATATCACGTATTCCAACCTGGTTACGTTGACTGCAATCAGCGATGTTGTGGCAGAAGGATCAGTTGAACTGTCCTACCGTGGAGCCTTCTCCGTGGATACGGTCATCGCAACTGAGTTGGACACCATTGCCAACAGCAATACGGCTTCCCGTATTGACATCTTGGAAGGTACTTATATGTCCGCAGCGGTCTCACGTCATGCGGCTATGGGTCTCCGTGCTGTCAACGTTAAGCCCAAGGATAATGGTCGCTACTACGGAGTTATCTCTTCTTTGAGTGCATTTGACTTCGTCAACGACAATGCTAATGGCGGGTTCTTGGATCTAGAGAAGTATGCATTGATGGGCAAAGGTGCAGATGGTGCGCCTAACGCTGGTATCGCTGCTACCAACTTCATCGGCTCCGTCGGTGGCGTTGATTGGCACGAAAGCAATGCTCTTCCTACAGAAGCAAACTGGGAATCGTCAGCTTCCACTGCGTATCACGCATATGTAATCGGTAAGGGTGGCATCTATGCCTCCTCACTGGGAAAGACCGACCTAGGTCAGAAGAACTTTAACGTAAAAGTTGGTAAATTTGACCAGCCGATTGCCGTCGATCCTGCGAACCAGATTGCTGCTGCGTCCAGCTACAACTTCTTCTTTGGTTGTGTTGGGCGTCCAGGTAGCGTAGCTGGCTTCCGTCGTATCCGTGCACAAGCTTCAATCACTTCCTAAGGAAGTCCTTCCTTATGAAGACATCAGGCGGGTGAGTGGCAACACTCGCTCGCCTTCCTTTTTGTGGTGAACATGCAACTCATTTACCTGATCAAAGATGTGCTAACCGAAGAGGAACTTGCCTCTGTACTGATCAACACACAGCTAACTCCTATTGTGGGTGCTTTAGTGCTAACTCCTAAGGGAGTGAAGATAGCTCAAGACTGTGATCTTGACTACACGATGATGCTCCATGCCAGTCTTCAACAAGCTTCAGATAGAGCCCAGAGGATCACCGAAGCCAGCGGATCTCCAGTAGCCATCATCGGACCTTTCAAAGAAACCATTGAGGAGATCTAATGACATTGATTATCACTGACAGCGCTGAGCTTGGAGATGGAAGACTTGATCCTAAAGAGTCACTGGCTAAGCTTAAAGAAGAGAACAAGAAGCTAGCCGCCTCAACCAGAAAGCCTGACCAAGTCATCCTCGGTAATAAAGGCATGGCTCAGGGTCAGCCAATGGAATGGACTCACCTTAGCTATCTTCTTCAGAAGATGTGCCCATCTCTAGTTATTAGAGATGGTGGAGTTAAAGGAGCGGTTCAGATTAGGTATCCAGATCCAGATGAGATGTATAGAGAAGATGGTGGAACTAGGTATGTGACTGGTTTCTACAAGGATGTTCTACCAGAGTTCTCGTGGGAGACCGAAGATGACCGTGGTCGTCCCACTAGAGAGATCAGAGGCTGGAGGACAGTCATCCTCGCACTGATCAAGCAACACATCATTACTTACGCCGACGCCGTCGACGTGTTCGGTGAGCCCAATGGGCAGCGTAATTGCCGTTGGATGGAACTACTACGAGAGTATAGAGCTTAAATCACTGGCTCAGTACGACTATGAGCAGACAGAGAGTAATACTATGGCAAAACAAATAGATGAACAGGCGGTACAACCAACCACACCTTTAACCCTCACTACTGAGCAGTTGATGTTGCTGTTAAATGAGTCAAAGAAGCCTTCTGCTGAAGAGCAGGTGAGAATAGCTAAAGCACTCGCCAATGCTAGACGCACAGCCGAAGCAACGGCGGCTCAGCAAGAGGAGATTCGGCAGAATCGACTGTTCCAGATCACTAACTGTAGCCATATACGCGGTGATGGCAAAACCAGGGCAGTATTTATCAAGGGTCAGGCTCAACGAGTTGGAGACCTAGGCTACTTACATTGTCAGAAGTGTCACGCCAACATCTACCCTGAACAAACTCTGAAGCATATGCCAAAGAGTCACATCCTGGGAGCGATTTATGACACGCAACTGTTCAATCGCCTGTTCCAGATGGCAACGAAATCGTCGGTTAGCGACTAAGGAACCTAAATGGCAAGTACGATAACGCTCCAACAGGTTGTTAATCTAGCTGCTACACATGGCGAGTTGATGCCTCTTACAGGGGTTGGGGGATATCAGAATGAGCCAGCCCTTTCATTATGTAACGACACCATGCAGGAGCTCCTCGCTCACCCACACGATTTTAAGTTCAATCGTTGGGAGATGCCCATGTTCGTCACTGGCACCTATCAACAGGATTATCTATTTGCTGGTGCTACAGCATTCCAGTTGGCTTCCAGCACCAGCAACCAGACACCTATTCCGTCGGCTGGCGCTCAGATCGATCTGGCGTCGTCCAGCGCCATCACCGTGACCGCTGGCGTTGTGACGGTCAACATCATCCAGGGACAGCTCCAGCACGGCATCACCGTTGGTGGAACTGTCTTCATGACTGGCGTCGTGATGACTACAGGCACGGCGGCTAACTACAACTCCGTCCAGAACCAAACTGGCTCCTCATGGAACTGGACTGGCGGATGGGTGGTGACAGCCATCACGCCAACTTCATTCAGCTTCGCTGCCATCACTGGTCAGAATAACGCTGACGTGGGTGGAGCTCCTGGCATCACCAACTTTGGTTGGTTGGCATCAGCGACGATCACCGAGCTGAACAACAACTCTCCAGTGGGCAATATCCGTCCCATGGAAGCAGTTCGTAATCTAGCTCCCTCACAACGTATCAATCAGCCAACTAAACTGTGCCACCTCAAGACTTATCAGAATGCTGCTGGACAGGACACAGGCATTATCAAGCTCCGCCTTGAGAACCCCTGTGGACCTAACCTATGGATGGTCAACCCAGTCTATCAAGCGAAGGCACCTATATTCCTGTCCCTCGCTTCTACATGGGCACCGTTCCCAGATGAATACAGCTATGTCTATCGTCAGGGATTGCTAACCAGAATGTATAGATATCTCAACAGTCCTCAGCAGAATGCTGAATATCAGAAGCTAGAAGCAGCTATCCAGAAAGCCACTGGCGCTGACGACCGTGAAATGAGCGATGTGCATGTCTACCCTGAATCATCGTTGGTTGATGGTACTTGGTATGGCAATGGTATGTAAGGAGATCAATGGCCGTACCGAACTTCCATAAGAATGTTGAGATCGGCACTATTTATGTGCCTCTCTGGCACACTGGGTTATACACCCAGCGTTCCCCACTGTACACACCGATCTCTTCCATGGGAATGCAGATCATCTCCAGATACGACACTCTATGGGCTGGGGTAAACATGGAGTTAAGCCTCTCGAACACTCTAGTTCGCCGTCCAGGCTTCCCTGTCTTCTGCAGTCAGAATGTTGGTGCCCAGTTCCCAATGGCCTTCTATGCATTCAAGGACTTGTCTGGCAATATCTATCCAATCGTTGACTTCCAGGACAATATTTGCAGCTTCACTCCAACAGCGCTAACCGAGATCACTGGCAAGTCTGAGGGGGCTGGACAGACTTCATTCCAGACAGTTGGCAACACTCTTTACATGGTTGACGGAGTGGACAGCTTGCAATGGCTAGATGGTGCAGCTGTCATTCCCATTGGAATAGCTGTGCCACTGACCGTTCCCGTCGTTACGACTGGAACTGGCAGTCTCCTACCAACCGCTGGTTGGAGCTACGGCTACTCGTGGGGTAATAGCAACACTGGAGCCGTATCTACGATGTCTCCAGCGACAGCAACTACTGGCAACCTCGATGAGAAAGTGATTACTGAGACCAGTGTAAGTGTTCAGGTGGCTTCCTGCGTAGTCAGCGGCAACGCTGCTGCTCCTTTTGCTCCTGGTACCGTAACCTTCGGAACTCCCACAGGTAACACGTTTGTGGCAGGTGATCTTGTGACCCTGTCTGGCTTGCCGACTGCGTTCATGAACACGACTTACATTGTAGAGTCGTCGGATGACGCACAGTTCACCACATCTTCTGGACCGTGGGGTAGTCCGACCACATCAACCAACGGATGGTGCACGGCGCTAAACTTGTCTGGATTGACACAGGTCACTGCCACTAAGTCTCCGATCACAATCCCAGGCACAGTTGAATCATATGTCTACACCGTCGTTAACAGTGGTGCACAGTTCCTGGCAGCTAATCTGTTTGGTGGTACTCAACCAGCATCTGTCTTGGGAGGTAATGTAACTCCTAGCACTTCACTCACTGGCAATATGGTCTCTCTTGATAACGGCAGCGCTTTCTCATCCAACATCGCTGAGAACTCGCTGAATAAAGTAGACGTATTCGTCAATAAGCAGTGGCAAATAGGTTCATCTGTTGCGATCTCCAGCATGGGTGGTGGAGGAGAGGGAGATTCAGTCACTTTTAGCTGGCTCGATGGCCAGACTGTAATCGTTGAATCATGCACTCCAATAGTCCACACGATGATCACTGGAAGCCCGTCCAGCTATAGTGGCTACCTGTTGACATTCACCGATCCAACTGGTTACGGCACTATTCATGGCGAACAGGTGGGTATCGATGTAACTGGTACATTCGTAGGAGACTCCGCGGCCACACGGTCGTAGTAAACTGTAGGATAGCCAGCTAAACCACCGCTGACTACGGAAGCGGAATAAATAGCATTACCTGCCATATTGATAATCCTCTAGAACTCAGATTTGTGGTGATATTGCAGGGTCAGGTCCCATCAGGGCACCTTGTGCTGCGTCATCTGTAGAGGTTCGCCAATGCGGCGTTACTCTGCTGGTTCGCAGGTAAGACATCGAACAGATGGTCAATGCGACCACCCATTCATAACTTTAGGAAGCACCTACTAGCTGCCTCTCGATAGCTACTAGCAGGTGCTGTGGTAAGCTTGGTGCCACCACCAGCGGCGAAGCGGGCAGCAGCATATCTTTTAGAAGTCCCACGGATCTTTAACAATGTGGGTCTGGTTGTTAGCCTTAGCTCTAATCTGAGCTAAGGTCATACCAGCGGTCTCTCGTTCAAAGTCTTCTATGGTTGACGGTCCCTTCTTAGCTACTGGAACCGTACCACCTCTGGAAGCCAATCCGCTTGTATGCTTCTTCACAGGTTGAGTGATTACTTCTGTATGCTCACCTGCAGCGGGCTTGGGAGCCAGCAATCCATCATTCTTGAGCTCTGAGTACGCCTTAGTTATGTTCTCTAGCGTACCTGGCAACTTGTACGTGTTGAGGTAGCTCTGAATCTTCTTGCCGTTACTTGGATTGGCATAGTAGTCAGGTGTTACCTCAACGAACTGTTGAGCGGCGGCTTCAGCAGCACGCCCTTCATTGAATGCCTTGATAGCCTGAACGCCAGTCTTGAACTCAGTGATCGGTACAGTTCGGAAGGTCTGTGCGTGCCAACGCTAGAAGGTCGCTGGCAAGAGTCTGTGAACGGTAGCTAATGAATTGTGCAGCTGTCGGCCAGAAGCTAGCAGCCTTCGTATCGACAGTACTGAGGTTTCTGCCGAGTGCATCTAGGCTTGGAGCATCAGCCTTGATTCCTTGATCCTTGGCGATTGCGAGGAGATGCTGTATCGCTGGCAATCGCTGTTGGAGGGTGGCGCTGGGCAATTTGGATACGTTCTCGAACTGGTGCTGTACCATGTCATGAATGTACGGCTGCAAAACATTCAGTGTAGCTTCCATCCTGATCACGGTCTGCTGTATGTTTACCAGCGTATCCTTCACGCCGCCCTTGGTATTTAGATTTGCCGTGATCATTCCATCGATGAAGTCGTATCTGTGATCCAGGTAGTACTTAAACCAGCCGCCGATAAACCAGCCGCTCACGGCTACGACAATTGCAATTACTGAAAGGGCCGTCTTCCAGTGGGTTTTGATCTGTTGCTTAAGATGCTCTCGGTATTGGGCGAAGGCACTCTTCGGTTTTGGTGGCTTAAGACCGAGCGCCTCTTCAATCTGACTGAGGCGTTCCTCAATGGCTTCAAGACGTTCTTTGTTGGTCAGTGGTGGCATATCGATGCGTCGTTGCATTCTACACTTGAGGAGAAGATTGCCTAAGCCCCCGTGGAAACCTGTGGAGAACAAAAGACGAAACTGTGGTAGACTCCCTGGCTGTGGACGAGGGACGCAAACGAGTCTTGCTGATAGCTGCCTCAATCCTGGCGGCAAGAAAGCTGGCTCAATACGACCGAGTCAGGATGGTGCCAGCAACGGTCTCAGCCATTGCTGATGCAGTTCGATGGGCTGAAGAGATTCTGAAGGAGATAGACCGCAAATGGCCAACACAATAGAACTCGGTGATCGAGTCATGGTCGAAGTCGCTCCGAACGTGGCTAAGACGATGTTGTCGATTGATGGCGAACTGGCTCAACTTGGAGTCCGAGTCCACAAAGTACAGGTTGCACACAAAGCTGCTGGCGTCGTGAACGCCATCAAGACGGCTTGGGTGGCGTATAGCATCCTCAAAGAAGCTAGGAATCAATGGCCAACCATCAGAAAGATTCTTGTGAATGCAGGTTTATCGAACTCTGAGATAATCACGCTCGGTCTGTCGCAATACACGAAGAAAAAGCCAGCCAAGAAGAAGAAGAAGAAGAGATAAAATCGCCTTGCTGGATTCAGAGGGCAAACGATGAAACGCATCTTAGTCCTGGTCTTCATGCTTTCAGCTTCGCTGGCAGTCGGCCAAGCTAAACCACGACAGGCGACACTCACGCAGCAAAAGATATGCGCTGAGGAAGCACGCAAGGCGTTCAAAGAGTATTACGTCCCTGACAAGAGCGGAATCAACTACGACTTCACGAGCCACTACGATCCCGTTGCGAACGTCTGTTACATAATGGTTCACGGATCTGGAGTCGATAAAGCGACTGGCGTTCTCATGGTTTCGGATGTGGTCTTCGATGCAATTGAGGGACGCACGTATGCCAGCTACTCCTGGATCAACTCGGAGAAAAAGAAATTCTGGGAGGTCGCTCCAACCGATTGCAGCGTGAAGCCCCGTGGTGGTGACCCGATTACCTGCAAGTCGTCTGACGAATTTGAGCAACTGGTTGACAAGTACTTCGGTATTGGGCGATGAACCTTTATAAGGCAGATCTGATACCGATAGTTGACACCCATTGATGACCTGCCTATGATCTGAGCAGTTGGAAGTTGTGCTGCTAAAGCCTTTAGCATGAACAACTGACGTAGCCAACACAGACTGATAAGCTTCCCTCCTCTGGAGCAGGTTATCGGGGTTCGAATCCCTGGGGGGCAGCCAAATCGTTTCAAGCACGACGCTCTCCCTCCAACTCATTTCCACGTGGGCGGTCCGCCTAGATGCGCGGGAGTTTGCGCGAAGGGGTCCGCGCGCTGGTTTGCGAGCGCCCGCCAGTAAAGCCACCTCCATTTCCTGATAACCTCAACTCATACGTT
>Ga0210393_10002349_pt1 | contig 15608 bp, 7 predicted proteins | sample IncBWC27OmetaG_FD_160068 | JGI IMG/M metagenome (GOLD analysis project Ga0210393, IMG submission 160068) | Forest soil microbial communities from Barre Woods Harvard Forest LTER site, Petersham, Massachusetts, United States - Inc-BW-C-27-O ... | reverse complement strand
GAAGCCGGTGCGCGAAGCTCTCCAGGGGACCTATGACAAAGAAGCCCGGTACCCCAAGAATGATGCTGAGTTGAATGCGATCTTGGCAACCAAGGGCATTGATCTCGCCAAAATAACCGACCCGTGGGGTCTTACGTACCGAGCCGAATACTCTGTGAGCGGCACTTTCGACGTGCTGACGTTCAAGAGCAATGGACCGGATAAGAAGGCCGGAACTGCCGACGATGCCGACGCGACCTCCATCCAATGGCAGTATTTCCGGAAGACGGGCCAAATTATCGACCAGATGGCGCGAGAATACACGTACAAGACGGGCAACTACATTCGCGATTATCCGACCCTGCGTCAGGTGATGAAAACGAAGGACCTTGATCCGGATACGATGCTCGATCCGTGGGGGCATCACTATCGGTTTTCCTTCGAAACAGTTGGACCGTACTTCAAGGTATTCGTAACCAGTGCTGGACCGGACGGCGTGTTCGATTCTCCGCAGAAGCCGTCTTGGGACGACGTACAGGAGTGGACATCCTCTATTCATTATTTCGTCAGGGAGACCGAGGACATTGAACGAGCGTTAGCTGAACACTTTGCCGCGACCAAACAGTTTCCGCAGACAGAAGACGAACTAAAACCGATTCTCGCAACTGCACACATGTCGGGCGATCGTTTACTCGATCCCTGGGGGTGGCCATACCACTTCACATTCACAAAACGTAGCCGCTACTGGGACCGTGTGAACGTTTCCACGTACTACGATTACACCGCCGCCAAAGAAAAGCGGGTCACTGAGGTGACGCCGGTGACCCAGGAAATGGCTTTCCTGGCGGTTTCCAGCTACGGTCCCGAGAACCAGGCGGAACAGGCGTTCAACGTTGCTGAGTTCAGCCGCGTCCTAGCCGAACAGTCCAGCAAAGACCTGAATAAGAAGCCTGCCTCCACAACACAGGGACCGCTTCCGTCAGGTTCGGGGGCAATCACCGGGGTGGTCACAGATCAGAGCGGTGCCGTGGTTGCGAATGCCACAGTGACAGTACTTTTCCAGAGTGGACATAGCGAAACCACAACCACAGATAGCAATGGACGCTATTTGATTTCCAGTCTTTCTGCCGGAACGTACCAGATCGAGTTTCATGCCGCAGGTTTCCAGCAAACCACCGTGACCCGCGTGCCGGTACAACCGGGCTCAACGGTGAATCTGGATGCCACCTTACACGTCGGCACCGTATCCGAAGCTGTTGAGGTGAGCGCCCAAGCGGTCACCTTGAATACGGAGTCCGCAGAAGTAGCCAGTACCGTCGCTAAGACCATACAGGGAACTGCATCTGCCGAAAAACTGCTGTTCACGCCGCGTCTCCGGAAGTATTTCCCTGAGACGCTAGTCTGGAAACCAGAGGTTATCACCGACGACCATGGACGGGCGCACATCGACTTTCCGATGGCGGACAACATCACCGCATGGTCCATGTCGGTTGTCGCTTCGACAGAAGCTGGACAGGTCGGAGTGGCAGAAAAGGAATTGCGGACCTTCCAGCCTTTCTTCATCGAGCACGATCCACCCAAAGTACTTACCGAAGGTGATCAAATCAGCCTCCCGGTGGTCCTGCGCAACTACTCCGACAAACAGCAGACGCTACTGACGGAACTCAAATCTGAGGAATGGTTTTCCATGCTCTCTCCGCCGCAGCAGAACGTCACCGTCGTGGCTGGAGGCGATGCAAATGGAGTATTCACCTTCAAGGCGATAGCAAGAGCGAATCCTGGCAAACAACGAGTAACCGCGCGGAACAACGAGACCGGAGATGCAGTGGAACGGGACGTTCAGGTCCACCCTGACGGCGAGGAAATCTCGTTTACGACGGGCAGACTCCTTGCCGGCGAGAATCAGACGCTTGAGATTCACGTTCCGCCCACAGCAATTCCCGGTTCTATGGACGCAGAACTGCGCATTTACCCGAATCTCATTGCGCACGTTCTCGACGCCATGAATGGCATAGCCAAGAGGCCTGCGGGCTGCGCTGAGCAGATCACATCCATCGGGTATGTGAGTCTCCAGGCGTTGCAGTTGCTGAAGAAAGCAGGTATCGATGCTGCCGCCAAAGATTCTCGTGCCCAAATGTATGTGGGAGCGCTCACGTCCGTGCAGGACGCCTACGCGTTGTTGCCCTCCTTGCAGCAAGGCAACGGCGGCTTTTCCTACTGGGGGAACACCTCACAAGACGTGGCGTTGACCGCATATGTGCTGAGATTCCTGGATGGAGCGCGCGAATTCGTTGAAGTCGACCCTCAAATCATGTCGAAAGCGCGATCTTACCTGGTCTCGCAGCAAGCGCCGTCAGGAGCCTGGACTCGATATGACTGGTCCACAAGAGGCCAGATAGATGATCCAATGAAGACGGCGTATGTGACACGTGCCCTGGCGACTTCCGGTAAATCGCCCGATGCAAAAGAACGAGATATGGTCGATACATCAGTCGCAAGGGCCCTTTCTTATCTCGATGATCGGACTAGCGAATGGCAAGATCCATATCTGGTTGGAAACTACGCTATCGCTGCCATTGGCGCGAAGCGGCAGGAGCACATCGCGAATGCTCGCGAATTGCTGGCTCGACTGGCCCACAACGAAGGAACTACCACCTACTGGAACCTAGAAGCAAACACCACACCTTTCTACGGATGGGGCATTGCGGGGCGGCTGGAGACCACGGCTCTTGCCGTTGAAGCCCTTGCGAAACTGGAATCGCTCGGAAATGATCCGGCGCTCGCAGAACAGGTCAACCTCGGTCTTCAATATCTGCTGACGCACAAGGACCGCTTCGCTTGCTGGTACTCCACGCAAGCGACCCAGAACGTCATCGAGGCCATGATCGCCGCCATGCCTGTTGGACAAAACGGGAGTGGCGACGACTCCGCATCTATCGTGGTGAATGGCACGAAACTGGCGAACATCAAACTGCCTAAGCCGACCGAGGTTGTCGGCCCGAGAGTGATTGATTTCGGTAAGGAGTTGAAGGCGGGCAGCAATAGAGTTGCCATCCAGCGAACGGGCAACAACAGCGCCATGCAGACGAACGTGATCACGAGTTACTACATCCCCTGGCCGCAAGCAGAAGCAACTCAGGCGGAGAACTTCAAGTCAGGGGACACAAGAGCGCTGAAACTGAAAGTGGATTTTGATCGTCATGAGGCAAAAATTGGCGAAGCGTTAGCTTGTCGAGTGGAAGCGGAGCGGATCGGATTCGCTGGTTACGGCATGATGATAGCGGAAATCGGATTGCCGCCGGGCGTGGAAGTTGATCGCGAATCGCTGGAAGGAGCCAAACAGAATGGCGTCGACGGCTACGAAGTACAACCAGACAGAGTTGTGTTTTACCTCTGGCCGAGCGCGGGAGGGAGCAAGTTCCAGTTTGTTTTCCGCCCCCGTTTCGGGATAAACGCGATGAGCGGTCCGTCGGTTCTTTATGACTATTACAACCCGGAGGCCAACGCAGCTGTCTTGCCGTTAAGGTTCAACGTTCAGTAGCTCATTCAGGTACTCAGTTCTCGAAGTCTGTTAGTGTTGAGACATCTAAAGTGTCAGTTTGGATTTCTCACCAGTGCAATTCGTTCATTGATAAATCCACACCTTTGACAAGTCTCGGATCCGCCAATCTGTCTGCTCCCTTATGGCTACGCTGGCACCTCCGAATGGTGTGAAGGTCCAGCCGTCCAGCAGGCCCTGCTTGCTTATTAAGACATAATGCCATATCCTTTAACAATCAAGACTCTTATTAAAGGACCCCTTCATAACGCGAGTGGTCACTGAAAACAAGTCGAGGCTGGGGACCTACGTGACAACAACGGTCACTGGAGAACCAGTGCGGGCCTTTATCCCGCCAGCGCTGCCCCCTAATCCGCCTGTGGAATTGGCGGGGCTCTATCAACATCTTGACCGTGCTAACCAGGCGATAGGCCGGCTCGATGGCCTCACCACCTTGCTTCCGGACACGAAATTCTTCCTGTACCTGTATATCCAGAAAGAAGCACTCCTGTCGTCCCAGATTGAAGGAACGCAATCGTCGTTTTCGGATCTATTGCTGTTTGAAAATGACGCTGAACCGAGTGTTCCGATCGACGATGTCGAAGAAGTCTCCAACTACGTCGCCGCGGTGCAACATGGGCTTCGTCGGATCGCGGGCGGCTTTCCGCTCTCTCTCCGACTCATCCGCGAAATTCATGCCATCCTGTTGCGCGGCGGACGTGGGGCCAATAGAACTCCCGGCGAATTCCGGCGGTCGCAAAACTGGGTCGGAGGGACTCGTCCCGGCAATGCTGCGTTTGTTCCGCCTCCGCCAGAACGATTGATGGAGTGTCTCGACAGTCTTGAGCGTTTTTTCCACGGCGAAGAACACAAGTTGCCCATTCTGGTCGAGGCCGGATTGGTTCACGTGCAGTTTGAGACCATTCACCCCTTCTTGGATGGCAATGGCAGACTCGGCCGCCTATTGATCACACTCTTGCTTTGCTCCAAGGGCGCGTTGCGAGAGCCTCTCTTGTACCTCAGCCTGTACTTCAAAACGAACCGCGACCGGTACTACGATCTGCTTCAGCGCGTACGAACAGACGGTGCATGGGAAGAGTGGCTGGCTTTTTTTCTCGAAGGGACGGAGATCACGGCGCGCTCCGCCGCTGATGCTGCAAAACAGATTCTGACTCTCTTTGCAAAAGATCGAGATCGCATTCAGACAATCGGACGCGCTGCGTCTTCTGCATTGCGTGTTCATGAGTACCTGCAGAAGAAACCACTGGTCGGCATTGGTACTGTTGCCGAGGCGCTTAAACTGTCCATCCCAACCGTGACGGTTGCCTTCGATCACCTGGTTCGCCTCGGCATAGCCAAGGAGGTCACCGGAAAACGCCGGGCCCGCGTCTTTGGCTACTCAAGTTATCTGAAGATCCTGAGTGAAGGAACAGAACCCCTTAAGCGGTAGCAGCGACCTTTGTCATTTCCGCTTTCGAACGGTAGTCAGACACCGACCGAACGAGATCGAACTCCGTTCGAGCTTGTGCGAAGAACATCCGAATCAGCTCGGGCGTATCGCACTGACCTAAGCCGAAGGCTTAGGGATGGTGTCTCTCTCTCCTCTCCTCGCGTCCGACGGTGGGCAGCCGACGGAAGAAGCCCCCCGGTCCAATCCTTGGCATCATCTCGTGCCGAGGTCTGAACAAGCGTGCGCAAGAACGGCCGACGTATCCCCATGTTCACACTCAAGTTCCCTCTTTCCCTTCATCCTCCATCCCATTGCGGGATAGAATCGTCACGTGATCCGATGCTTGGCAATCGCCCTGCTCCTGGTCTGCAATTATGGTTTCGGGAGTGATCTAGACGCTGAGCTGGCACGCGCCATGCACGGACGCTCCGGTGCGGCGGTGGTAGTTGATGTTGCGTCGGGGCACGTGGTCGCCATTTACCATCCATCGGTGGCGGCCCGCCGCCTGGCGCGGCCCGGATCTGCCTTTAAGCCGTTCACACTCCTAGCCCTGCTGCAGTTGGGCAAACTTATTCCCACAGAATCACTCGTGTGCCGGCGGACTCTGAGAGTAGGGACCCATGACCTGTCGTGCTCCCATCCCCAGACCGGGGCCTTGCAGGCAGAATCCGCACTCGCATATTCCTGCAATGATTTCTTCGCGTCGTATGGGCTCCGCTTGAGCGCTGCGGAGTTGCAGGCGGCGTTCAAAAAGTCGGGATTCGCCTCGCCTAGCGGCCTGCTGCCCGATGAAGCAACCGGATTCATTCGACCGGCACGCACCGATGAGGAACGACAATTGCAGGCAATCGGCGAGGGCGAGATGAAGATCACTCCACTCGAAATGCTCGCGGCTTACCGGGCGCTTGCCCTTCGTCGCGCCGATGACCATCCGAAGGCGACTGAAGAGACTGTCTTCTCCGGGCTTGAGCAAGCCACCACGTATGGAGCCGCGCGACTTGCATCGATACCCGAGATGAAAATCGCTGGAAAAACGGGCACGCCGCGAACTGACCAAGGCGCGTGGACGAACGGCTGGTTTGCCGGATATGCACCAGCCGACAAGCCGCAGGTTGCGGTCGTTGTTTTTCTGGAGCGCGGAACAGGGCCAGCTGATGCGGCGCCGATCGCAGCCCAGATATTTCGTGCCTGGAACAAGGCCAGGAAACCATGAAGCGAATTGTTCTCGCGATGTTGCTGTTCGTCGTCAGCGTGGCAGCTGAGACACAGCAGCATAGCGTGCAGGTGCGCCTATTCTGGCAACATCCCCCGGCTCAGATCAGCATCGCTCCGCAGGGTGCGACGCTGCGCAATTGCGAAAGATGCGCGGCGACACGCCTGAAGGCTTCTTTGGAAATCACTGCAAAGGGATCGAGTGTGACGGCTCCCTCCCGCTCTTCTCCAATCTTCTACCTGACCGGGCAAGTTCGTATCAGTGGAAATGGTTTTCCGCCTTTCACCATTGACAACGAACTCCGCATCCAAGCCCGTGAAGACTTGCTCTTGCTCACGCTTACGATGCCTCTCGATGAGTATGTCACCGCTGTGTTGCAGGGTGAGAGTGCGAGTTTCAAATCCGACGAAGCCCTCAAAGCGATGGCAGTTGCGGCCCGCACCTACGCGGTTCGGTTCGGCTCGCGCCATCGTCTCGAAGGGTTTGATTTCTGTGACACAACTCATTGCCAGGACCTGCGACTAGGAAATGAGTCTCCACGAGCGCGGGCGGCCGCTGCGGCAACAGAAGGGGAACTGCTCTGGTTTGAAGGGAGACCCGCTGCGGCCTACTATCACCGCAGTTGTGGTGGAGAGATCGACGACGCCAAAGCTCTCGAACCCGACCTGCATGTTCGTTATCTGAAGCGACACCATGATGACTACTGCGTCCGCATACCGGATGAATGGCAAGCCGAGATCTCCAAGGCTGATCTCGCGCGGGCCCTCGGCCGACCGGTAGCCTCAGTGCGGGTGATAGCCAGAGGCGATTCGGGCCGCGTTCAGCGGCTACTCGTAACTAATCGCGCGATCACCGCAACAGACTTCCGCCTGGCTGTCGGAAGAACTTTGGGTTGGGACAAACTGCGAAGCGATCTTTATCAAGAAGAGGACAGGGGTGACAGCATTCTGTTCCGCGGACGGGGCCAAGGGCACGGCGTTGGGCTCTGTCAGAGCGGTGCTGAAAGCATGGGGGAGCAGGGGCATGGCTATCGCGAGATTCTCGCTTATTACTATCCCGGCACAGAACTTGGAATCAATGCACAAGGTCTGTCATGGGAGAAACTGCCAGGCGAGTCGCTCGACCTTGTAAGCACAAATAGAAATGATGCACCTGTCCTGCTACCCGCGGCAGAACGCGCGTTGCACTTTGCCCTGGAACGCACAGGATTGCAGATAAGAACGCGTCCGCAGCTGAAGGTGTATCCGACAATTGCCATTTATCGGGACGCGACCGGAGAACCGGGATGGGTTGCTGCCAGCACGCTTGGAAGTACGGTTCGACTTCAGCCAATCAGCACTTTGCAGCGGACGCAGTCGCTCGACTCGACATTGCGCCATGAGTTCCTGCACATGTTGATCGAAGGCAATGCCAAACCGGATACGCCCTTGTGGTTCCGCGAGGGCTTGGTCGTTTACCTCGCGGGGGATTCGTCTGGCAGAGACAAGGCAACCATGTCTGGCGAAGCGATTGACCGTGTGATCTCGTCCCCCAAAACCCAGGCTGAAGTGCGGCTGGCTTACCGGCAGGCAGCCGCCTTGGTCCGCGATCTCGACAGTCGCTACACCCGCCGGAAACTCATCGATTGGCTAAGAAACGGATTGCCCGATGACATCTGTAGAAGCGTCACTTCTGCCAGAGTTCACGAAGTAGCCAAGTAGCCCAGCAACCAACAGCCACCCGATCACATACGGCAGGTTGGAAATCAGTAGCACGAAGAACCTGACAATGCCCGTGGCAGACCGGCTCAATCCAAGGCCCACGCTCAGAATGCCGTCGGAGAGCAAACTTGCCGCCAGAACAAGCACCGCCGTGCTCAACCAGTACTCCCATCGGCGAATCGCAGCTAATCCTGCTCGAAGGCGGCCGCCCCCAACTTTCGCCATGATCCACGGCAGCACGAGGGCCGGCGCGAAGAGGAACACGACTAGATTCTCGACCGTAGAATTGGGATTCTGCGATATCAGGGTCCTCACCAGACCGACTGTTCCTAGCATCAATGCCAGCAGGACTACCAAACCGAGCAACGACCAGCCAATCCTGCGGAAATTGAATTTGAACGCAGGTCGAAAACGCTGAGGATCGGGCTCGGCCGCAAATGCCAATGTGCCTGCCTGAAGCCAAAGAAAAGCAGCCACAAGAACCACTACCCCAGCAATTCCCAGGGCAATCTGCCAGGTCTTCTCGCCGAAGGATTCTAGGTTCGAGGTCGCCGTCAGTGCGACAGCACCGGCGAGCTGCAAACCCAAAATCCTCCAATCGCGAAGCATGGAGAGGGACTGATGAAGGATGGGTTTTGCCGAGCCGTGGGAGAAGATGGTTTCGGGTTCCGTTCCGGCAGCATCAACCTCTCCCCCTTTGCTGGCTCGCATGATCGCGGCACACAAGACTAGCCAAGCGGTAACCAGCAAAACGTATCCAAAACCTAGGCGCAGCGCCATGCTCCAGGTCTGCGTGGTCATTGGAGAGTGCTTCCTTGGAAGCATCCATGCAAGCAGGTACGGCACATAAGCTCCGGTCACGAAGCAAACCGGGTATGTCAGCCAATAGCGGACTTCACGTGTCGGGCGGAATGCCGCCGTGCTTATGAATCCACGAAAGCCTTTGGCTGCAACCTGCGCACCGACCGGAAGCGCCAGAATAGGCCATAAGAAGAATTGCAGGAATAAGACCAGCCACTGCATCGCAGAAAATGCAGGGGCGGGCGCGACCGAGCTCCGCATGGCCTGAGGCAGTAAGTGCCGTACGTATCCGCCTGCCTGCACACCGTAGCTCCAGAGACCGCCAATCCACCAGAGCACGAAACCAAAAATCAAGGTCCACAATAGAAAAGCCGGCACTCGGGCGAGCGAAGTGCGCAACGAGACGCCCCATTGGCGTTCTGAACTGCGTTCGAAGTAAACAAACGTGCCACTGTGAAGCCAAAGAATCACAAAGACAATCATCAAGCCGGCGAGCACAGTCAAAACAAATTGCCAGCCCGTCTCATCGGGAATTCGGGTCCAATAGAAAAAGGCAGTCATAAGCAGCAAGTTGGCAATCACGTGCGTGATCCATACTCGCTTGCTACTCAGAACAGTGGTTAGCGTGTCGCGTTCAAAGCCCTGCATTTGGGAGCTCATTTGACCTCCAGCGTCTGCGGATCGCTGGTCGCAAAATATGAAGGTTGATACATCGGCTCGACCTTGCCCGGACTAACCCGGAAAATCCCCGGGCTCACTACCTTCAGCAGATACACATATTCTTTGTCGCCTCGCGAGAAGTACGTCTGGAAGAACGCTGCGCGATCATCGTGAAATTCCCGCCGGGTGAACCACGAGTTCCACCACGAGGGTTTTTCCGTCAAATCGTAAAGATTGTCATGCTCGATGAACTCAGTGCCTGCCGGAATCGGGTCTTCGACCATCATGTACTTCCAGTCCGAGCCTGCGACTGTAAGCCGGACAGCGAGTGTGTCGCCCGCTTGGACGGGGCCATTGAGGCGTTCAAGTTTGTAGCGAATGCGTTCTCCCTCTCGAATGGGAGACAGCTTGAAGTACTCACGCGCCAGGGTGAGATTGAACGAACCAGCATTTGTGAGCTTCTTCTCGTCCGAATAGTATTCGCCGCGCAGAGACCAATACAGCCGGCCTTGCCCTTGCTTGCGAATGACGACGCGATTGTTCGGTCCGAGTTGGTCGGGTCCGAGCCGCACCGTGGCAGACGCGGGTGAGAACGCATCCGCTTCGGTGAAACGCTTTGTCAGAACGTTCTTGTCGTTTACCAACACTTCCACCGAGTAGTCCGGCTTTAATTCGCCGCTCTCTTTGAGGAAATCAATCAGCCCGTAAACAACAAATGCGGTTTGCTTGGTGGAATCCCACCAATAGCCTTCGTTGCGGTGGCTCACCAACCAGAAAGCCGCCTTGGGAAGGAGAGGGCTATTGGGATTGACCTTGCTGAGGAACTTCGCCGCAAAGGCAGTCGCTTCGGGGCTGGCATCGGTCTCGAAGTCCAGCATCGGATCGCGATTTAGCTTCCAATACGCCGATTGATCATCGACGATGGCGCCTTTCTCAACGGTTGCCGCAAGCTCTGCCACTCGTGAGTCATTGGCCAGATTCATTGCCAGCCCGAGCATCGCTGCGCCGTAGGGCGTGAGATCCGAGCGCTGCTCCCAGACTGAATCTAGAATGTGTTTGTCGGTCACGCCGCTCAAGGCGAGTGAATACGCCATATAGGCTCGCAAATCAGCGATGATCTTTTGATCATTGTCAAAGGCGCGTCGCACCCAGGTCTGCGCCTTTGTCAGACGTTCTTGATCGACGTCATATCCGATGCGTTTTGCCTGGCTCAATCCCGCCAACACGTAGGCGGACATAAAGACGTGGCTATCGTCAGTCTCCCACCAGCCCCAGCCGCCATCGTCGTGCTGATACTCGTAGAGACGTTTTGTCCCAGCGTCGATTTTCTTCTTGAGTTCCTCTTGGCTCATCGACGGCTTGAGCCCAAGCTGTTTGATTGCGTCAGCCACGATCAGATCGGGCAGGAAACTCGACATGGTCTGTTCGGTACAGCCATAGGGATACGAGGTCAGGTATTCCAGCGCGCCAAAAATCGCGCCCGCAGCCGAAGGAGAAAGATCCACCTGCAACGAGCGACCACTGGCCTCACTTTGCCCGGGGAAGTCGATGGATTGGGTGGTATCCGCGTTCGCTTCGATCGAGCCGGAGCGGGGCACGTTCATCTTGACGCCGTATGGAATCACTGGCAGCGTCAGTTCCATTGCGTCCGATTCCTCGTTGGTGAGTGCTTTGGCGAGGATCACACTCTGACTTACGTTTCCGGCTTTCACGCGCCAATCGACTTTGACTTCACTCTTGCTGGGAACGTTGATGTCACGTGTGGCCCCATCTATCACGTCCAGACCCTTGAGATCCATGGACACGCGAGTATCCTTTGCCGTCGGCAAATAATTGTGGACGAGGGCAGAGATCGTCACTTGATCTCCCTGGCGGAAGAACCTCGGAACTGCGAGTCGAACCATTAAGTTCTTGCGAACGATGACTTTTTCCACCGCGCTGCCAACCTTGGTGTCGGCGGTAATCCCGCGGGCTGTGGTCCGCCAGGTGGTCAGAGAGTCCGGGAAATTGAATTTCACGGAGGCTTTGCCATCAGCCCCCGTCTTCACGTCTGCCACCCAGAAGGTGGTATCCGGGAAAGCTTTGCGGACCCTCGGCTGAACGAGTTGCTCTGGCTTGATGTCGGCGAGCCATTTTTGGACCTTGACCTCCGCCAGCTTCATCTGCTTCTTCCCAGCTTCGCCGTGGAAGTAATAGTTCAGCGAACTGTCGGTGGTGACATGGTTGAAGACGCGGCCATAGAAGAATTTCAAAATGTCAGTAGCGGCCTCGGGACGTATTGCGTAGATGGCCTCGTCGACGACTCCCACACTGAACTCAGCCGATGCGGGCTTGCCTTGTGCGTCTTTGGCAATGATGGTGTAGCTCGCGGCTTCTCCGGGCTGAAATTGAGGTTTCGAGGACTGCAATTGCACGTTGAGCTTGAGCGCATCTGCGGGCACAGCAAGGCTCTTGGAGCCTTTGTGAAGTTTGTCGTCTTTTAGAAAGGTCGCGGTGAGATAGAAGTTCGGCGCATTTTCTGAACGGATTGGGACCTCGACCATTACTGGTCCACCTTGGCTCCGGACCACCTGGCGGTTCAGCAAGCCCACGCCCTCAGACGTGAGCAGGATGCTAACCGGATCCCGTCCCGCCATGATCATCACTTTTGCGGTGTCTCCCGGCTTGTAGGCTTTCTGGTCGGGGATGATCTGGATGCGTTCTTGTTCTGCACCCCACCAGTACCATTCCTTGTCAGGCACCCAGATATAGGCGGTCTCTTGCAGCGTCCGGTTCTCGGGCGTCACCGCCGTGACCGTTGCGTGAAGGGAGCCGCCCTTTTTGATTGGGATCTCGATCTCGGCGTTTCCGTTAGCGTCTGTCTGTCCGTCGGTTGTGAAGAAGTCTTCGCCTGTGCGCGAACGATAATCCCAGGATTGAAGAGAGACATGGAATGCTGTGCGTACGGGTCGCCCATCGTAGTCACGCGCCTCCACTTGAAGTTTCGCGGTGCTGCCTACCTCGTAGAGATAGCTGGCAGGCCACGCGCCAATCCGGAAGCTGCTGTAGGTCGCGACCACATAGTTATGTCCGCTAATCTCACGATTGGCTTCGTCGGTTACTCGCGCTTCGATTCGATAGGTTGTGTCGGAGTGATTGGTTTCGGTGAAGTCGGTCGGAATCGTTATTTGCAGCTGTCCCTTGTCATTGAGCGTTCCGGAGTTTTCTTCCATTTGCTCACCGTTGTAGTAGCGCTCCGTGTCGCTGGTCCCAGCTTCTCCCTCGCCCTCGTCACCGTATTCGCCTCCTTCCTCTTCCTCTTCGGAGTAAAGGTACAACCCGTTGTAAGTGCGTTCGCGGTGGACGACCCAGATGACCTTGGCGTTTGCAACCGGTTCGCCGAAGTAGTACTTCGCCTCGATCGTCGCGTTGATGGGTTGCCCTTGAGTTACCCGTGACGCGGTAGGGATGATTCGAACTTCGTATTCCGGTTTTTTGTATTCCTGAACCGCAAAGCCGCCTCCTTCCATGAAGGATTCGCCGGTGCGTACCTGGATGTTGTAGTCTCCAAGAGCCGCATTCGCGGGAATTGCATATTCGGCGTGCAATGTGCCCATTGCATTCGATCTCAGCGTCGCGGTAAAAACATCCTTGCTTTCAACATCGGTGATCTTCAGATTGAAGTCAGTATTCGCTGGCGCCTGGTAGTTGAATCCGGCGCGTGTGCGCAGAATCGCTTTGAAGTGGACTGTATCCCCAGGGCGATAGACAGGCCGATCTGTGTAGATGTAGGTGGTCAATGAGTGTGCAAGGTCAGTGTTCATCCAATACGACCACGGAGTACTCACTGTAAAGTCGTCGGCTGTACGCGCCATTATTTCGACGGTCTCGGGCCGTGGCTCTTTGACGTCGATCTGCGCGAGACCATTTTGATCGGTTACCTGCTCGCCCACTTGGTCGCGATTGACGAAGAAGAAGGTTCTGGCTCCCGGTATCGGCTGGCTAGTTTGCCGGTCGGCGGCGAAGGTCAGGATTGTCCCGGGCGCGGTCTTGGTGATCATCGCCATCTTGCTAACAATGACGATGGTGTAGGCGCGCAGCTTGCCATCGGTAGCTTCAATCAGATACAGGCCACGATCCTTGACAGGAATGGCGACGTTTTCGGTTTCCCAACGATTGCTTCGTGATAGGACGTTCTGCCGCCAAGTGGCAACAAGCTGTTGCGAGTTAAGGATTGGAATCTGCGCGAAAACATCTGCCGCGGTCTGAGGCTGTTGTTTAGCTTCGCTGCGGTCCTGTCGGATCGTTTCGCGGTTTTCCGCAGTGAACTGGGCACGGAAAAAGTCCCGAATCCATGCAAACATCCTGTACTTCCAGTTGTGGAACTGCTCCAGCCAAGTCAGTTTTCGCGGAGGCGGAGGTACGCGGCCACCAAATTGGTGCGCATTGCCAAGTTGGACGAAGAACTTGACCGGATCATTTACGCGGTAAACGCGAAATTCCAAGGTATCGACGTTTTGCGCCCACACACTGATCGCGACCTTCTGCCCTGGGGCATACGTACGGCTCGAGTCCAGAGAGAAATAGCCCCTTGCCTCCTCTTGCGCGAAACCAGCCGAATAAGAAACCAACAGGATGAATGCTGCGAACCGAATCAAGCGAAAAGAGCGCATGTCAGTCCTCCTCCCGGAGGATGTTCCAGCGATACACTCCCAGAAACGCTGGGTTCTGCGGCACCGGCCGCCATTCGAACTCTGGATGCTGTTGCAAATCTGTGACCGTGACACGTCGAATCTCACCGGGACGCTTGCCGTCCGGCCCTGTGTGGTAGATCAGCCAATTCGAGTCTTGGCTGAAGGCACTGTGGCCGAGATAGATCATGGTGTGAAACGGCATGCGGTGCCCTTGCTGACGGAAGAAGAGAAGATCGCCGGGGCGTGCCGCACTCGGGTCTCTACTCACAAAATGCGTGTTGTAGCGGCGTAAGGTATCCGCGTCGGCAAACTCGGTGAAGGTCCCGTTTGTTAGATCAGCGGGAGTGAACGCTCCAAGTCGCGTGCGGAAAAGGCCTGCACCGAGAGCGGTGTGCGGATATTCGTACTTGCGAACCGACGCGGCAGTCGGTAGTTGCGACAGATGCAACTGATTGGCCCATGATGCGTCGTGTTTGCGCAACGCTTCCCGGTAGGCAAAACGAATCAGGGCGGCACAATCGTCCACTTCCGCTGGCCGGTTGTTCTCGTCTTCGAAATAGACCGACTCCGCTAGAAAGGCAAACCAATGACGGAAAGCAATTCGATCTTCTTCGCTTTGCAGCCGAAGGAAATCAGGAGTGCCGTCGCCAAACTCGTCGGTCGGATCGAGACCAAGCCGCAGCTCTGATGTAGCCGGCTGATATCCCGGCGCCGACGCGGCTAGTGTGAGGATGCCCGGCGTGACCCCTACGTGAAGACGCCATTCTGAGTTAGAAGACTCCAGCTCTGCGAGGTTATGCCCATTCAAGAGCCGCCAGGTGAGACCGGCCGGGTGTCCGCCGGAGCTACTTTCTGCACGCAGACTGATGCTCGATGAACCATTGGCGGGAACAACGTTGTGATCGACCGAAATAACGATCTTTCTTGAGTTGCCCCAAGTGCGATGAGCGACAAAAATCGCCAAACTCACCAGGAAGCAAAGCAAGAGCACAACGAAACCGCGAGTTGCAAGGCGGCGAGACAAAGTAGCTTCTCTGGAACAGCGAATTATAGCTGTCTACGATGCTGCAGGTCGGTTACCAAAGAGATGACGCTGGAAAGGCGAGGTTTGTTGGAAGCGAGAGCGTGTCTATCTCAACACGGAGTGTCGGCTCGCAAACACAATCCCAGATCCGAATGAGGAATCGTGTGTCTCTGTTCCTTTCTTCTTCCTCAGGGAACGAACTGGTGCATCCGGGATGCCGTGGGCTGAAGGCGAAAAACTCTCCATACACGCGGTCCCAAATGCCCTTAGAAACAGCGTGCGCTGACGCGGCTTCCATGCTAGATTGGGTTTGTGAAGCGCCTGCTTCAATTTCGATCGTCATTACGACTCAGTCCATCCCGACTGAGTTATTAACTCCTGCACAATTTATAGCCTCAGGCCCGTGGCGGAACTGGCATACGCAGCTGCCTCAAGAGCAGCCTTTTGTGGGTTCAAATCCCACCGGGCCTACCAGAATTCCTCTGTTCTTTGACAATTTAACGGAGAGTGGGCCGGACGGTAAGGCACTTGTCTGCTAAACAAGGGCGCTCGCACGAGGCTAACGGGTTC
>Ga0210393_10002348_pt1 | contig 15608 bp, 13 predicted proteins | sample IncBWC27OmetaG_FD_160068 | JGI IMG/M metagenome (GOLD analysis project Ga0210393, IMG submission 160068) | Forest soil microbial communities from Barre Woods Harvard Forest LTER site, Petersham, Massachusetts, United States - Inc-BW-C-27-O ... | reverse complement strand
CGAGAGGCTACGAGCTACAGGTCTTAAGTCCATCCCAGAAATAACCTGGACAGCGGCGGGAGTAAAACTTCTTGAAGTATATCGCGAAACCATCGCCGCTTATTCCCCAGGGACGGTCCGCGAGACGGCAGAGGCTCGAGAGGAAGTTCATCTCAAGCACTGATAGCCGATCGCAGGTTTCAAATATGACAATGCGATGAAAATGACGGCAGGAATAACCAACGAAATCGAATTGATCGATCACGGCGCCCGGCGGGACCCAAGTGTTGCCTCCGACGGAAATGGCAATGACCTATGTCCCGTGTGCGGCCATGCAGGCGCAAGCGAGTGGTTGCGAGGACCGGATCGCTTTCATGGCAGGCTGGAGAAGTACACATTAGTGCGGTGCCCAGCATGTTCACTGGTTTGGCTCAGCCATCCACCCAAACCCGCCGAGATGAACCTGCATTACACGGACGCATATCACAAACTCATTTCGGCTTCGGGCGAGAACTCGCCGGTTCGCTGGAAAGACCGCAAAGCTGCGCTAAAGCAGTGGAAGCAGTCTGGAGCCCTCCTCGACATGGGTTGCAGCTCAGGGTCGTTCTTGGAATCCCTGAAGGGCGAGCCTTGGAAACTCTACGGAATCGAGATGTCCGCCGAGGGTGCGAAAACCGCCGAAGTAAGGAGCGGTGCGAAGGTGTATGTGGGAGACATCCTGAACGCACCATTCGCGCGGGACTCCTTTGACGTGATCACATGTTTCGATGTGCTCGAGCATCTTTATGAGCCGCGGAAAATCATGGCACGGGTCGGCGAATGGCTGAAGCCAGGAGGAGTTTTCTACGTCCTCGTGCCCAACGTGAATTCCGCGGAGGCACGCGCTTTTGGAAGCTATTGGCATGGGCTTGAGCTGCCGCGACACCTGTTCCACTACTCGCCGGCGTCGCTGAAATTCCTCGCCGAATCGGCAGGACTCCGGGAGGTGTCGCTCGAAACCCGGCGGAATCCCGCAGTCGGAACCAGCCTGCGCTATGTGTGGGATGACGTTTTCCGCACTGTGGGGATACATCAAACGCCCGTAGCGTACCGTGGGGAAGCGGGCTTTCCGTGGCGGGCGGCGCGAAAGGTGGTACGTATGACCGCGCTGCGCGCTCTACTGGCGATGGCTCCTTTAGTTGGAGGGGGAGAGTCGATCCATGCCATTTTTCAGAAGGAAAAGACTCTAGCGTGAAAAGTATGCCTCGGCCGATTCACGAAACGCGTAGCGACTCGGAAGACCAAGACGGCTTTTTCGCTCGGGTCCTGACGAAGCTGAACAGCCTCTGGGTCAGCGCTACGTATCCGTTTGCGCGGAAAGGCCGGAACATGTCGCTGCATTACGGAAGTGAGATTTCGCGTCGTCTTTCCCCTCGCATTTGGCTAGGCGATGATATCGAAATCGGGAGACACTCTTGGCTCTCCATGAGTACGGAGTGGAATAACGAGATCAATATCACTATCGAGGACAACTGTCGCATCGGCGCGCGGTGCACTATCAGCGCTGAGAATTCAATTCATCTTAAGCGCGGCGTCGTTCTTGGATCTGATGTATTGGTTATAGACAGCAACCATGCCTATGAAGACGTAAGCATGCCGATCACGCAGCAAGGCTTCACCCCGGGAGGCCGCATCCGGATAGAAGAAGGATGTAGGATCGGCAATGGAGCTGCGATTTTATGCGACAGAGGTGAACTGGTTCTGGGACGGAATTGCATCGTGGCTCCCGGCGCCGTAGTTACCCGCAGCTTCCCGCCTAATTCATTGCTTTCGGGGAATCCGGCCCGGGCCGTACAGGGGGCGGGCGCGGCGCTCGCTTCCGTTCAGCCGGTTGCCGAGCGCATTCCGATCGAACTTGGCCAAGAAACGGTGCGGCAGGGCACCGATGAGACGGGTTTCGTGGACTCTGCCTTGTTCGCAAGTACCCGGCAACACGCGTCTGTCAAGCGACCTACGACGAAAGAAGGTTCTTCAGTTCGAGGCGTTACCCGCTATTCACAGCAAGTGATGCGGGACGAAGATCCTCTGTCGTGGTTTTCACGGGCGGCGATCAAACTGCGAACGGTGTGGTTGGCCTGGACCTATCCCTTCGCTTCGTTCGGCCGGGGTGCTTGGGTACATTATTCCTGCCGTGTAGCCCGATCTGCCGCACCCTACATAAGCCTCGGTGAAGGTGTTGGGTTTGCTCGGGGCACACGTTTAGACGTCTGCGAGGCTCCTGGCACGGATCAGCCGGTTCTCATAATGGAGGACGGCAGCGGCATGCAGCGGCGGGGCGTAATTTCCGCGCGAAATCGCGTTCACGTAATGAAAGATGTCATGTTCGGTTTCTCGGTGCTGGTGATGGACCACGTCGATAGTGATGACGAGGATGATTTCGCAGGCGGACAAAAGGCAGAGGGTGGAACCATTCGAATCGAAGAAGAGTGCTGGATCGGATCCGGAGCCATGATTCTGTGCGAACAGGGTGAACTGGTCATCGGACGACACAGCGTCGTCGGCGCGAATTCCGTCGTCAGGCGCAGCATTCCTCCCTATTCCGTGGTTGCGGGCGATCCCGCACGAATCGTGAAGCAGTACGATTTTTCCAAGGGAAAATGGGTAGTCGGATGCATTCGCCCCACGGCTGCCGCAGATCGACAGCAACCAGATCCACCGGTCAACGCTGCTGGTGAGGCCTCTACCTGTGAATCAGCTGTGCCTAACTCTGCTGGTGAGGTCAGTCGAGGCGTGAGATGAGCGGGCGGCGGTCGTTTCAGGGGCATTCCCTGAAATGGCCGCTCGCGACCATCGTGCTTCAGCTTGCTAGAAAGATTGTTCCGAAACCTAAATCCTACTCTGAACTGACATAATCATATGGAAACAACCAAGGAAGCGACGCAGTCGGGGCACGAAAGCCGCGAAGTCATGCCTGAACACCGTACCCCTGCATTTCAGGCGACCATCGGAACAGTACGCGGTCCACAAGACGGTGAGGCGGAAATGAGCCAGGCTCGCCGAGAGGTCGGGGAGGATCTTCTCGGGGTGTTTCCCCGCTTAGTCAACAGACTCCACAGTCTGTGGCTGGAATGGACCTATCCCTTCGCCTCGTTTGGCAAGAACGTTTCGATACACTACACCTGCGACCTGGGGCGGTCCAGAGCGAATTACGTTAGTCTGGGTGACCGTGTGTCTCTTATGCGGGAAGTTTGGCTTAACATTCCGGACGTCTCTCTTTGCCGACAACCTGCCATTGTCATAGAAGACGGATGCGGAATCGGGCGGCGTTCGGTAATCTCGGCGAGGAACCAGATTCATGTTGGCCGGAATACGATTCTCGGCCCTTCCGCGCTCGTCATGGATCACAACCATGAATTTGAAGATGTAAACAATCCCATAGGCAGCCAAGGGATGACAGCCGGCGGGACGATCCGAATCGAAGAGGGGTGCTGGATCGGCTTCGGAGCTGCCATCGTCTGCAGCCAGGGTCAACTTGTGATTGGCAGAAACAGTGTAATTGGTGCGAATTCCGTGGTAAGCCGGAGCATCCCCCCTTATTCGGTAGTTACGGGCAATCCGGCCAGAATTGTGAAACAGTTCGATCCAAAGAAGGGCGAGTGGATACTGGGATCGATTCGTTCCAGTTTGGAAAAGCCCGCGAAAGAATCCTGAAGGCGACGAAGATTTACACAAAGCGCTTCCAAGATAAAATACACTAAGAAATGTGCCCTCTAAGCGCGACGATGAACTGTTGTGTTGTTGGGAGTCTGTTTCAACTGTCTGAGCGAATCAACGACTAGGTAAAAGCACGAGCCGTCACCTCGCGAGTAGCAAAAATAATTTACACACGGCGCTGGACGTTTTCAGAACTACTGGAGGACGTTGCAGGAAGATATGGAGGTTGGGACCGGAATGGATAACCAGGAAATGCGATTGGCGCGCTGTTTCTTGGAGGTTTTCCCTGAGTTGACTCAGGATGAAATCTCTCAGGCCAGTCCAGCTTCGGTGCAAAGCTGGGACTCGGTAAGTACCATTACGCTATTAACTGTGATCGAGGAGGAATTCGGCGTCAGTGTGGATGCCGAGGATGTGGTCAAGTTTGGTTCTTTCAAAGGGATTCTGAAGTACTTGCACGAAGCAGAGAAGCCGCGAAAGAGCTCTGATGAAATGGATCTGGTATGAGGGGGCGCTTCGAATCTCAACTCGGCAGACTCGTCGGATGTCCCTCAACCATGCTTTGGAAGCTAAGAATCTGATCTTGCCGATCGCGAAAAGGTCCAGAGTCCAATTCGCGTTGTACCGGCAGGACCCCTACCTAAATCAACCAAGATTCTCTCCTACGTGTCGTTTGTCCGTTTCCGGTGAGGTTAGAACTGCTGCCGCCGTTACCTTGTCGAAGACAGGCGTGCGGCTAGCGCATGGGAGAGCGTTTCCTGCAAGGAATCTGCATAGCCACTCGGTGTTACCGGATTCAAGAATCAAAGGTTCGAGATGGATTTAAAACGTAATTACGACCGCATCAAGGTAGGGGTCAGCGACCTGCTCGTTAGTGACGGGCTCCGGGCCAAGGCCATGCGTGGAGGGACTTGGCTGGGAGCTGGGAGCGTTGCTGAGCAGGCTGTCCGGTTTGCCAGAAACATGCTGCTGACGCGACTGCTTGCCCCTAGCGCCTTCGGGGCCATGGCCATTGTCATGTCCTGTTCAGCAATCGTTGGGACTTTGACAGACGTAGGGCAGAGGGCAGCGGTTATTCAAAACCCGAGAGGCCGAGAGAAGGCATACCTCAACGCCGGTTGGTGGATGGGAATGGGCCGGGCCATCTGCATGTACGCCGGTATTTTTGCTTTGGGCCCTTGGGTTGGGCATTTCTATGGCAACGCGGAACTGTCGGGTTTGCTTAGAGTGGCGCTGCTAGGCACTCTGTTCGAGGGCGCGATGAGTCCGCGCTCCATTCTCCCGCAGAAAGAGATGAAGTTCGGGCGCTGGATGGCGATCACCAATGGCGGCGGAATCTGCGGAGTGATCGTGACAGTGATTCTCAGCTTTGTTCTTCGTGATGTGTGGGCCCTAGCCATTGGATCCTGCTGCGAGAACTTCTTCCGTTGTCTCTTGTCATATATTTTGTGTCCCGGGCTACCGTCGCTCGGGTGGGACCGACACGTAGTGCGGGATCTCTATAAATACTCAAGGGCAGTCGTCGGGCTATCGTTTCTAAATCTTATCTTCTCCCGCACAGATATCTTCGTGCTAGGCAAGCTTTATTCCACAACAGCTTTGGGGCTGTACACCATGGCGGTGTTACTGGTCCAGACTCCCTCAAGTTTCCTTACCAACATGATGGGGCAAGTCCTCTTTCCCACATTCGCTCACGTCCAGTTCGAAAAGGATCGGATTAACCGCATCCTGATAGAAGTGACCGCATGGCTCATCCTGTTGGGGCTTCCAGGTGTCGTCGCGATTTACCTGTGCGGGCACTCCCTGCTTACGGTCGTGTATGGGGCTCGATATGTGGCAGCCTTTGGACCTCTTGCCGTGGCCGCCACCGTCGTGTTCCTGAGTGTGTTGAACGCCGCCATCACGTGCGTCTTTAGCGGTATCGGGCGTCCGGCGCTGCATCGGCGCGCAGTTGCAGCGTCCGCGGTGGCCATGCTGATTGCGATCTATCCTGCCTGCAAGTTGTTTGGAGTGGTCGGAGGCCAGATCGCCGCGCTGCTGGCGATCATTCTCAGCTATCTCCTTCAAGTGATGCGTATGCGCGGGCTCACCGGCTTGGATCTGCTCCAATATGGCAAGGCGTTTGTGCCTCCTGCGCTCGGATCCGCGAGCATGTTAGTAATCGTTGTCGGCAGTCGACGCCTTGGCTTAGCACCGAGGCCAGCTGTCGACATAGCCATCTGCGTCGGGAGTTGCGTGGTTACCTATGCCGTCTGTGCATTCGCCCATCTGCGCGCTACAAGAAGGCAAGACAGCCCATACAGTGTACGGACACCGGAATCGGAGTCGGCAGCCGTTCTCTGATGGTACCCTCGAACGTGCACGAACGAGCCATACCCAACGCGCACGTCACAACGTAACCTGTAGAGTGAGCACTTTCGGAAGGGCGTCCCCCAAGAGACTCCAACGTACCGGGATTGTTCGTAGATTCGAGTACGAGGTTGGAATTTACCCCGCCTACGGCAACCTCAGTCGCTGCAACGCCGGACTCTGAGTCGGCTCCAGAAATTTTCTTATGTGTGGTATCTCGGGAATACTAAGACTCGATGGTGATCGTGTTGAACCCGATCAGCTTGGCAGAATGATTGCCACACTGCGCCACCGAGGCCCCGATGCGAGTGGAGTCCACATTGCTGGGCCGGCGGGCTTGGCCCATGCACGGCTCAGCATCATCGATTTGCAGGGTGGTGCACAGCCGATGTCCACAACGGACGGCCGTTTGTGGATCACATTTAACGGCGAAATCTTCAACTACATTGAACTCCGGGAAGAGCTTTTCAGCAAAGGACATCGATTTGCGACTCGTTCCGATACGGAGGTGATTCTTAACGCCTATCGCGAGTACGGTGAGGAGTGCGTTCATCACTTCAACGGCCAGTGGGCATTCGCGATCTGGGACACGAAAGAACGAAAGCTTTTTTTGTCGCGCGATCGATTCGGGGTCCGGCCTTTGTTCTACACCCGGACACCCGACAGCTTTTTGTTTGCCTCCGAAATCAAGGCGCTGCTGACGTGCCCCGAGGTGCCGGCGGAAATTGACCTCCAGAGTCTGGACCAGATCTTTACATTCTGGGTGACGCTTCCGCCCAGAACCGCATTCAAGAATATCTTTCAATTGCCGTCAGGTTGTTCGCTCACGGTTAAGGATGGCGATGTGAAGGTCCGGCAATATTGGTCGTTATCGTATGCGAAGGCCGGAGAATCGTACGATGCTGACGAACAACCTCTTGCCGAGGAGTTGCTGCACTTATTGGAGGATGCGACACGGATTCGCCTTCGTTCCGATGTGGCGGTTGGGGCTTACCTGAGTGGAGGGATCGACTCCACCGTGACGACGGCGCTGGTGAGGAAGATTGCGAACGATCGGCTGCGAAGTTTTTCCATCACGTTTGAAGACGCTGAATTCGACGAGCAGTCCTATCAAGATGAAGCAAGCGCATTTCTAGGTACACAGCACAGTAATGTTCGCTGTTCCGGCTCCGACATCGCGCGCATATTCCCAGACGTGATTTGGCACACGGAACAACCCATTATTCGCACCGCGCCGGCGCCAATGTTCGTTCTGTCAAAGCTCGTGCGAGAGAACGGGTTCAAAGTTGTGTTGACCGGCGAAGGTGCCGATGAGGTGCTGGGCGGATACGACATCTTCAAAGAGGCGAAAATCCGGCGCTTTTGGGGACGAAACCTGAAATCGCGTTGGCGGCCTTTGTTGCTAAGACGCCTTTACCCGTACATGGAAAACATTCAGCGCCAACCCGCAGCATATCTCAAGCATTTCTTCCGCGTGACTGACCAGGATCTCGCAAGCCCCTTCTTTTCCCATTTGCCGCGATGGGAAGTCACGGCGAAACTAAAAATGTTGTTTGCTGCGGATGTCCGCGAGGCAATCAAGAATTACGACGGAGTCAGCGAGATCGAGCAGACCTTGCCTTCGGCCTATCGATCCTGGTCGTCCTTCGGCCAAGCCGAGTATCTTGAAGCAAAATATTTGCTGCCGGGATACATTCTTTCGTCGCAGGGCGACCGGATGGCCATGGCTCACTCAGTGGAAGGACGTTACCCGTTCCTCGATCACCGCGTAGTTGAATTTGCCGCCAAGCTTCCACCGACCCTGAAAATGAAGGTACTCGATCAGAAACACCTGCTCAAGCGTGCGGTCGGCGGGCTCATCCCCGAATCGATCGTCCGCCGTCCGAAACAGCCGTATCGCGCTCCGGACGGCAAGTGCTTCTTCGGCGCGAATGCGGAGGATTATGTGGAGGAACTGCTTTCGCCCGAGTCCGTTCGACAGAACGGCATCTTTGATGGGCAGGCCGTGGCGATTTTGGCCAGCAAGTTCAATAGCGGTCGCACTACCAGCGTAAAAGACAACATGGCCATGGTTGGCGTTCTTTCGACGCAACTCTTGGTCCAGCAATTCATAAATCGACGGATAGAAGGACTCGAACCTTGCACACACCTGACATCGAACGTGAAGTCCGCAGCTTTGTCATAACCAACTTCCTATTCGGTCAACCCCTGGAATTGCAGCCTGAAGACTCATTGCTAGCTGGGGGGGTGATTGATTCAACTGGCGTCCTCGAGTTGGTTGATTTTCTTGAAGAGCGCTACGCGATCAAGGTGGAAGATGCGGAAGTGATCCCCGACAACCTGGACTCGATAAGGAACATTGCCACATACGTGGCGAAGAAAATTAGCTGTGTGGTGTAGGAGGCCGATATGCAGGTCGAACAGTTTCTGGAGAACAGCGCGACACAGCACCCGGACAAGGTAGCGCTCATCAGTGGAAGTGAACGCTTAACCTATCGGCAAATCGACGATGAAGCGAACCGGTTGGCACATGCGCTCATCGCGTCCGGCGTAAAGCGTGGGGATCGAGTCGTCACCTTTTTGCCGAATTCAGTTGAGGCAGTTCTGGCTATTTTTGCAACGCTGAAAGCTGGCGCGGCCTTTGTTGTCTTAAATCCAACCACAAAGCCCGACAAATTAACCTACATACTCAACAACTGTCGTGCTTCGGCGATGATTACCTGGGGCGGAAGGCTCTTCTCTGACCCTACTGGCTGGATTGAGACGCCACATCTTCATTCCGTGTTCGTGCTGGGGGCAAACGAAGCGCAGGCTGCGGCTGTCCAATCTGCGGGCAAGAAGCTAATCCGCCTGGAGGAGGTTCGGCAAGGAACAAAAGACGCTCAGTCGCCAGCAAAGAAATGCATCGACATCGATCTTGCTGCACTTATCTACACTTCGGGATCGACGGGGCGGCCGAAAGGTGTAATGGTCACTCATCTGAACATTGTGTCCGCGGCGACGTCAATTACTACCTACCTGGAGAACACTGCCGACGACGTCGTGATCAATATGCTGCCCCTTGCGTTCGATTATGGTCTATATCAGCTGTTGATGATGTTCAAGCTTGGTGGAACATTAGTGTTGCACGATTCCTTTGCATTCCCCAACGTTGTGATCGAAAAGGTCATTCGGGAAGGCGTAACTGGCTTTCCCATCGTTCCGACCGCGTCCGCCATGTTGCTCCAAATGGATCTTTCAAAATACTCTTTCCCGAAGCTACGATATATCACCAACACAGCTGCGGCCCTGCCGATTGAGCACATCCGCAAACTGAGGGCCCTGTTCCCCCAGGTGAAGCTTTACTCCATGTACGGGCTGACGGAGTGCAAGCGTGTCTCATACCTGCCGCCGGATCAACTCGATGTCCGTCCGGCTTCCGTCGGCCGCGGCATGCCCAATGAGGAAGTCTATATTGTCGATGAAAATGGCGATCGTGTCGGTCCCGAGGTTATAGGGGAACTGGTGGTCCGCGGCGCCAATGTGATGAAAGGTTATTGGGAGTTGCCGGAAGAGACTGACCGTTGCCTCAAGCCCGGCCCTCTGCCGGGAGAGAGAGTTCTTTACAGTGGTGATCTGTTCCGGGCGGACGAAGAAGGGTATCTGTATTTCGTCGGCAGGAAGGACGACATTATTAAGACTCGCGGTGAAAAGGTCAGCCCGCGAGAAGTGGAAGACGTAATCTATTCGCTCGAAGGTGTAGCGGAGGTGGCAGTAATCGGCGTTCCTGATCCCATCCTAGGGAACGCGATCAAGGCTGTTCTAACGCTACATCCAGGAGCGCAGGTTACGAAGCAGGATGTACTTCGTCATTGCTCAGCGAGGTTGGAAGATTTCATGATGCCTAAATTGGTCGAGTTCCGAGTGTCTCTGCCAAGAACTGAGTCGGGAAAGATTAGTAAACGGATGATCGCAGAGGATCATCAAAATAGCTCGCATGCCGCGACCAATGTTTAGGAAGTCTCTATACCAGTTCGCCGAGCCTGTTTTCGCATCGGGCGGTTGCGTCCGTAATCTCGAAAGGAAAGCAAATTCCAACATTCTCACAACCCGTTGCTGATCTCCTGCGTATTGACCCCGCAAAGGAAGTAGATCGCATCGCGAGCGCTGTTCGCGATCAGGTTCTCACGCAGTTTAAGCGCAAGGGCGCGATTGTTGGCCTATCGGGAGGCGTGGACAGCAGCGTAGTCGCCGCGATTTGTGTTCGTGCGTTGGGGAAGGATCGTGTCGTCGCTCTCTTTATGCCGGAGTCGGAGTCTGCAGCGGAGAATATTGAACTGGGGCGCATGCTGACGGAGCGCTTGGGAATCCTCCCGATCGTGGAGGATGTTACGCCGATTCTCGAAGGTGCCGGTTGCTATCGACGCCGCGACGACGCAATTCGCAGCGTTGTGCCCGAGTACGGTGACGGATACAAATGCAAGATCACCCTACCCAATCTTCTCGCAGAGGACCGTTATGCGGTCTTTTCAGTTGTGGTGCAATCGCCGTCGGGCGAGACGAAAAAGGTTCGTTTGCCACTAAACGCCTATTTGGGCATTTTGGCCGCCAGCAACTTCAAACAGCGCGCTCGCAAGATGATCGAGTATTACCACGCCGATCGTTTGAATTTCGCGGTTGCCGGAACTCCAAACCGTTTGGAATACGATCTGGGATTCTTTGTGAAGGGCGGAGACGGCGCTGCCGATTTCAAGCCGATCGCGCATCTTTACAAATCGCAGGTCTATCAACTGGCGGAGTATCTGGATGTGCCCGAAGAGATTCGACGGCGCCCGCCCACCACGGACACGTATTCCCTCCCTCAATCTCAGGAAGAATTCTACTTTTCCATGCCACTCGAGCAGATGGACCTCTGCCTATACGGGAAAGATCACGATATGAGGCCAGAACACTTGGCACCGATCGTTGGCCTCACCGAAGATCAGGTCAAGAGAGCTTATGAGATGATCGATTCCAAGCGCAAAAATGCGCGGTACCTCCATCTTCCGGCGATGCTCTGTCCTCCGGCGTAAGAATGCAGGCGTACTTTCGGAAGTACAGATGTTGTGAGCAAGCCCTCGGACGCTATGACCCTGTTGCCTCCTCCTCATTTTTAACTTCATGGCTTCGTTCTGCTGGTGCGGGGCGCATTAGGATCCTTAACATTTTATGGCTGAATCCACGAAGACGATCATCGTCGAGTTGCCTGGCGGTGAGACAATGAGCAGAGTCTCGGGCGTGCCCAGGGCAACGCCGGCTAGGTTGGGCAGTGTGCGCATCAAGAAGGTGGAATCTGAGGCTTCCGACGCGGATGCATGGGGTGGCCCCATAAACAGAGCGATAGTCGATCACTTTCGCTGCCCAGAGAGCTTTGCAGCCTACAAACTGACCAACCATCTGTCCCGTGACCAGGGTTATTTTCGATTTGGGGAGAACACAATTTGTTACGGCCGGTCAGCGTCTGGCTTTCGGACGAGTGAAGCCGGATCGGTCCTTTATGACGCGCTCAAGGATGTTACAATCGAGGGTTCGACCGCTTGTCTGCCGTTTAGTCCTAGTGCTGTCATCGATAACCTGCGTCTTGAGCGTTATGCAAACTGTGGCTACGCTGCTTTGACCGGGTGGAAACGAACCCTAAAAAATGCGTACTACTTTCTGCGGCCGCTGATGCATGTCGGTCTTCGGAGACACTTTCAACGAGCGCATTCGAGCGGCTGGCGAAATCTTTCTTTTCCGCGCTGGCCAGTGGACACGACGGTCGAGGACTTGTGTGAACAACTGCTGCTCCTGTCCATGAAGGCGAAAGGCGTAGACAAAATACCTTTCATCTGGTTCTGGCCTAATGGCGCTCAGAGCTGTGTCGCCATGACTCACGATGTTGAGACCGAGAGGGGAAGGGCCTTCTGCGGCGAATTGATGGACATCGATGACTCTTTTGGAATAAAAGCATCAATTCAGTTGGTGCCCGAGGGAAGCTACAAGGTCTCTCCTGCCTTTATCGAAGGCATCCGCGACAGAGGGTTCGAAGTAAATATTCAAGACCTGAACCACGATGGCCATCTCTTTCGCGATCGCGAGGAATTCCTGCAACGTGCAAAGAAGATCAATGAATATGGCAAGGCCTACAAGACCAAAGGTTTCCGGGCTGCGGTTCTTTACAGAAATCTTAATTGGTATGATTCTCTCGACTTCTCCTTCGACATGTCCGTTCCGAACGTAGCGCATCTCGATCCCCAGCGGGGTGGGTGCTGTACGGTTATGCCCTATTTCGTCGGGAACATTCTGGAGATTCCTGTTACGACTACGCAAGATTACATGCTGTTCCACTTGCTCAACGATTATTCACTGAACTTATGGAAGACTCAGACAGAGTTGATCATGCAGAAGCATGGCCTGGTGAGTTTTATTGTCCACCCGGATTACGTGATCGAAGAGAATGCACAAGGCGTGTATCGAGATCTGTTAAGGTTCTTGCGCCAGTTGGGCGCCAGGCAAAGAATCTGGTTCGCCCTTGCGGGAGAAGTTGATGTTTGGTGGAGGTTGCGTAGTAAGATGCACGTGGTCGAACAGGATGGTAAATGGCGAATCGAAGGCTTCGGAGCTGAACACGCCCACCTAGCTTTTGCAAAACTGGCGGGTGATCGTATCGAATACGAATTCGGGGCTTAAGGATGTCACTCGGTGCGTGAAGAGTTGCAAAATACCGACCTCTGGACAGTGGTGCGCGGCCCTGTACTGTGGGGTAGAGCGAGCAGGAGCCGGGCAGGCGAACTCTGGCATGCGATGCGCCGCTTCTCGCACGAGGTCGGGCATTGGGTGCGGCGCGCACCGGTGACTTTTGCAAAAGTGGAGCATCTGGCCGAATCCATCGCGGCATTGCAAACTAATGGATCCGGGGTCGACGGAACGACGGATGCACAGGCGCCAATTTTCTTGCTCTCCACTGGTTGGAGAACGGGCTCGACCCTGCTTCAGCGTATCTTGGTTACCGATCCACATCTCTTTCTCTGGGGAGAGCCGCTCGGCGAAAAGACGCTTGTGTCCAGAGTCACGGAAATGGTGAATTGTTCTCTAAGTCCACCGGATTTGAAGTGGCGGACCCGACCTCTCCCGGACAACCTAACTTCATCTTCGCTGGCGACGTCCTGGATTGCGACGCTATCCCCTTCGGTGACGATTTCCGACTGGCACTTCGAAGTCTCTTTGATCGATGGCTCGGTGATCCGGCTCGCCGGCTCGGTTTTGGCCGCTGGGGGCTGAAGGAGGTTCGGCTAGGAGCGGCTGAAGCCAGTCTCCTCCATTGGCTGTATCCCAACGCGAGGTTTGTGATTCTATCTCGTCATCCCTACGACTCCTGCGTGTCATTGTCCGATGCGAACTGGCATCCGCTTTACTATCGCGATCTGCGGGTCGACTCGGCCGCCGGGTTTGCCAGATACTGGAACCGCGTTGCCCTAAGTTGGTCCGAGTTGCCAGTCGGATTTCCTGCATTTCAGATCAAATATGAGGATCTGATTAGCGGCAATTTCAACTTTCGCAAGTTTGAGTCCTGGCTAGGTATTAAAATCAAAGAAGAGGTCGCGCTCTCCGTAGTTGTCGGCCACAGCTCGGTACGATCTCAGCCTAGTTGGTATGAGCGTTGGATCATCGCGCAAGAAGCACCTTCAGGGATGCGATCCCTTGGATATTCTGAATAGTCTCCGGCCAGCGCAGATCGCTCGCTATTAACGCACGCATACGGGAATTTCAACATTCGAAGGATACTGTTGGGAACGATAGATTTGCTGCGTCGCTTTCTGGTAGTCGGCAGCAGTAGCAACAAAGATATTCGGCATATACTTCTGCGGATTGCGATCGATCACGGGAAACCAGGTACTTTGCACCTGCACCAGAATGCGATGGCCCTTCAGAAACGTGTGATCATTTGAGTGTAGGTCTATCGTAATCGGTGTGACCTGGTTTGGCTCGAGTGGTTTTGGATTCTCGAAGCTTTCGCGAAAACGGCCGCGGAGCACTTCATCCGAAATGATCAGCTCGTATCCCTGCAGCTTTGGGTCTTCTGAATAATTTTCTGGGTACGCATCGATGAGCTTTACCACCCAGTCGCTGTCGGTGCCTGACGTGGACGCGAAGAGATGCGCCGCGATGTCTCCTGATACCGTCAGGTTTTCCATAAGCGGAGGCGTCGACCATGTCAGGACATCGGACCGTCCCTGTGCGAACCGCTGGTCCTGTAAAAGCCAGGTGTGCCAGCGGCTGCCCGTCGAATAGGTTACTTCGATCGGGCGTTGACGATAGGGAACGGGGTTTGCCGGATCGGAGATGTACGAATCGAAGGCGCCGTCGGTTTCTGGTGGCGGATCGAATGACAGCTGTCCATGCGCATGGAAGTAGAGCTGGCGCCGAGTTATTCCCGTTTGCGGCGGCCAAGTGTCATATGATTTCCACTGATTGGATCCAGTCTCGAAGATCATCGCTTCTTTTACTGGCAGGCTGCCAGTGCCGTACAGCCAGTACGCGAACCACGGGGCTTGAATGTTTCGTCGGAAGAATGCGCCGGTATCACTCCCGAGATTTACTACGCTGAGTTTGGTACCGTGCGTATGCATCCAGCCGGCATGGTTCCACGGGCCTATGACCAGGCAATTCTTACGGTCGATGTCATGTGCTTCCAGATCTTCGTAGATTTTCGACGGTCCATAGAGAGCTTCAGGGTCCCACCAGCCGGCTACGTTTAAGACTGGAACGACGGTCTTTAACTCAGAGAGGTAGGGGTGGAATGCCCGCTTCGTCCAGAATTCGTCGTAGTTCGGATGCGTTACAAAATTATTCCACGTTGGCAATTTGCCATGGACGTAGAGCGCATTGATATTCGAAAGCGGCCCGAGTGAAAGATACCAATCGAACATATCGTGTTTATCAAATGGAAAGGAGAAACTCGTCTTCGAGGGTTCCATGGCCGCAGAAAATTCAAAGCCGTAACTGAGGCGAAAGGCGCCGTTGCGATGGAAGTCGTCGCCAAGGAACTGATCGGCCGGCGCACCTTGCTCGGAGATCGCTTTCAGAGCTGGGTGCGGATCGAGTAAAGCCATCGTTACCAGCCAGCCACCGTAGGAAATGCCAAACAATCCCACGCGCCCATTGTTGTCGGGAACATTCTTTAGGAGCCATTCGATCGTGTCGGATGTGTCGGTTGTCTCGTCTATCGCGGTTGGATCAGTGCGGTCACGGAGCGGCCGGAACATCACAAATTGTCCTTCGGAGGAATATCTGCCGCGGATTTCCTGAAACACGAAAATATATTTGTCGGAAAACATCTCGGCGAAATCAGCGAGATTGGGCGTGTAACGGATGGTATCGCTTTCCAGCGTATAGACCATTCGCTCCATCAGAAAAGGCATTCGCTGAGGCGGGCGTTGTCGAGGGGTATAGATCTCGGTGTAGAGCCGGACCCCATCTCTCATCGGGATCATGACGGTAGTGCGATCAAAAATTTGGCGATAGTCCGGCATTTCCTGGTTCGTTGTCAGTTGAATCTCACGGAAGCGTGATACGAGGTGAGCCGCTAC
>Ga0210393_10002347_pt1 | contig 15627 bp, 12 predicted proteins | sample IncBWC27OmetaG_FD_160068 | JGI IMG/M metagenome (GOLD analysis project Ga0210393, IMG submission 160068) | Forest soil microbial communities from Barre Woods Harvard Forest LTER site, Petersham, Massachusetts, United States - Inc-BW-C-27-O ... | reverse complement strand
AGCGCGCCCGATAAGCTCGCGCGCATCGTCGCGCACGATCCGGTGCTGACATCCGATGTGCTGCGGCTCGCGAACTCGCCGTTTTACAAAACTTCTCCCGCGCCCATCGAAACCATCCAACGCGCGATTGTCGTTCTCGGCGTGGATGCGCTGCGAGCTCTCGTGGCGACGGCCATGCTGCAGCCGGTGTTTCGAGCGACGCGCAGCAATTTTCCGCGTTTTCCGCGCATGTTGTGGGATCGGACGGAACGGGCCGCGCGCGCCGCTGAGCTGTATGCGCTGAAGGCCCTACCGCAGCATCGCTTTGAGGCTCAGCTGCTGATCCTGCTCAGCGCGTTGGGGCCGTTAGTGGTCTACGGCGCGGCCCTGGATCTGTACTCACAGCGCCCGCGACTGACGCCAAATCCGGCGCTGTTGGTCGCTCTGACGGCGGCGCTCGGTCCGCAAGTTTCACTGCGTATCGCGCAACAATGGGAAACCTCGCCGCGCCTCGTGGCCGCGATCGAAAGATCGCCGGGTGAACCATTGACGATGGCATTGTGCACCGGGGAGCTGATGGGGACCCTGTCCCTGCTGCAGACACAGAGCGTCATTACGGCCGACGAGGGGCTGGCCACGGCCAACGACATCGGATTGCCGGACAACATCGTGGCTCCGATCTGGGAGCGGCTGACGAGCGGCCAATAACGGCTGTGGCATCATGCGGAAATGACGTTTATAGATCCGAATGACTGGATCGAGCAGGCTTCCCGCCGCTCGGATCGGCTATTTCTGCGCACGCCGGAGGGCCGCGATGTCAGCTATGCGGCCCTGCGCGAGCATTCCGGGCGGATGGCCGCCGCGCTTCTGCAGCGTGGCGTGCAGAGCGGCGACCGCGTCGCCGTTCAAGTCGACAAGTCCGTCGAAGCGGTTTTCCTTTATGTCGCCTGTCTGCGCATCGGTGCGGTGTTCGTGCCCATCAACGTTGCGAATACGCCCAATGAAGTCGAGTATTACCTGCGCGATTCGCAGCCGCGCATCGCCATCGTCCGGCCGCAAGACCGAGTGGTGCTGGAGCCGTTAGCCCGGCAAGCGAACGTTGCTTGCATCGAGACGCTGGGGGCGGACGGTTCCGGGTCTTCGGCGCTGCTCGCTGCGCAGTGCGCCGCCGATTTCGCCGCGCCACGCAAGCTCGATCCCGGCTCGATCGCAGCCATCATTTACACCTCCGGCACGACCGGCCGTCCCAAAGGTGCGATGCTGACACGTGCGAACCTCGCCTCGAATGCAGCCGTGCTGGCCGAAGCGTGGCGCTTCAGCGAAACAGACGTGTTGCTGCACACATTGCCGCTATTTCACATTCACGGCTTGTTTGTCGCGATCAACACCGTTCTCGCATCGCAATCGAGCCTGCTGCTGGTATCTAAATTCGACGCCGCTCAGGCGCTCGCGCAGTTCTCCCGGGCCACGGTTTATATGGGGGTACCGACGCACTACACGCGACTGCTGCAGCAAGGAAATCTGAGTCGCGAGACGACGGCAATGATGCGTCTGTTTGTTTCGGGTTCGGCGCCCTTGCTGGCCGACACGCACCGGGAATTTCTGCAGCGCACGGGTCACGTGATTCTGGAGCGTTATGGCATGTCGGAAACCATGATGAACACTTCCAATCCTTATGATGGGGTGAGGCTGCCCGGTTCGGTCGGTCCTCCCTTGAAAGGTATCTCAGTGCGGGTGAGGAACGCTGAGAGCGGTGCACTCGAAGCCAATCCGGACATCGTCGGCACCCTCGAAGTCAAAGGTCCCAATGTGTTCGCGGGCTACTGGCGCGACGAAGAAAAAACTCGCGCTGAGTTCTCCGCTGATGGCTGGTTCAAGACAGGCGATGTCGGCCGCATCGATGGCGACGGCTACGTGCACATCGTCGGCCGCGCCAAAGACTTGGTGATCAGCGGAGGCTACAACGTCTATCCCAAAGAGGTGGAAGCCGAACTGGATGCCGTGGAGGGAGTTCTGGAAAGCGCCGTGTTCGGCGTGCCGCACCCGGATTTTGGCGAAGGTGTCACGGCCGTTGTCGTGGCCAAGGCCGGTGCGGCATTGTCGGAAGAGGCCATCATCGAATCGATCAAGAGCCGGTTGGCGCGCTACAAAGTGCCGAAACGGATTCTTTTGGTCGAGGAGCTGCCGCGCAATGCCATGGGCAAGGTACAAAAGAATGCGCTGCGCAAAACGTTTGCCGCGATTTATTCGGCCCAGTGATTTTGACCGGGTGGTCTAGCTTTTGTTCGGGCCGGTCAATATCACCACGCCGGCGCGACCGATGGTGCCACTCGAATCTCGTCCTCCAGCACCGTGAGCTTGACCCTCGTAGCCCATCCGGTCCCGGTCAATTTCACAGTGCCGAAGTACGAGCTCTCAATCGCTCGGCAGCAGCGTGACCATGGTCAAGGTTCGCGCGCCGAGCGCGGCACCGTCTTCGGACTGATCGATGACCACGTAGAAGCTTTTCGCCTGCGCATGAGGAGCAATGCTCAAGGGAATGCTCAGGGAAACATTGGATTTGCCATCCGCGAAGTACGCCAGCTGCGGTACGACGGCCGTGAAATCTGCTCCCGGTTTTGCGGTACCCGATTCGGTCCACCACTTAAAGCTGGTTTCGCCGCGTAAATTGCCCTTGCGGCGCACGCTCACCTGCGCCGACGGTTGGCCTGCGAGAACCTCAACCGTGTCCGTCGCCGTTTCAATCTTGGATGTGCCCGCGGGTGCCTTCGTGGGCGCCGCAGCCACGCGTGATGCAGCGGGGGGCGATGCGGCTGCGGGCGATGGGGCGGCCGGCGACGGCGAGGGCGCCGGGACAGGCGGCGCCGTGACGCGCGGCGCTGCCGTGGCGCGTGACGCAGCTGCGGCGGGTGATGTTGCCGTGGCGGGCGGCGGGATGGTAACAGGCGCCTGGTGAGCGGCCGGCGCCGCGATCGGCGCCGACGGAGGCGATGTATCCGGCAGCGGGCCTGTGTTGTCTGGGGAATGCGGCGCAGGATTTGCCGGCGCGCGGATCGAAGCGCTCGAATCGATGCTTGGTAGCATGTTCCGATGACTGGCTAGCCAATAGAACGCGAAGAGCAGCGCCGCGACTCCCGCCGCAATACCTGCCCCGAGCCAGGACTTGGATTCTTTGGCGGCAGGGGGCTCCAGCAAATCGTTGAACGGCGGCAATTTCCTCGCACCACCCAGTTCCAGACCCGAAAGCCACTGCAACACATCGGTTGGACGGCTCTCGCGCTCCCAACGAAGCGCACTGCGAAGGGCCTGCCACTGCCGGTGGCTGACATTGGCCGGTCGGCGTGGTTTTGATTTGGCGTCGCGCGCCTCGATCGCCGTGCGCTTCCCGAATGGCTGAACGCCGGACAATAACAAGTATGCAAGGCATCCGAGCGAGAACACGTCATCGCGAGCGTCCGCGCGCTCGCCCTCGAGCACTTGGCAGCTTGCAAAGGTAGACTTGGAAAACGGCAGCGTCGTCTCAGGGTCAGGCGACTGAGAGATCTGGCGTGTTTTGTAAGAAGCGCCGAAGCCCATCACGCGCAATTCGCCGGATCCTGTGATAAAGATATTTTGCAGATTGAGGTCCCCATGCACGGCGCCGCGCCGATGCGCATAAGCCAAGGCGTTGCCAATCTCGCGGATGACCCCCAATGCCTGCGGACGGTCCAACGGAATGAGCTTTCTCGCCTGCAATATGCGGCTGAGCGGCGCCCCAGTCAGCAATTCCATGGTGAAGAATACCAACGGGCCATCGCGGTCAAAATCAAACACACGGATAATGTTCGGATGCGACAGAAATTGCAGCGATTGAAATTCTCGGCGCAGCTCGGCGAGCAGTTCGGCTCGCTTGGCTACGGCCGGATGCAAGACCTTGACCGCCAATCGCTGGGTGCCGGGAGCTTCAAGTCTAAATTCATCCAGGACTTGGAAGACCGTGCCCATCCCACTCTGTCCGACGACGGCTTCAATTCGATAGCGGCGCCGCAGCACGCCGCCGGCTTTCAGTTCGCCGACCGAGTCCGACGATTGAGTGTCCTCGCGGCGCGGATGCGCATCGGTTTGCTCCACGCGAGATGGCGCGACGATGTCGCGTGCCACAGGAACTTCGTGTGCCGAGGGAGCTTCGCGCACCGGCGGCGCAGCCGGCGTTGCCGGGTTATCCGTGACGGTTGGTCCCAAGCCGGGTCCCAGTACCGATTCGGCCAGCGCGGTCTTGATCTTTCTAAATGCCTCGGTCTCGATTCGACCGCGGCGATAATACTGATCCAACTGCGACAAAACCTCCCAGGTTCCGTCTGTGTCAGCCCCGAATCGGTGTTGCATCGCGCGCAGAAAGGCCGCTGCATCGCAGCTACCGCCTGCGAGCGCATCCAACCACGACTTAATGGCGCTTTCGTCCCCCATGTCGGGGGGCTCAATACCGGCTGGCCGAATTCCTGGGTTCATGACCCATTGTACCGATTGAAGCCGCCATGCGAATACGATGGGATGATGCGCTGCACTTCCTTTGGTTGAGGAGTCCCCATGATCTATGAACTCTACTACTGGCCGACGATCCAAGGCCGCGGCGAATTCGTGCGTTTGGCGCTGGAGGAGGCGGCGGCGGCCTATCGCGATGTGGCCCGCGAGTCAGGCAGAGGCGCCGGCGTGGCATCGCTTGTGCACTTTTTACAGGGCCGCGCAACGGAGCGGCCGCCCTTTGCGCCGCCTTTCTTGCGGGCCGGTAGGCTGATTGTCGGCCAAACCGCCAACATCCTACAATTTCTCGGCCCGCGTCACGCGCTCGCGCCAAAATCGCAGAGCGCCCGATTGTGGATTCATGAGCTTCAATTGACGCTTGCCGACCTGGTGGCCGAGGTGCATGACACCCATCATCCGGTCGCTGTCTCCCTCTACTATGAGGACCAGAAGAAAGAGGCGCGCCGCAAAGCGGGTGATTTCTTGAAGAACCGGATGACCAAGTACCTGGGATATTTCGAGAAAATCCTGGCCTCGAACCCGCGAGGGAATCGGTATCTTTTGGGCGCGAAGTTAACTTATGCAGACCTGTCGCTGTTTCAAATCGTGGCAGGTCTCAGGTATGCATTCCCCAATACCATGGCCTCTGCCGCGCGCAAGCATCGGCACCTTTTCGCCCTGCACGCCCGAATTCAAGAGCGCCCGAGGATCGCTGCATATCTTGAGTCTACGCGTCGCATTGCATTCAACGAAGACGGTATCTTTCGCCACTATCCAGAATTGGAAAGCCCGTCACGCGTTAAGTAATTTCTGTTGGCGGTTTGCGGCACGATTGCGTCTGCGGCGAATGAATCGATAGATCAAGACTCCCAAAAGCGCCAAAACCAGCACGGCCGCTGCGGCAACGACCATCAGGATCCGCAGTCCGTTCTCCATGACAAACGGCGCGTTGTCCGTATAGAAACCATTGAACTTGCGCAGCGCCGCGGGGAGCGCCGCCACATCGTCCTTGGTGAGTTGCAACGGGTGTTCATCGGGATGGTAGGTGGACTGCCAGTCCAATAACTCCCCTGAGCGATTCTTCTCGACGTGTCCGCCCAGCACGAAGCTCACCGGCCGATCTTTGAGAAAGTCCGCCACGCGTTGTGCGCTGGCTTCGTAAGAGCTCCAGTCATCTACCAGAAGGCGACCGGGTAACAGAAAATCGCCGGAGAAAACCAGGCCCGTATTGCGATCGTAGTACACCAATTGCGCCGGATGGTGCCCGGGCGCCGGCACCACATCGACGATGCGGTCGCCGAGATCGATCTCGGCTGTGCCGTTCGGCCAATCGGCAAAGCCGAAGTACCCGCGCACGTGCGCCAGATCCGAGCCTACCAATTGAATGCCGTTCCCCGTGAATTGCGGATCGCCCGCACGATGATCCAGATGCCCGTGGCTGTGCACCACCAGCAGGGGAAGTTTGGCGGCAGAATCTCCGGGCAAGAGGCTCATGACCAGGGCTTCCAGCGGCATCAACTTCGGATCCGCGATATCGCCGGTGTCGATCAGCAGCGCCCGTTTGTTGCCGATCAACAAATACATGAACGGTGCTTCCCAGGTCGCGCACAATTTCTCGCGCAAGACGATCGTTGCGGCATTGTAGCGATGGACTTGAATGGGGTCGGTTTGCCCGACTGGGCAGGCCTGCGCGCCCGGATCCCAGTGCACGTCCATTGAGCCGGGCGCCAGCTCGCCGGAGCGGGCAAAAAGGGGCAGCAGAAAACACAAACAGCCGAGTGACAACAGTTTCAGCGTACGTGGCTCGCGCGGATTACTCATACCGGCTCCTTGCTCAAAGCATGCTTTCGGACCGGACGGCGGGTATGCGTGTGTCTTGCTGCCAGGGCAATGAAATCATCGATGGCGGCGCTGGCGCGCCGCCGGTCGCCGGTGCTCATCACCTCGATGAACAGGCCGTCGAAGACGGCAACAATCAGCGTCGCCAGTGCTGAGGAGCGTTGCGACGGCTTCAACCCAGGCTGAATCAGTTCGAGCCAGTTGAGAGAATTTCGCTTCAGGAACCGCCCATAGGTCTTATGGTCCTGCGCCGCGAGTATGTGCAGTTGATACAGCACGCGAAGCTGCGCGAAGTTGCCGTCCTTGAGCGCCCAGTCCCAAAATCGCCGCAGCGGCGCGGAATGCGCAGCACTGGAATCGCGCAACAGATCCTCGAAAGATCGCTGCAGGCGTGCCTGCATCTCGTCCAACACCTCGAGGAGCAGCCGCTCCTTCGATCCAAAGTGAAAAATCAACAGCCGCGCGCTCGTGCCCACGGCAGCGGCCATCGGCCGTAACGACAGGTCGGCGACACCGCGCCTGACCAGGTAGGCGATGAGGCTCTCCAGCAGCATGGCTTTGCGACTCGACACGGCGCCGATCCTATAATGTAACGACTGTTACATTCAAGGGCGCGCGGCGCTCGATTGCGCCCACCCAGTCAGCGGCGGATCACCGACGGCGATCATTGTTTACGGACGCAGGTATCAGGCATGGTGGGGGTATGATAAAATTCATAGAATTCAATGGCATGAGCGATATCGAGCCGCGTCGAGTCGACTCATTCATTGCTGTAGTCAAAAACCTCCCAGGATCGTCAACCATGCTAGATCTGCTGCTCGCCATAGGCCATCATTTGCTGATCTTCGCCATCTTTGGAATTATCTGCGCGGAGTTTTGGGCGGTCCGTCCGGGTATGAACAGCACAACGGTGGCGCGAATTGCCTCGCTCGATCTGTGGTACGGGATCTTGGCGGCGGCGATTCTGGCGGTCGGTTTTTGTCGCGCAATATTCGCCGCCAAAGGTTGGGGTTATTATTCGCACAACGCCTTTTTTTGGGCGAAGCTAGGCTGCTTTGCGGCCATCGGATTATTGTCGCTGCCGCCGACCCTGGCATTTATTCGCTGGCGAAGATCGGCGCTGGTGCCGACCGATTCGGACGTACGGTCCGCGAGGCGCTACCTGCACTGGGAATTGGCGCTGTTCGTACTTTTACCCATATTTGCTGCGGCAATGGCGCGGGGGTACGGAGAATTCTAGATTTGCGTCGCGCTTCGCAGTTATCAGGGAACCGGAAAGCCCTCTCCAAGTTCAAAGCCTCAGCCGCGAATCGCGCGTCCCGGACGATTCCGATATCGCACTTGTGCCTGAGTTTCAATGGTTTGTCATGAAGGATCACGTCTAATGAATCAGAAAGCTGCCCCGCCGCTCCTTGAGCAGAACGCGAGGTACCAGCCCGCCACCACGCCCCGAGAACAGATTCCCGCACCGCTGGCGTTGGATCCGGCGATGCGAGCAGCGCGGGAAACCGTCATGGCGAGCTCAGCTTGGATTCGTCCGCTGCAGCAGGAGATGGCACGGGTCATCGTTGGGCAACGCCATCTATTGGACCGCCTGCTGATCGCGTTGCTCACCAATGGACACGTCCTGCTGGAGGGCGTGCCGGGCCTGGCGAAAACTCTGGCGCTCAAGACTCTGGCGAGCTGCATTGCGCTGCATTTCAAGCGGCTGCAGTTCACGCCCGATATGCTCCCAGCCGACATCGTCGGTACGATGATTTACAACCCGCAAGACGGGGCATTTCGCACCAAGCAGGGGCCGATCTTCAGCAATCTGATTCTGGCCGATGAAATCAATCGCGCGCCGGCAAAAGTGCAAAGCGCGCTACTCGAAGCCATGCAGGAGCGGCAAGTGACGATCGGCGATGAGACTTACTTGTTGCCCAATCCTTTCTTGGTGCTGGCCACCCAGAACCCTCTCGAGCAGGAGGGAACCTATCCGTTGCCCGAGGCGCAAATCGACCGTTTCATGATGAAGGTGATCGTCACCTATCCGAACCGCGCCGATGAGCGCGCCATCCTCGACGCCATGGCCACGACGGAGGCCATGATCGTGCCCCGAGCCGTGGTCAGCGCCGAGCAGATCGTCGAGGCTCGCCATGTCGTCAATACCTTGTACGTGGACGACAAGATTCGCGACTACATCGTCGATCTGGTCTTGGCGACGCGTCCACCCATCGCGGCGTCCCTCAACTTGAACGGTTACATCCAGAACGGCGCCTCGCCGCGTGCAACCATTGCGCTGACGCTCGGCGCGCGAGCCATGGCGTTCTTGAATGGCCGCCACTTCGTCATCCCGCAGGACGTAAAGTCGATCGCGCTCGATGTGCTGCGTCATCGTGTCTCCGTCACGTATGAAGCAGAGGCCGAAAATATCACATCCGAAAATGTGATCGAGAAAATACTCAACGCACTCCCGGTGCCATAGTGGCGCAAGACATCGCCAAGCCCAACAAGGCGCTCATGAGCAGCAGCATGCGCCAGCTCGAGATCCGCACGCGCCGCATGGTCAATGACAGCCTGGCCGGATCCTATCATTCGGTATTCAAGGGCCGCGGCATGGACTTCGATGAAGTACGCGAATACAGCCCGGGTGATGAAGTGCGAACCATCGATTGGAATGTCACGGCGCGCGCCGGCCGGCCGTTCGTCAAGAAATTCACCGAGGAGCGCGAGCTCACGATCTTCCTATTGGTCGACATCAGCGCGTCGGGAAATTTCGGCTCCGGCGCACTGAGCAAACGCGACCTTGCCGCTGAACTCGCGAGCGTCTTGGCATTCTCCGCCATTCACAACAGCGACAAGGTCGGATTGCTGCTGTATACCGACCAGGTCGAACGATATCTTCCGCCGAAGAAGGGTCGCCGCCACGTTCTGCGGGTTGTGAGGGATATCTTGTATCACTCGCCGGAGCGCATCGGGACCGATACCGTCAAGGCGCTGGACGTCGCGAACCGTCTGTTGCACCGCCGTGCGGTGGTATTCCTCATTTCGGACTTCGAAGCGCCAAAGAGCACGCCCGCCACGCGCCTCGAACTACGCCGTGCCATGCGCCGCACGAACCGCCGGCACGACCTCGTTGCGGTGCACGTCGAGGATCCACGCGAAAAGGAACTTCCCGATGTGGGGATCGTCGCGCTCGAGGATGCGGAAAGCGGCGAGGTGATCGAATTGGATACCGCGAGCGCGGCGATCCGCAAACGCTTCAAAGAGCTTTCTTTGGAAAGAGGCCGCCGCTTGGTAAGCGATTTTCGCTCCGAGGGCATCGATACTTTGCAATTGCAGACGAACGCGCCGTACATGCCTGCGCTGCAACGGTTCTTCAAAACCCGCGAGCGCAGGCGCGCATGAAGCGGCAGCTAACCGGCAGGCGCTGCGCAGCATCTGCCGCACTGATCAGCATGACGATCGGCGCGATCGCGAATGCCGCGCCGCTCGCCGAGGATATCCGCGACATTCGCGGCCCCAAATACCTTCTCCCTGAGTGGCTGTTGCCCGCGCTCATCGGCGGCGCCGTGCTCCTCGGACTGGGCATCTATGGGTTGTGGCGCGGCCGGCGCAACCGCGCGGCACGGATTTTGTTGCCCTACGAAATTGCTCTGCAGCGGCTCGAGGAAATCGGTGCGCTTCTGCAGCCCGCGCGCGCCCGGGAGTTCTCCACTGCGGCGTCCGATATTGTGCGTCTCTATATCGAGCAGCGCTTCAGTGTAACGGCCACGCGCCGCACCACCGAGGAATTTCTGCGTGATCTTCTTGGAACTGCCGATGCAGCACTTGCCCAGCATCAAGGGCTGTTGGGAGAGTTTCTGCATCAATGCGACATCGTGAAATTCGCCGCCCAGTCGCTGACCGTGCAGCACATGGAGTCGCTGCGCCAAAGTGCGCGGGCATTTGTCTTGGCAACGGCAAACACGCATGACGCGCTTCCTGCAGCCTGAGTGGTTTTGGCTATTGGCGCTGCTGCCGCTCGTGCTGCTTTGGCGAGGGCGGCGGGGGCCGGTCGCCGCCATTGAATACTCGGATGTCAGCCTGGCGCGCGACGTGGCGCGGCGCGGCCGCAGCCGAATGGGCATGTTCCTATGGCTGCTGCCGATTCTCGCCGCCGCCTTGCTCATCGTCGGGCTGGCGCGGCCCCAGCGCGCCCATGGACGCACCGAAGTCACGGCCAACGGCATTGACATCGTGCTCGCCCTGGATGTCTCCGGTTCGATGCAGGCGTTGGATTTCTCGATCGATTACCACCGGGTCAATCGCATTGAAGTGGTCAAGCAGGTGGTGTCGAAATTCATCGATGAACGGCACGACGATCGCATCGGTATCATCGCATTTGCCGGAGCCCCCTATCTCGTCAGTCCTATTACACTCGATCATGACTGGCTGCAGCAAAATTTGGAGCGAGTCGCGGTGGGCGGTGCGGACGATGGCACGGCGATTGGCTCGGCCATTGCCGCCAGCGTCAACCGGCTGCGCCTGACGCAGGCCAAATCCAAGGTGATCATCTTGCTCACGGACGGCGTGAATAACACCGGCAAGATTTCTCCGATTGCCGCGGCGGAGGCGGCCCGCGCGATGGGCGTCAAAATATACACCATTGGTGTCGGTGTGCGCGGGGATGCACCCATCCCGGTCCGCGATGCGGCGGGAAATATGCGGATCGTCACGGCCCGAGTTGATGTGGATGAAAAGACGTTGCAAGCGGTTGCCGACGCCACCGGCGGCAAATTCTATCGTGCGACCGATACGAATTCCCTGCAAAAGATTTACGAAGAAATCAATCAATTCGAGAAAACTGCGCAAACGGTGCAGAAATTCGAGCATACCGAGGAGTTGTATCGCTGGGCGCTGATACCCGCTCTCGGCATCCTCGGCCTCAGCCTGCTGCTGCAGCAAACGCGGCTACGGAGACTGCCGTGAACTTCGCGAACCCCGCGTGGCTGGCGGCAGGCTTGCTGTCTGCTCTCGCGCTCATCTGGCTGTGGCACCGCTACGATGCGCGCCAGCACGCCGCGCTTGGTAAGTTTGTGTCGCCGCATCTGCTCGAGCAACTGACCCGGTCGATATCGGTTGGCCGGCGGCGCCTGCAGCGCGGCTTGTTCCTCGGCGCGCTGATTGGGCTGTTCGTTGCGCTTGCGGGTCCCCAAGTGGGATTCCACTGGGAGCAGGTCAGCCGCCGCGGCAATGAAATCATTTTTGCCATCGATACGTCGCGGAGCATGCTGACTCCCGATGTGAAACCCAATCGGCTCACCCGGGCGAAGCTGGCGATCGACGATTTCGCCAAGAAACTGGACGGCGATGCGGTGGGCATCGTGGCATTTGCCGGCACGGCCTTTCTGGCCTGTCCGATTACGCTCGACTACGGAGCCTTTCACGAGTCCCTGGGCGCCATCGATACCAACACGATTCCGCGCGGCGGTACCAATATCTCGAGCGCCATCCAAGCCGCCCAGGCGGCCCTGCGTCGGCGCCCCGGTAGCGATAAAATCTTGATCCTGGTGACTGACGGTGAAGATCTGGAGGGGAGTGCTTTCGAGACGGCACAGGCGGCGGCAAAATCGGACGGCATCAAAATCTACACCGTGGGCGTGGGAACTGCGGCCGGTGATTTGATCCCGATCCCAGCCGAGCATGGCGGCGGATTTGTGAAGGATGACACCGGCGCCTTCGTCAGGTCGCGGCTCGATGAGCAGGGGCTGAAGGCCATCGCGGGGGCGACCGGTGGATTTTACGTGCCGCTGGGGATCCAAGCAGAAGGGCTGGAGCTGATCTTCGAAAATGTCCTCGGCTCAATAGCCAAGCATGACCTGGCGTTGAGGCAGCGGAAGATTTACATCGAGCGCTACCAGTGGCCGCTCACTGCTTCCCTGGCGATGCTGCTCGGCAGTCTGGTGATCGGCTCGCGGCGCCGGAGCAGGGCACCTTTGAAAGCAATGGCCGCCGCGCCGCTAGGAATCCTGTTGCTGGGACTCTATTTACGGAATGTGCACGCTGCCTCAGTACTGGATCCGAAAGGCCCGATCGTCGACTACAACGCCGGGACCGCCCTGTACCGCGCAGGCCAATTTCCACAAGCCGCGCAGTCGTTCCAGCAGTCGATCACCCACTCACCCTCCGGCGATCCGAAGCGCTTGGCTGTTCAAGAAGACGCTTACTACAATCTTGGCAATACGCTGTACCGAGCGGGGCAGAAGACTGAACAGACTTCTCCTCAAGACACCCTGCAGAAATGGAATGACGCGGTGAAGGCCTACGACACGGCGTTGCAAATGCGCGCGGACGATGCGGACAGCAAATACAATCGGGACTTGGTGAAGCGCAAGATCGATGCATTGAAACAGCAGCAGAATCCGCAGAATCAAGGCAACCAGCAGAATAAAAATCAGAATCAGAATCAGAATCAGAATCAGGACAATAAGCAGAACCAGAAACAAGAACAGAAGCAGGATCCCAACCAGAAGCAGGACCCGAACCAAAAGCAGGACCCAAACCAGAAACAGGACCCAAACCAGAACAAGGACCAGAATCAGGGCCAAAACCCGCCAAACAATCCGCCGCCCGGCAAGGACCAACCACCGGACAAGGGGGCGGGGCAGCCGCCCGGACAGAATCCAAACCAAGGTCAGCCGCCGCCGCCAAAGTCCGGCGATCCAAACGGCGATCAGCCGCCGCGCGGGGCCGGCCAACCGCCGCCCGCACCCAAGGACGGTGAGCCACCGCCCGGCGGGGACCCGCAATCAGCAGATAATCAGCGCCTTCCCGGCCAGATGACCCGCGAAGAAGCGCGCGAACTGCTGGACTCGGTAAAAGGGGACGAGCATCAAGGGATGCCGATTCCCTATGCGCAGCGCGGCGCCGTGCAGCCGCCGGACAAACCTTTTAAGAATTGGTAATGAGCCAGAATCACATGCGACGCATTCTGCTGGCCGCCCTCGGTGTGTTGGCCGTGCTTGTCGCGGCGACGGCATCTGCCGACGATCCGCTGGTTTACGCGACCATTCAGCCCGCGCAAATCCTGTTGGGCGAATCGGCACAATTCACCATCACGAATTTAGGGGATGGCACGAACCCCATCAACATCCCTGTGGTCTCGGGTTTGAAGTTTGAAATCATAGGCCGCACGCGCGAAGTGCAAATCATCAACGGAACCACGCTGCCTTCGACTTCGATCATCATGCGCGTGACGCCGCAAATCGCCGGCATCTTCACCATCCCGGCGGTGACTCCGAAGGCGCAGCCGCTGGTGCTGCAGGTCAATGCGGCCGCCAGTGGCGCGAGCATTCCACATCCCTCCGGATCCGGCGCGCCCATTCCGCCGCCCATCCTGTCCGGCGGTTCGATACCGAAGGGCGTGCGCCTAACCGACGACGGCTCCGCCTATGTTCGGTTGAGCGTCCCGAAACGGGAAGTCTATGTCGGCGAAAGCGTTCCGGTCGAAATAGAAGTGGGCATGCGCTCCGGTTTCGTCGCGTCGATAAACGGCATGCCCAAACTCACCGACGATGACTTCACGCTCAACAGCCTCTCCCATCAGCCCGAGCGCACGGAAAAACTGATCAACGGTGAGCCCTTCGTGCTGCTGACTTGGCGCAGCACCCTGGCGGTCATCAAACCAGGCGCTTTCGCTCTCTCGGCCGAAGTTCCGCTGACGGTAAAAATCAGAACACGGCCGAAGCAGCAATCGTCCCTGGATGATCGGTTCGGCGATCCTTTCTGGCAGAATTTATTTGGCGCCACCGTTCCCAAGGACATCAACGTCACGAGTCCGGCGCAAGAATTGACGGTGCACGAGCTGCCGGCGGAAGGCCGCCCGGTTGATTTTCACGGCGCCATTGGCACATTCAGCATCGCCAGCGATGTATCGCCGATCAAGGCGGAGGTGGGCGATCCCTTGACTGTGCGGATGCGCATCACCGGATCCGGAAACTTCGATCGCGTCGACAGTTCCATGCTGGATCACCTCGATCAATGGAAGACCTATCCCCCGAAATCCTCGTTCAACACCAGCGATCCCCTCAGCTTCAGCGGCATGAAAACCTTCGAGCAGCCGGTTATCGCTTCCAAGCCCGGTGTCCAGGAGCTTCCCGGATTGACTTTCAGCTACTTTGATCCGAATACGAGGCGCTACGAAACGGCCCGAAGCGCTCCGCTCACGGTGTCGATTTCTCCAGCCCTCGCCGACAGCCGCTCGGCTCCCGAGCCGCCTGCGACGGCGTCATCGTCTGAGAATAAATACGCGGCGGGATTGCGCGCGGATCACGTGGAGACCACCGCAGTGTCTTCTTTGGTACCGCTCTACCTGCAACCGAGGTTTCTCGCCGTGCCATCGATCGTAGTGCTGGCATTTGCTGCCGGGTGGCTCGGCGCCAGGCGCCGTCGCGGGGCAGGGGAGTGGGAATCTGCGTCTGATCGGATCGCCTCGCGGGCGGCCAAGCGCGCGTTGGCTCAAATGCAAGCGGCGGCTCGCGCCGGCGACGCGGCGCTATTTTTCGAATCGGCGCGCACCGCCTTGCAGCCGCTGCTCGCGGCGCGCTGGCAACTCGTGCCGGAGGAGATTACAACCGCTGAGGTGGAAGGGCGGGTTGGGGCGGACAATGATGTCCGCCAATTGTTCGCTCTCGCCGACGAAGCGAAGTACTCGGGGCGCAAACTCAATGCGACTGATTTTGCGCGCTGGCTGCGCATCGTGCGTCGCCAGTTAATGAGCCATAAAACCCCATGAGCTTCCGGATGCGCGCTGCCTGGGTATTCTGTCTGCTGCTGGGCACGCTCGCGGCGTACTCGGCGTCGGAGCCCGAGGGCTACTCTGCCGCCCGCCTGTACAACCTTGCCAACTCCTATGCGCGCGCGGGTAAGCCGGGAATGGCGATTCTAAATTACGAACGCGCGAGCTTGCTTTCTCCCAACGACCCGGATGTTCGGGCCAATCTGCGCTACGTTCGCGCATCCGCGCATTTGCCTGCAGAAACGCCGGATACTTTCGAGCGTGTCGCGACTATCGCGAGTCCATTTTGGATATCGTGGGTGGGTGTCCTGGGATTGATGCTGGTGGGCGCGAGCGTGATCCTCGCGCAACTGTCGTCGCGACATCGGCTGCTGCGCGCCGCAGTCACGTTGTTGGGCGTTTCGATGGTCGTGCTGACGCTCTGCAATGCACTCGCGCTGTGGCCGCGACTGCACCAGGGCGTTGTCATCGCCGCCGCGACGCCGGTGCGTGTTTCTCCGGTCCCCATGGGAGATCCACTGTTCACGCTGCCGGAAGGTGAAAAGGTG
>Ga0210393_10002343_pt1 | contig 15640 bp, 14 predicted proteins | sample IncBWC27OmetaG_FD_160068 | JGI IMG/M metagenome (GOLD analysis project Ga0210393, IMG submission 160068) | Forest soil microbial communities from Barre Woods Harvard Forest LTER site, Petersham, Massachusetts, United States - Inc-BW-C-27-O ... | reverse complement strand
GGGCCACGCACGAGGATGAGATCACCGGCCTGCTCGACAAGCTGGCGGAATTTGCCACGCGCTCGGCCAAGCCGTTCGCGATCGTGATGCATCCTGCTCACGTCGAGGCGATCGTCGCGCGCGGCAAGGAGCTGGCCCGCGAGCGCGGACTGGTGGTGTTCGACAGTTTCGAGCGCGCCGCCGCGGCTTTCCGCACGGCTGCCGAGTATTGGGCAAATCGCGCGCGGCTGGGCAACTAGGCACGGGCGCGCGAGGCCGTGTACGCCTATCAGATCGAGAGCTGGACCGTATTTCTCTCGGTGGCGGCCGGCGTGGCTGCGACGCTGACGGGACTCATCTTCGTCGCCGTGTCGATCAACCTGAGCCGCATCCTCGAAGTTCCGCGTATCGCCAACCGCGCGGCCGAATCGATTCTGCAGATGTTCGGTGCACTACTCATTTCGATGTGCGCGCTCGTGCCCGGCCTATCAAGCCTGGTGCTCGGCGTCGAAGTGGCGCTCATAGGATTGATGCTTTGGATGCTGGTGACGATCCTTCAGTACCGGTCATTCGCGCGAGAATTCCCGCGGCCCTTCATATCTATAGCTCTTGCGCAAATCGCCACGATTCTATTCTGCTTCGCGGGAATCTCGATGGCGACCGGAACGCTGGGCGGTCTCTATTGGCTCGCTCCCGGCATCATCTTGTCCATGACGGCCGGCGTTTCGAACGCGTGGGTATTGCTGGTGGAAATTTTGCGGTGATTGGCGGGCGCTTGCTGCGCGCTGCGTTGACTCGACCGTGCTCCAATCCGAGACTTGGCGGCGAGAGGTGATGAAATGGATATTGGCTTATCCGAACGTGCACGACCGTACTTCGAGAAGGTGCAAGGGCTTGCGCCGATAATTCGCGAGCATGCGGATCGCGCCGAGCGCGAGGCGCAGATGCCGCGCGAGGTCGCGGATGCCTTCCATGAAGCAGGGATGTTTCGAATTCTCATCCCGCGCGAGATGGGCGGCGCCGACCTGACGGTCCCCGATCAACTGCGGCTGTGCGAGGAAGTTGCGCGCGTCGACGGATCGGTCGGATGGAATCTGGCGATCTGTTCGGGCGGCCCGCTGTTCGGACGCAACCTTTCGCGCCCGGCGTTCGAGAAGATCTACGGCGATCGGCGTGGCGTGAGCGCCGGTTCGCTCAATCCGATGACGACGCAGATAACCGCGGTGGACGGCGGATGGCGTCTCAGCGGCAAGGCCACCTACGCCAGCGGATCAGGGCATGCAACCTACCTGATGGCGGCGGGCCTGGTGCTTCGCGACGGCGCGCCGCAAATCGTCGATGGGGCTCCGGTGCTGCGTGCGGGACTGTTCCCGGTCGCGCACGCAAAAATCCTGAATACCTGGTCGACCGCCGGGATGCGCGGCACGGGCAGTAACGATTGCGTATTCGAAAACGTTTTCGTCCCCGATGAATTCACCTTCGATTGGCTCAACGCCAAATCGTCATGGCAGCGCGGTCCGTTGGGCAGCATTCCCTTGCAACTGCAGTTTGCGGGCACCTTGGCGGCGGTAGTGCTCGGCACTGCGCGCCACGCGCTCGACACGTTGAACGAAATCGCGCGGGTCAAAGTCCCCGCTGCAACTCGCAACACTTTGCGCGAGCGTCCAATCGCACAGACCCAGTTCGCACAAGCGGAAGGTCTGCTGCAGGCGGCGCGTGCGTACTTTTACAATTCCAGCGACGAGATTTGGCGCAAGGGTGAGGCGGGCGAGAGTTTCAGCCTCGAAGACCGCGCGCATGCGCGACTCGCAGTCGTGACCACTGTGAAGCTGGCGGTGCAGGCGGTCGACCTGGTCGCCGATGCGGCCGGAATGAACTCGGCGCTGACCTCGTGTCCCATCGAGCGATGCTGGCGCGACGTGCATACGGCATCGCAGCACGTGCTGATGAACACGGCGCGCTTCGAGGTCATAGGGCGCGTGCTGTTCGGCCTGGATCCAGCGTCGCCGGTAATCTGAAGAGCGTAATTTCCGGTTCGCGAGCCTAGTGTACATACCGGCGTAAATGTACAATTGAGCCAGTTCAGCGACGGAGCATATCCAGCGATGCGAGCGACAAGGAAATCCGGCAACCAAGCCATCACTACCGTTGCTGCGCGCCAGAACTTCTCTGAACTCATCAACCGCGTGGCCTACGGCAAGGATCGGGTGCTGCTGACGCGTCGCAGTCGCCCGCTGGCAGTAGTTCCAATCGAAGACATCGCGCTGCTCGAAGCGATGGAGGATCGCGACGACTTGAATGCAGCGCGCGCGGCGCTCCGCGAGGTCAAACGCAAAGGGACGATCTCATGGACGCGAATGAAGAAGGAACTCGGCCTCTGACGGGGCGATGGCCTACGCGGTCGAGTTCTCGCCCAGTGCCGCACGCGAGTTTCGCAAACTCGCGCCAGAAATCCAGCGCAGGCTGAGTCCGCACATCGATTCGCTTGCGCAAAACCCGTGTGGGTCGGGCGCAAAGAAGCTCAAGGGGCGTGAAGATCTCTGGCGGATCCGAGTCGGCGACTATCGAATTCATTTACGAAGTACGCGACCGGACTTTGGTGGTTTTGGTGGTCCGGGTGGCTCACCGTCGCGACGTCTATCGATGACTCTTACCGCGGCGGCTCCAGTACTGTCATCACTGTGCCTGACGTTGCGTCGCCGTCGAGCAACGCCAGCCATCGACCTCTCAGCGACCAGCTCATCGTGACGGTGCCGCGGGCCGGGCCTTCGGCAACCAAAAATGCGTTGTCGTAGTGGAGCGAGTAGGTGACGATTTTTCGCCATGACACGGGCAGGCTCGGCGCGAAGATTTGCATCGCCGCTTCGTCTGCGCCGTTCGAATAGGCCATCGTGCTCTGCGCGAACATTTCGGGCCACGTGTTGAAGCCGAGCGACTTCACATCCACTTTACTCAAATCGGATTGCGCGATTGCGATTTGCGCGAGCAGAGACTCCTGCGGACGCTCGATCGCGCGAACGAAGGAAAGGTCCTGATGCCCCAGCGTGACCGTGTCACTGCCCGCGGCAAACGACGATGCGCTGGTGGATACTCCCATCAAGTGTTCCGCGCCGGTCGCGATGTTGTACCTGAACACGCCGATCGTATTTCCAGAGGGGTCGGGGCCGACGTACAGGAACGAGCCTTCGTCGTCGGTGTCCCAATCGAGCACGCGTATTGGACGCGAGACGTGAAACCTGGTGCAGGTTGCGTTGCGTCGATCTATTATCACCGGCCGAGTACTCGCGTCGCCCTGGCCGACCGCATAAACGCTGTGCGCGCTCCAACTGAGCGACGACATCGGGCACGGCAGCTTGAGCGGAAGCACCGACCCGGCGCCGGTGATGACGAGCAGTTGCAAGCCGTCCGCGCTATTGGGCGGCGGCTCGACGTCAGGTTGATCCGCGTCGGATTTAGGCGGCGGGCCGTTGTCGCCTGGCTCGAGCGGCTCCGGATGCCGCCGCAGGGCGACGGCGACGGTCGCGTTATTCAGCCAGCTGATCGAGATCGAATCGTAGTCGCCGTTAAAGCTCGCGAGCACGTTGCCGGGTCCCGTCGCGATCAGGTCGCGAATGATCATATCGACGCGACCGGCGCCGGGGACCACCATTGCGGTCGCCAGCGTGAGGCCGTTGGGGCTCGCGGCGATGTCCGCGATTTTTCCTTCCTCGGCTGCAGCCGTTCCCGTCTCTGCGGCGAGGATGCGGCCGGTCCGCCATGAGGCGCCGCCGAGCCCATACATGATCGTATGTCCGTCCTGAGTTCCAATCAGCCCGATTTCTGCGCCTTCCTGCAGCCAGAGCGGGGGCCGCGTCGCGATTGGCGCGAATCCAGCCGGCAGCTGGACGGTGGTCATCACCTTGATTCCGTTGGTGACGGCCAGCGTGGCCGAATGCGCGACGAATGGCGGAGGGCCGGGCGCGGGTGGGGTCGCAGTCGAGCAAGACGCAACGCCCACGGCAGTGAGGGCAAGAATCAAGATGAGGACGTACCTGGGCATCGAAAAGCGGTAGTGTATTTGGACCGATCAGAAAAGGCGACCGATTCAAAGAATGAAGAATTGCCGATCACTTCGGAGTGATGTCGGCCCAGGTGGCGCCGCCGTCGCCAGTCGAGAGCAATTTGTTCGAGAGCAATTCGCTGTCGTCAACCAATACCCAACCCCGGGTTGGAGTGACGAAGCTCAGTTGGTCGGTTCCGAAATAGCCCGACATGTGTGAAGCGGGATCGATAGTCGCGCGCATTCTCGCGCCTGCGCGCAGAGCCTTGAGGATGGGTCGATGGTCTGAGACTTTGGCGATGAGCCAGATGTCGCCGACGACGGCCGACTGCACTCGGTTGCCCTCGGCTGCCTCCTCGAGGTTCGACAGTATTCGGTCCGCCTTCCAGTTGCGTCCGCCGTCGTCGGTTGCAAAGAGGACTGCGGCAGATTGATGGCCTCCAGTGAAAGTCAGCGCGACGAAGCCGTGCTTGCTGTCCTCGAATACAGGCGCATCGGCAGTGCGAAATTTGGCTGGAGAGATCGCCTTGGGCGCGGGCAGAGAAATCGTTTGCCAGCTCTTCGCTCCGTCGCGGGTAACATGGAGGTCATCGTCGTGTTCACCGCCCGCTATCCAGCCTTGTTCGGGGGTGAGCAGAACGACAGGCCCCTGTCCGCCGGGATCGTCGTCATGCGTATCGCGCCAGTTCCGGCCGCCGTCGGACGTCACCAGCAATGCGCCCGCGCCGGCCTTGGTTGAGTTCAGAATCATCCATCCATGCCGATCATCGACAAAGGTCAGAGTACCGGCCCCTGCGAGACCGTGTTGGAGTTCCGGCGGTAGCGTGACGGGTGTCCACGACCAGGTGGCTCCAATGTCTACGCTATGAGCCAGGGCGAATTTGCAAACAGGCTCGCCACATTGGGCATACAGCAGCCAGATATCGCGGGCGTCGAGGGCGAAGACGTGTGAGATGTGCTCGTCAGAGCCAGCACGTTTAGAAGGCGTGATGTCTTTCCAGCTCGCACCATTGTCCGTGGTCCAGAAGAGGTGGTGATTCGCCAGCGCCCAGCCGATGCCCGGTGCCAGCAATTTCATACTTCCCATCCGCCGGATTGACACTTCCGGCGCTTGCGCTCGAGCGTTTCGCGAAGCAGTGCTCAGGATCGCCAGCGCGAGAAACAAAGTGAGGACAGACTTCGGCATCCAAAAGCGGTAGCGTATTTCCAGCGATCGAAAAAGGCGACTGGTTTGAAGAATGAATAAATCAATTCGTGACAGGTTCTGGATAAGCCGCGAGATTCGACTCGGGATCCTCGTCGCGATTTTATTCGTAGTCGGCTCACTGGCGTGCGCGGCGGGCGATTTGAAGACGGGATTCGGCGTCATGGCGGTGGCGGTGGCTCTCGTCGCGGCGTTCTATTTCGCAATCGTCAGACCGGCGCAAATCCCGCATGACGCTGTGCTGGTTATCAAGCTGGCGGGGCCGATCGAAGAGGATGTGACGCGCTCGCCGCTCGACCAGCTGATGCGGCGCGGCGCGCAGAGCCTCGACCATCTCCGCTATGTGCTCGAGTCGGCGGCCGTTGACGACGACGTTCGCGCGATCGTCGTCGAAATCGCGGGCTTCGGCGCCGGGCTCGCCACCGCGCACGAAATCCATCGCCTGCTGCGCACTGCGCACGCGAACGGCAAGCGGGTGATCGCGCTGCTGCGCGGAGATGACGCTGGCCTGCGCGACTACCTGGTCGCGGCGGGAGCCGGCGAAATTGTCGCCAATCCCGACACCATGCTCACGATGCTGGGTGTCGCGACCGGCGGCGTTTTTCTCAAGAGCGCGCTCGACAAGCTGAAAGTCCAGGCCCAGACGCTGCAGTGGAAAGAGTACAAGGGCGCCGCCGAGACCTTTGGCCGCGACACGATGTCGCCTGCGCTGCGCGAGAGCATGGAGGCGATCGTCGCCGACTGGGAGAAAATCATTGTCGAGACGGTCGCATCGGCGCGCAAGATGACGCCGGAGCGCACGCGCGAGCTGATCGCCGCGGGCTTCGTCACCACGCAGTTCGCCGTTGAGAGTCATCTGATCGATCGTGAAGGCTATATCGAAGATATCCGCGCTGAATTCGATCCCGAGGCCGAGCGCAAAGTGTTCGTCAACCTGGCGCGATATCGCCGCCACGCAATCTTCACCCGCGAGCGGGGGCGTCGCGCGCGAATCGCGCTGGTGCACGCTAGCGGGCCGGTCGTGTCAGGCGAAGGTCCCGCGACGGGAGAATTTATCAGCGGCGTCACGACCGCCGCGCAAATCGATAGGGCGTCGCGCGACGAACGCGTCCGCGCAATCGTGTTTCGCGTAAATTCGCCGGGCGGCTCCGCAGTCGGCTCCGACCTGGTGTGGCGCGCCGTGCACGAGGCGCAAGGCCGCGGCAAGCCGGTCGTCGTCTCGATGGGCGACGTGGCGGGCTCAGGCGGCTACTACGTCGCCGCGGGGGCTGACGCGATCGTGGCGGAGCAGGCGACCATCACCGGCTCGATCGGAGTCGTGTACGCGAAGTTCAATCTCGGCAGTCTGCTAAGCGAGCTCGGGGTCCATTTTGATTTCGTGAAAAGCGCACCCATCAGCGACGCGATGTCGATGGCGCGCGCGATGACCGAGGCCGAGCTGGCGCAGCTCAACGAAGCGGTCGGTCACATGTACGCGGCCTTCACCGCCAAGGTTGCGCAGGGCCGGCATCTCAGTGCCGAACAAGCTGAAGCTGTTGCCAAGGGGCGCATCTGGAGCGGTCTGGCGGCCAAGGAACGCGGACTGATCGACGAGCTCGGCGGCCTCTCAACTGCCGTGGCAATCGCGCGCGAGCGGGCGCATATCGCCGCCGATCGACGCCATCAGCTGGTGACTTATCGCGCCGATCGCCGATGGCTCGATTTTCGCGGCGGCGGCGCCGAAGCCTCGACCCCATGGGCAACACGCGCAGTGGCCGCCGCACTCGGCATTCCAAATCGATGGGCGCCCGCGATGATCGAGATGCTCGTGCGCGGCGGCGTAATGCTGCTCTGTCCCTTCATCGAGCTGTAGGCCGCTACTCAGGAGAGCGTTCTAGCTCTTCGCGCAGCGAGAGCATCTTCTGGCGCGCCTCGGTGACGTAGCCGTCGAGATTGCGGCGATGATTCGCGAAGATTCCGTCGGGCGAGCCGTTCAAAACAATTAGCGGTTTCATCACCGCCGCTTTGCCGAGCGCGTCAATCGCGTCGTTCAGCAGCGTCTTCAGGACAGGGTCGTCCTTGAACTGACCCGAGTATTCGCGCTCGATCGCCTGCATCATGTGGTACATCACGTGTGTGTAACCCTGCGCGTGATAGAAATAGTGATCGCAGTCCCAGCTGTGTACCGCACTGCCGTCGTCCTTGGTCGTCCGGTACAGGTTGGCGTGCGCGTCGCCCAGCAGGTCGGTCCAGGTCTGTAGCAGGCTGATAAGCTCGACGGCGCGGGTGTTGAGCTCGCGCGAATCCGGCGGCGTAGTGTGCAACCCGGCGACGTACATCCGCAGATGCTCGATACCGTCGTCGTACTTGCCTTCGGGCGACGGCAGTATCCACTTCAGCGCGTCGTTTCGAAAATCGGTGTCGGCAATCACCAGGTTCGGATCGTACTGATTCGACGAAACCTTGGTCAGGTGATCCTTGAAGATGCGCATGGTTTCGCGCACGGCCTGGATGATGCCGAGCTGCCGATCGGCGTTGTTGTCAGCGCCGACCTTGGGACCCCAAAACCAGAGATCGTTCGGACGCCAGCCAAAACCGGTGTGCAGCTCGTGGTCCATGATCGCGGCCAGCGTCGACGCATAGATCTCGCCGGGCACCGTCGGCTTGTCGGGCGGGAACTGCTGGTCGATGTCGTAGCCGAGACGGTCGTGATACTTCTGGCCGAAATGAAGCGCGAGGCTGCCGCCAAGCCAGATCAGAAAGAGGGCCGCAGCCCCAAACAGGATTCGGTTCCGGTTCATCGCAAAGCGAGTCGGCATCAGGGGTGGCGATCGCGCCGGATGAAACTATAGCAGGATCGTTACGATGCCGCGCGCAGTGGAAGCGCTGCGGCGGTGGCGCTCTTGAGCTCGTAGCGGTTGGTGCCCAACTGCTTGAGCAATGGAAACACTGCACGGGTCAGGAACGCGCGCGGAGTGATCCCGCCGCCGCCGATGCGAAGGTTCTCGTGATAGTTGGGAATCAAGCCGTCGCCGGGCATCTTGAAGTTCGCGAGCACGAATGCCAAATCGGCCAGCGTGCCGACGCGGTCTTCGGCCATCTCGATCTCGATCATCGCGCGATAGAAGCCGGCGTGCGCAGCCTCGTCGCGGCTGACGAGAAAGAAAATGGCCGCGAGTGTCGCGTCCTGCTCGAGCTCGGCGCGATCCTTTTGCGCACGATACGCCAGGTAGGTCGCCGATTCCTGCAGCGCGCCGTAGCAGCTCATCTGGCGGCGCGTCTTGAACGGAACTTTCCACGAGCGCGAGAACACGTCGGTCTCGAACTTGTCGAACTGCGCCTGCGTGCGCAGGCCGGATCGGATCAGGTATTCGCGGAAGACCAGTCCGTGGCGCGACTCCTCGTAGCTCCACGCATTCTGAAACCACGCGAGGCCGAAGACTCCCCGCAGCAGCTCATTGCCGGCCGCGGTGTAGTCCGGCAGGTACATCTCTTCGGCGCAATACGTCTCGATACGAATCGCGCGCTCTTCGGTGTTGGTGTCGGCCGAAAGCTCGTTCCATGGCACGTCATCGAAGAGATTCCAGCGGCGCTTGCGCTCGGCAATCTCAAAAAAATCCATGTACGCGCTGTAAAATTTATCTTTCGCAGTCATCAATCGCAGTCGTCAGGCGGGTCATCGCAGTCAACAGTCGCAGTCATCAGGCGGTAACAACGGGAACAGTATAGCACCGCGAGTCCGCAGACCCTAATTTAAACTGTTCTCTAGAGAACCAAACCGAAGAAAGGTGGTCTAGAAAATACTAAATAAACGTTTAGTTAACGACGTTGATTTCGCGATGTCGGAAGGCGCGAGCAACGCGATCGTGGCGACTGGTTTGCCACTTTCAGTCACATTCGCGGTGCCGATTTGCTGTCCGGCTTTGACCGGCGCCGCGATCGACGCGGGCAGATTGTAGCCGACTTTGATCGCAGTGTTCGCGTCGCCATGCTTGATGAAAACGCCGGCGTCGCTGCCCCAAACAGGCTTGAGGCTGGCAGTGTCGGCGCCGGTCACCGCGACTGTTTGTGCGATGGGAACGCCTTTCTTCGCGACTTGGTGCATCTCGTAGTTGATGAATCCCTGCGAAAGCATCTCCGATGCTTCCTTGAAATTCGTCAGCTTGTGCTGACTGCCCAGCACCACCGCTATCAACCGCAAGTCATTGCGTTTTGCAGTGGCGACCACGTTGAAGCCTGCCTTGTCATAGAATCCGGTCTTGAGGCCGTCGCATCCGGGGAACGTCCGCACCATGTGATTGGTGTTGCGCAGCACGAAGGTTCCCGCGCGAAACGGTGCAGTGTCGATCGACGACCATCGGAGCACGTCGGGATATTTCAGCAACTCGCGCCCGAGGATTGCCTGGTCGTAGGCACTGGCGACGTCGGCCGACTCGCCCTTCGCCGGCGGCAGTCCGTTCACCGAGTAGTAGTGCGAGTCCTTCATGCCGATCGCGGCTGCCCGCTGGTTCATCATTACGACGAACGAGTCGGTCGAGCCCGCGACGTACTCTGCCACTGCGACCGACGCGTCGTTGGCCGAATGCACGACGACCGCCTTCATCATATCGTCGAGGGAAAACACTTCGCCTTCCTTGAGATAGACTTGGCTGCCACCCATCTCGGCCGCTTTGCGCGAGGTGGTGACGGGGTCGGTGAGCTTGAGCGAACCGTTGTGGATTTTCTCGGCGACGATGAGCATCAGCATCATCTTGGCGAGCGACGCAGTCGGCCACGGCGTGTGATCGTTGGCCTCGAAGATGACGGTGCCGGTCGTCGGTTCGAGCACGCACGCCTCGGCATAGGCACCCAGCGCCGTGTTCGACGCGCTCGCGGCGCTTTCTTCAGAGGAAGACGCCGCAACGGGCGCAGCGCGATGACGGCGCGCGGCGAGGGCAGGGCGCGTCGAGCTCAGCGCGGCGAGCGCGATCGTCAGCGCGATAAATCCAAGTTTTTTGGCAACGGAAATTCCAGCGGCCGATTCGCCGGACTTTGAAAAACTCTTCATCACACAACCACCTCCGCAATCCCATCAACTGAACGCAAGAATACTAGCCAACATCTCGCATTGCGGCGAGCGCGGCGCGCAAAATCAGAAGCGGTCTGCCGTCCAGAAGACTGAGCGCGAATCGGCGAAGAGGTCGAACGCATGCGCGGCGGCCGTTTCCGGAGCCATCGCGAACCGATGTGCCAGCTTGTCCGGCGCGAGCACTCGCCACATATAATTGTTGTCGATGTGATGCGCGACGGGGCATCCCGCGTCGCCCAGCGCTTTTTCGAGCGCGGGATCGTGCGCAGTATGCGTGACGAGCACGGACGGCTCGGCGGGCTTCGACGCGCTGTGGAGCAGGGCGGCGCGGCGATGGTCGCCGATGTGGCGGACGGTGACCGGTACGCAGCTGGCCGACTCGCCCAGGTACTTGAATGTCGCCAGCATCGCGTCAACGCCAATGCCGCCGGCGATGTACCCGTACTCCATGATCATCGAGACGCCGTGGAAGCGCGTCACGCGAGCGTACGCCGCGATTCGTGCGCCGTCACGGCACACGACGAAATATTCCTCGGACCCTTCACCGTGATCGAGCGGCTGATTGCCGGCGAATTTGAGATTCGCGCGCCATGCCGAGTCGTCGCGAACGGCGGTCACGTTGAGGCGGCCGCTGTAGCCGCGATGAATCGCAGCTATTTCGACGAGGTCGCGCTCAGTTTCGAATGAATCGATGACGAAACGATCCTGCGCACGAATCGAAGCGGCTGCCGTCAGGATGCCGAACTGGCGCTCGACCTCGCGCCAGCCGAACTGGTTGTAGAAGGTCAGCCGCTCCGCGAACAGCAGCGACACCTCGAAGCCCTCGCGCACCATCGTGTCGATCGACAGGCGCATCAGCGCGGACGCGACGCCCTTGTGCCTGTATTCCTCGAGCGTGAAGACCGACCCTATGCCGCCCATCGGCACCGATTGCCCATCGAGATTGATAGCGCGATCGAAAATCTGGACGGTCGAAACGAGCCGACCGCCGTCGCGCGCCACGAGGCACAACGCATCGCGGAAGGTAGGATCGTTCTGGTTGTAGCGCGCGAAAAACTCGCCGCGATCGTTGTACCATCGCCCGAGCAGTTCGATCACTTCGTCCCGCTCGCTCCGATGCGCCGCCCGAACTTCCATAGTTCAGGTTTTCTAACTCACTTCAGCGAGCGTCGCCATAGGCAACGGCCGCCATGCAGGAGCACTGCGATGGCGGCCGTGACTGATTGTACTATGCGAACTTGCTATTGCGAAAGGCGCAGCAGAACCTTCGACGCGATCGTCTGGAACACTGCATCCAGCTGGGTCGCGCTCGGTGCGAAAACCGCCTCTCCCTGTGGCTGGGCCGAGTTGTACGTGGGAGCCGACGGGTCGTTAGCGATGTCCTGCAGATACGCCTCGTTGATCGTGTTACCCAGGCCGATCGAGTAAATCGTCACCGGATTCGTGGCCGTGCGCATCGTGGTGGCCAGGGTTTCCGTGCGGTAAGTCGCATCGTTGGTAATGTCGTATTGCCCGTCGCCCTTCGTGTTGCCGCAACAGGGAGTCATCGATCCACTCATTCCCGGCTCTTGCGCGGGGAAGGTTATTGTAACTTTAGTCCCCGAGTCCATATTGGGGCAGTCCACCGTATTGCCGCTTGACGGACTCAAAAAAGAGATTCCGCTGCACCATGCCGGGCTTATCGTAGTACCGTCCAAAGTGGGGGCGTACCCTGCCTCGGTAGGCGAGCATCCGCCGTAGTTTAGATTGGTATAAACCGGCTTTGCGGCAGTGCCCGTGCAATTCAGATTGTCGTTATTAGTGTTGGCCCACCCGTCGGTAAAAAAGACCGCGACTCGGATGACGTTCGGCGACGGCGGTATGCTCTGGATCTGTGTATATCCGGCCTGCAGACCAGACTGCGCGAAAGTGGCGCCGCCGAAGGTCAAGTTCTCGACTGCACTATTGATTGGCGAGTCGAACGACGTGGTCATTTGCACGTCGGTTGAAGCAACTGTCGAGAAACTGATTTCGGCAATGTTGTCGATACTTTCGTCGAAGTAGCTTATGAAGCTGGTGACTGCAGGCGGCAGCGCCGTCGCGCCACCGTTCTTATTCATCGAGCCTGATTTGTCGAGGATTATCGACATAACGAGCGGGTTGCGTTGCGCGGTGGCGCTAACCGAAATGTTCGACGAATTATACGAGCTGCCGACTCCGGGTAGTATGGACAGTGCGCGGAGAAAGGTCGTGTTTATCGTCGCGGTGGCAGCGATAGTTACGCAAGTATTGCCTGCCGTGCATGGTGAGGCGGTAAACCAGGTAATGGTCGGCGTCGGAGTCGTGCCGAGGCCCGGCCCGGAGTTGTAGTTGGCAGTGAACGCACTCTTCGCGTCACTGGTGGCTGCCGTCTGTCCCTGGTTCAGGTTGCGCATCGCCGCGAGCGCGGCGGCGTCCACTGCCTTGGACAGCGTCGTCTTGGTGACGTATGCCCTGCCCAGGTCAATCGCGATACCCACGAATATGATCACGATAGGTATCAGGATAGAGACCAGCGCAAGAATTTGGCCGCGCGATTTGCTTTTGATTTTCAATTGATCCAAGAGCTTCACCTCTAAAAGTAGGCTGAGTCGTAGAGCTGCGATGGCATCGAGATGGCGGATTGCGTCAGCGCGCCAATAGGAGTCACCGGCGTAAAAGTGAAGAAGATTTCGGTAACGAAGACGGTCTGGCCGTTTTGCGGAATCGCGTTCTGCGCCGCCGTCGACAAGGTCGCGGTAGCTCCCACTCCGGTCCCGACCTTACTGGTTGCCGAAAGCGTCGTCAGTCCATCGGCGGTGGAAGTGTCCTGACCGCTGATCTTGTAAGTGCCGTTTTCGTTGGTGACCGAGGTTGAGATCACCTCGCCGTGATGGACCAGGTCCAAACCGGATTCGCCCGAAATCACTGCCGCGTTCGACTCGTTCAAGGGCGTGCCGCGCGAAGCCAGGTTGGAGCCTTGCCGGGTCAGATCGGCCATTATCTGCACGTCGTTCAGGGCGCGACCGAAATCAATCGCCCCGCAGATGAGAATCAGGAGCAGTGGCGCGACTACGGCGAACTCCGCCGTCGCCTGGCCGCGGCCGCGAGCTCGGAGCATGGCGCGGACTGAGCTGTAAAATCTTCTCATGTTGATTCCCGTCTAGTTCGTCTCGCTTGGATTGAACGGCTCATTTTTAAAAGTAGTGCTGGCCGTGAACGTGAAGTCTCCGCCGGTGAAAAGCTTTGCGAGCCACGGCGTCCATATCGGCAGGCTGCTGGTGAGCGACAATGTAACGGTGTCGCCGGGGCCGCCGGCCGGGGCAGAACCGCCGTTGTTGCTGCAACCTCCGTCGACGCTGCAAATCGACAGATTGCTCGCGACGTTTATGTTGGGCACGCTTATCTCATTCTGGATCGTGTTGATGATCGACTGCGTGCGTGACTCCGTGGTGCCGCCGGTGGTCGTAAGATGGTTCCCGGTGGAGGCAAAGCGGCCTCCGTCATCGACCGCTTGTTGCACGTTCATCTTCGCGAAAAAAATCCACGAGTAGTTCATCACCGCAACGACCAAGGCAAAGAAGAGCAACCCGACCATTGCAAACTCGACCGTGGATTGACCTCTGCGCAATCCTGATCTTGAATGACCGAACCAGGAGCGCGAAGTCACACCGCGAAGGTTGTCGTCCAGTTTGCTGCGGGCGGCCTTTTTCATAGGCGTCCTCCGTAACACTACAAAATGTAAGAAACTACGTCATAAAGTGAAACGCAAGTAGCATGCCTCGAGTTTCGGGAGTAATTGACGGAAACGACGCGCTGTCCTGTGGAAAATTGACAAAAACGGCCCGGACAGTGGCAGCCACGACACGGAGGCTGGCGCACCGATGCAACACTGCCGTTTACGTGCGCAGATGATCTTTTTTTGGGGCTTAGCGGAGGTCGAGATGTACCGCGGTCGGTGCGCCGCCGCGGTTAACCACCAGGTCGATCGCTGAGGCGGTCTTCACTGCCTGGAGCAGCCCCATCGCCTGCATCGGATTGGTGACTGGTTGTCCATCGATCGAGGTGAGCAAGTCGCCGTTCTGGAGTCCGAGCTGATCGAACACCGAGCCCGGCTGGACCTGGGAGATCGAGAAGCCGTCGGTCTTGCCGTTGACGAAATGGGGTATCGCGCGCATCTGCATGAAAAACTGCGCGGGATTTTCCATCGTCTGCTGAACTTCGTTGCGGCTCACTTCGAATTTTCCGGGGCCGAGCTTCTTCAGCTGGACCTTGTTGCTGCTGCTGTCACCGTCGTCGTCGCTCTTGTCGTCGTCGCTGTTGTCGTTATCGTCGCCCTGTACTGTCGGAGCGCGTGCGCGCAACCCCCGCAATTTCCGCCGCAGGGCAGCGGGCAAGCCGCGGAACCCCGGCATCGTTCTCATCCCGCCGCTGCTTGTGCCGCCTCGCATGCCGCCGCCCAGATCGGAGGGCGGCACTGCGGTAATGTCGGACGAAGGAATCTCTATCGACACGCGATGGCCGCCGCGGTCGATGATCGCGCGGCTCGTCTCGACGCTCACCAGCTTGCCGGCGTCGGGGATGTCCTCGCCCACCTGGTAGAGAGATTCGTTGCCGGCCGGATCTTCGATTATCGCGTACGGCTTCGATTTGCTTACCAGCGAAGTGCCGATCAGCTTGATATTCAGATCCGCCTCGACCACCGGCGGCGGTGCGGAGTTCTCCTGCGGGGTCTCGTTGAAGATGTCGCGCTTGACGATCGTGTCGTAGTAGGCGCGCGACCGCACACCGGTCATGCCCTTGTGCTCGAACGAGGTCGAGGCAGGAACATCGTTATCTGCTGCAACGCTGCGCGCGATTATGTCGCGCACGCACATGGCCGAGACGATCGCCAGCGCGGCAATCAGAACGAAGTTCAGAATTGTGACGTGAATCTGTGAGAACCTGAGCTGCATCTACATTCAGTCCAAAACTTTGCCGAATCTATTCCATCGGATCGGCAACATCCCCGCGCTGTCGTGGTCCCATGAAAGGTATATCGCAACCGCGCGACCTTCAACATCGTTCTCGTCGGCAAAGCCCCAGAAACGGCTGTCGAAGCTGTCGTCGCGATTGTCGCCCATCATGAAAAGCCTGCCGGGCGGCACGACTACCGGCCCCGGATCGACCGCCGGATGGCGCGGATCACGCGTAGGAAAGTTGTCCGTCGGCGAGAACGCCGATCGCGCCGTCTCGCGGGTCGAGAAGAACGCATGCGGATCGGCGATCCGCTCGCCATTGCGCCACACCGCTCCGTTGATCACCTGGACCTTGTCGCCAGGAAGGCCGATCACCCGCTTGATCAGATCGAGCCCGCGTTCGCGCGCGACCACCG
>Ga0210393_10002341_pt1 | contig 15644 bp, 15 predicted proteins | sample IncBWC27OmetaG_FD_160068 | JGI IMG/M metagenome (GOLD analysis project Ga0210393, IMG submission 160068) | Forest soil microbial communities from Barre Woods Harvard Forest LTER site, Petersham, Massachusetts, United States - Inc-BW-C-27-O ... | reverse complement strand
TCCGGCCTTGTCGAAAGCTGCTGCGGCATCTTTCTCAATTCGATAGCAAAAGGCGTATGGGTCGTCTGCCATCCACACGAGCAGGGTGGAAGCGGTCTTGTGCGGGTCGGCGCCAGTGGCCGGGCGGGACTTGATCCACTTGCAGACGAGATCCCGGTAGAATTGCGCGAAGCTGCCGCTGGAGTCATCGAGTTCATCGGCCTTGGCATGGCAACCCGCAAGAAAAGCCCGATACAGCGCGACGGCGCGAGCGGGGTCGGTTGCAACGAGCGTACCGATTGCGGCGCCGACCTCCTCAAGCCCGCTCACAAACGAGAAGCATTCACCATCGCGAATGAACGTTTCCGGGCGGAAGGCGGATTCGATCTGCCGCTCGATTGGATCTGCCTTGCTGCGTGGCTTAGTCATCATCCGACGTTTGCGTCTATCGATCGCTTTTGAGCCAGTGTGCCACAAACATTCGAACTGCCAAAGCCAAATGGGCGAATACAGCGAATAAGGCTTAGGAAATCCAGGTGCGCTTTCACCAGTGCATCACTCCGCCGAGCTCAGCTTGCCTCACTTTTCACCCGCCAGCTGAGTCTTGGTTGGGACAGCGCGGTGAACTCCAAACAAAACCAAACAAAACCAAGATGTTGACAAACCAGAGGACTTTGGAATTTGATTTTTCTTCCAAGAACTGCGATCTTGTACCTAGTTTCCCGAGAATCGGACTCTCAGTAACGCAAACCTCCTATTGCTAGGGCATGAACTCAAAGGAGAAAGGGCACGCGCGTATGACGGATATGCAACAAGAAGGCTTGGTTTCCAACCAGACGCTCTTCCGATTTTCGTGTGATGCAAGTCGCTGATTCTAAAAGAGTGGTCGGGGCGAAAGGATTTGAACCTTCGACCTCCTGGTCCCGAACCAGGCGCGCTAGCCAGGCTGCGCTACGCCCCGACCGTGTGCGCGCAAGCGCCACAAAACTCTCGCGCGAACCAAGCTAGAATAGCACAGCTTCCATGCCGGAGCGCAGTTCCCGCGAACATCGGCAGCGCCCTCCGCTGAAATGAAACGCGCCCGCGCCAGCTTGCAAGCTCGGGCTGCGGCCGGTGCCGCAAAATCCCCCGCATCATCACCCCGGACGATTCACCGCGTACAGGACCACCTGGAATCCGCGGTGAATCATTTCCCGTTCGTACTTCATCCCCAGCTTTTCCATCACGTGAATCGAAGCACGATTCGCGGCCAGCGCGACCGCCACAATTCTCGCGAGTCCCGCGCGCTCAAATCCATGCTGCAGCGCCGCGCGCGCCGCCTCCGTCGCCAAGCCTTGTCCCCAGCACGCCCGCGCCAGCCACCAGCCGATTTCAGTTTCCGGCGTGCCGTCCAGCGGTTGCAAGCCGCAAAATCCGATCATCTCCGGCGTTTCTTTATGCAGAAGTTTCCAGAGGCAATAGCCGAGCCGATCGAAGTGCGCAACTTGCCGCCCAACAAATTCGCGAACGCGCTCGTCCGGCCAAGGTTTGCCGTCCGAAATGTAGCGCATCACCTGAGGATCGGTCGCGATCGAACGCAATAGCAGCCAGTCGTCCGGCTGCCACGGCAAGAGTCGCATCCGCGCTGTCTCGAGCATAAAAAAATACGAAGCGGCAACTACGCCGTCTGCGAATTTAGTTTGGCCGCTTCCGCCAGCCGCACCAATTTCGCTTCGGTGATGGAAGGAATCGCGCGAATCGTTTGCACCACGGAAGAATCCACCACCCCATCCAGCCGCACCAGCGCCACCGCTTCCGCGCCATGCACCGGCTGCCGCCGTCCCAGTGCAAACGTCGCGATGTTCACGCCCAAATTCCCCAGCGCCGTCCCGATTTTCCCGATCACGCCCGGGACGTCACGATTGCGCGTCAGCAGCAACGTGCCCTCGAGCGGCGCTTCCAGTTCAATCCCATCCAGCAGCAGAATTCGCGGCGAACCATCCTGCGCCACGGTGCCCTCCACGGTCAGCGCATGACCCCCATTTTCCACCGCCACTTCCAGCGTGTTCGGAAATCCGCGTTCACGCCGCCGCGTCGTCTCTTCCACAATCAGCCCGCGCGCCGCGGCCGCCTGCGACGCATTCACCAAATTCACTTTTTCATCGAGCACCGAATTCAGTATTCCGATCAGCACCGCGCTGCGTATTACATGCGAACCAAGCTCGGCCGGCTCTCCAGCGTAGCGAATGCGTATCCGGCTAAAACTCGCCGAAGTCGCGGCCTGCGCCACAAAAGCGCCCAGCCGCTCGCCCAGTTCCAGGTACGGCCGCAAGCGGCGATATTGCTCCGCCGAAAGCGCCGGCATATTCACCGCATTGCGAATCAGGCCTTCCGTAAGATAGTCGCGCACTTGCAGTGCGATGAGTGTCCCCACTTCTTCCTGCGCCTCCGCCGTCGAGCCCGCAATGTGCGGTGTCGCGATCAGATTTGGCAATCCAATCAACGGAGAATCTTTCGGCGGCTCCTGCGCAAACGTATCCACCGCCGCGCCGGACAAATGCCCCGAGCGCAAGGCCTCGGCCAGCGCCGCTTCGTCAATTAATTCGCCGCGCGCGCAATTGATCAGCCGCGCGCCCTTCTTCATCTGCGCCAGCGCCGCCGCGTTAATGATTTTCTCAGTCGTCGCGCTCAGCGCCGTGTGCAGCGAAACCACGTCCGAGCGCTTCAGCAAATCCTCAAACGAAATCAGCTCGACGTCCAGTTCGCGCGCAGCAGCCGGCGTCACATAAGGATCGTACGCCAGCACTTTCATCTCCAGCGCGCGTGCCCGTCGCGCCACTTCCGACCCCACGCGTCCCAGCCCCACCAGTCCCAGCGTCTTACCGCGCAATTCCATTCCCGACGAAGTCTTCTCCCAACGTCCCGCGTGAATCGCCGCATTCGATTGCGCCACCCCGCGCGCCAGCGCCAACAGCAGTGCGAAAGTGTGTTCTGCCACGCTCACCGCGTTCCCGCCGGGAGTGTTCATCACCAGCACGCCGCGGTGTGTCGCCGCGTCCATGTCCACATTGTCCACGCCCACGCCCGCGCGCCCCACCACGCGCAACTTCTCCGCGCGATCCAGCAGAGCGCTCGTCACCTTCGTCGCGCTGCGCACGATCAATCCGTCGGCATTTACAATCTCGCTCGCCAGCGCCGCAGCCGTCGGCAACACAATCTCCCAGCCCGTTTCGCGCAACAGTTCAATTCCACGTTCGCTGATTTTATCCGCAACCACGATTTTCATTTTAGGAGCGTAATGGCAGCCCGCAGCAGAGTCAAACCCGTTATGCGCATGCAGCAGATGCAAATCACGCGCGGCAAATGCAAATACGGCCGCGCGCCATATTCCGTGTGGTATTCTGGCTGCACTTCGGGGGACAACGAATGGGATACATCGAAAAAATCCAGAGCGACCTTACCGCGGCCATGAAAGAAAAGGACGAACTCCGCCTCAGCGTACTGCGCATGGTCAAAAGCGCTCTGAAGCTCAAAGAAATCGACAAAATGCGCCCGCTCGACGATCTCGAATCGCTGCAAATTCTTCAAACTCTCATCAAGCAGCGCAAGGAATCCGTCGAACAGTTCACCCAAGGCGGCCGCAAGGATCTGGCGGACAAGGAAGCGAAGGAAATCGCCATCATCGAAAAATATTTGCCCGCCGCTCCCAGCGACACCGATATGCATCGCGCCGTCGAGGAAGCCATCTCCGAATCCGGCGCGGACTCACTCAAACAAATGGGCGCGGTGGTAAAAGCCGCGCGCGCCAAGCTCGAAGGCAAATCCATTGACGGCAAATTGCTCAGCGACAAAGTTCGTGAACGCCTGACGGAAAAATCCGCGGGAAAACCCTGAGATAATTTCGCTGCAACGAAGCCGCCGGTCTGCCGTTGCGACGCCAAAATGCGAGAGCGCCGCGACGCCGCAAGCCGATGACGGCCGCGACGTCTCACCCAGGCTGGTGCTGTGCCGCTGCCCGAAACCATCGCCGTAAAATACACCGAAGAAGAAGCCGAATACCTCAGCATGCGTCCGCTGGTCCGCCAGACCTTCCGCGCCCCGGAGCTGGTGGACATGATCGTGCAAGTTGCCGGAAAAGATTCCGCGCGCGTGCAGCAGATTTTGCGCGCCGGCACGATCGTCTTCCATTCCTTCCGCTACTGGTGGCAAGGATTTGACCCCGACGCCGCGGCTCTCGCGGAAATTCTCGCCAAATATCCCGACGCCGACCCTACGCGCCCCTTCCGCGCCGCCGATTGCGTCGAAGTAATCCTGGAATCGAGCGGCTCGCCCCCACGCCATTCGCTGCGCATCGAGCGAGACGCAGCCGCGAAGGCCAGCCCGCTGCACAAAATTGCACGCGCCCTGCGCCACGCGCCCACCTTCTGGCAACGGCTGATGAATTTCGCCGCAGAAGCCCATCCGCGTTACCGCGAATATTCCTACACGCGCCGCGGCGACCTCTACTCCATCGCGCTCAACCCCGACCAAATCGCGCGCCTGGCTCACGAAGCCGCGCGTCACGCCCCCCGGACCCTCCGCGCCGAATTCCTCGAACCCCCAGCCATCTCGCAAATCGTCTTCGTCTGCGCCCGCCCCACCGCGAACTGAATCGCGCCGCGCGCCTCTCACTTTCAACTTTCAACTGTTAACTCTCAACTCTCACCGCGCCAGCCCTCACGCCGGTCGATAAATCACCCCAATCACAATCCCCACCACCATCCATTCAATAAAATAAGCCACCGACTGCTCCACCGTCAGCTTCCACCCGATATTCAAGTTCACGTAGTTGTGCACCGTAAACGTCCCAATCGCGAACACTCCAATCAGCGCCCCGAACTGCGCGCCGAACCGCGCACCTTCCACCACTGCCGATCCGCCGTGATAAATCATCGCGTAAAGCACCGCCAGCACCACGATCGCCACGAACGTCGCCGCCATTGCCACCGGCATGTGTTTCATCTGTCCTTCTTGCTGCCGGTACACCGCGGGATACTTCATGAACTCCGTCTTCAGCCACGGCATCGACACAAACATAACTCCCCCCACCACAAAATACGCAACGAAGGCACCCAACGCCGCCAAAGCAATGCGCATCGGATTCATCGGCATTCCTCCCCAATTCACGGTTGGGCCACATCGAGGCGCGATCTGGCCGTGCGTCGGCTGGTGGTATTCCGTGTGAGCCGGATGATAGTACATACCCAGTTCCGCGCGCCGCGATTTCTGACCTCGGCTCGTCGCTTTTGACTTTCAACTCCTAACTGTTAGCTTTCAACCTGCGACCTTAACTCTCAAAACCCGCACGATTCAAAAAACAAAGCATGCGGCATCCGCTGAATCGCGAGGCGTACGCTTGGACGGTGTGGAAAGGCGTGCCACTCGCCCGCCGACATGGCCAAGCAGCAACGAGAAAGGAATCAGAAATTCTTGACGAGATATTCCTGCAGGAGGGCCAAGCGAAAGGTGGCGTCGCCGGACTCTACGTCCAGCAGCAGGCGCGCGGCGGCGAGTTGGTTGTGGAAGTCGAGCGCTGCCGAGGTGTCCGGCTCGCCGATCAGCTGTAGATTTTTGTCGATCTCCGCGCTTTCCTCCTGCAGGGTCCTGAGCTTCGACTGCTGCGCCGAAATACTGGCTTCCATTTGCTGGCGAAGCTCGGCCATGCTGCGGACCACGTCGCCTTCCTGAACAGCTTTCCAGGCGTCGTGTGCTTCGACGCTGCGATCCAGATGCTTGTTGACCGCGTGGCTGGCGAGATTGTAGTTGACCGCCACTTCGCCGTAGGGCTGCACTCCGTGGGCCAGCGGATTCAACTGTTGATGCAGGCCGACCGTGAGCGCCACGTCCCAATTGTTTTGCCGGCTAAGCTTGGCAAGGGATTTTTGTTCATCGGCTTCGCTAGTCTGCTTTTCCGCGACCAGCGCTTTCAGCGGGCGGTCGCGCAGCGGTGGAATATAAATCGCCGAGATTTTGGACTGCGTGTCGGCGCGATCGCCGTTCAATTTGATTTGCGTGGTCTGCAGCGAAAAGAGCATCAGCCGAGTGGCGTTTTGCGCTTCGAGCATTTTGGAAGTCCTATCCAGCAACGACGCGAGTGATTTCGTGGCGTTATCGATCAGCGAGAGCCTGTTGTGCAGGGCCTCCTGTTCCAGGCTAGGCAGCGCGTACTGGATATCCTGCTGGGTATCGGTCGTCCTGCGGTAGAGTTCGCAATTCTTGCGCGCGGCAGCAACGGTCAGGCTGGCTTTTCTTAGGTCGGATAGTCCCAGGGTCGCGCCGCCGACAAATTGCATGGGCAACCCGTTGTCCGGCTGCGTGATTCCGGAAGTGGCGGTCGGAGTTCGCAGAAAGTCCCGCTGCGCAAGCGCCTGCTCCGTCACGTAGGTGCAGTAGGCCCGCTCGTCCGCGTTCGCGCCGGACATTTCGTCCACCGCGGAGGTGCCGCTCGGTCCGGCGCTCTGCATCAAATTCGGCGCCGCGCTTTGTGCCGTGAGTGTGGCCGGAACGAGCAAAGCTACGCCGGCCATGAGATACCACTTGATCAGGAACATTCTTGTTCTCCTTAGAAAATCAGCGGCCTGCGGCCCAGAAACACTGTTTTCGATTTCGCGGATTCGGAGCTCTCCAGGTTCATCTGGATCAGGTAACCACGAATCGCGGTCTTGAAGATCGGATGGATGGCGGCTTCTTCGCCGGGAAAGATCTGATTCACGCTGCCTACTTTCCGGCAGCCGATCATGTTAAGCAGGCAATCGTAGATCGCAGCGCCGGCCACGGCGGCGGCCTGGTTGTCATAGGGCACAAATGCGAAGTACAACCGCTGTCCACCCGCCGCGTTCAAGTAGTAGGGACTCTGTTTCGCGGTGCTGATTGCTTGTTTCAGGCGGTCGATTTGGCGCGCCTCTTCCTGCAGTTGTTTTTGCGACACGTTGATTGCGACGTCCAGCTGGGCCGCCTCGGAGCGCAACTCCGCTTGCTTTTCCAGCACATCGAGCGAGTTGGTTCCGTTCGTGGTCTTGTCCAGCACGCTGTCGGTGAGCAAGACTTCCGCAATCTTGCTGTCTGTTGCGGCTCCTTGCGCCTGATTCAGCGCCGCCAGCTGCGTCGCGGCGTCGCCTTTGGTGATCAGCCCCGCCACCAGGTCCTTTTGGATGTTCGCTTCGACCTCGTTCAATTGCGCCAGCACCGCTTGTGTTTTCACATTGTCGGTTTGTTTCTGCTGGTCGAGCGCCGCAAGTGCCGGTCCGGTGGCCAGGTTGTGTTTCTGCTCCCGCGCGATGGCTGTTTGCAGTTCCGGTTCCAGCGCCAGCAGCGCCGCGCGGTGCTTCGTCATTTCCTCAATGCCGCTTTGCAATTTCGCGGAATCCACCTTCAGATCTTCGATCGTCTGCTGGCTGGTGACCAGCTTCTCGCGGAAGTCCAGGCTCTTTTCATCCACCGCGGAAAGAATGATCGGCGCGGCCTACGACGTGTTAATCGCATAGAAGCCCATCACGAACGCATAGGCCAGAATTCCCGCGAGCACGGCGTACAGGATTACGACAGCGAACACGCGGTACAGCGTCAGCACCAATTTATATTGCAGCGATTGCAGCGACGGCCATTTCTTCGCGTCCGCCACTCGCGCCGTTACCTTAAGCGGTGGTGTTGCCAAGAGGCACCTCGGGTTCTTGCTTTGTCCGCGTGCCCCAGTCCGCCGAATCCATGGTGCACAGGGCAAGCGGCGTCAGCAGCAAGCTGCTCACCAGCGACCACGCCACGTAGGCGCCAAAAGCCAGCGGATGCGCCAGCGTCTCTTTCGCGCTGTATTTTTTGATCACCCAACTCAACACCGCTCCCACTCCCAGCGCGGTGATCAGCGGCACGGGTCCGGCCCAGGAAAGCGGATCCGCCGTCAGCATCGTCACCACCACCAGCAGCGCCACAATCGCTCCCAGGGGTGTCAGCACCAGGGTCAGCACGGTGTTCGGATGCAATTTCCAGACATGCTGCGGCAGCGTTTTCAGCGTATAGAAAAAATCCCGCACGATGCTCCGCCGCCACCGCAGCTGTTGCTTGAAAAGCACCGAAAGCGTGTTCGGCACGGTCGTCCAGCACAGCGCGTCGTTATCGATATACGTTCCGTATCCGCGAAGCAGAGTCTGGTGCGTCAGGAAGCGGTCCTCGCCTTGATTCACCGGGATGCCAAACCAATTCCGCGCGCGGATCGCCGGTTCGATTTCCAACAGCAGTTCCCGCCGGATGGCGAACAAGCACCCGCTGATGCAGCACACGCTGCGCGTCCAATTTTCCGGAATCTTGTAAAGCTGAAAAGCCGAATAATACAGGATCGCCTGAATCGCCGTGATCACTCCGTCGTTCGGATTGCGCACGCCGACTCGCCCTCCCACCGACCCGATATGCGGCTCGGCGAAGCAAGCCGTCAATTCGCGGATCGCCTCAGGATGAAAGATGCAGTCCGAATCGATGGAAATGATCACTTCCGCCGTCGAGTGCTGCATCGCGTTGCAAACCGTGCGCGCTTTTCCGCTGTTCGCTTCGTTGCGTCCCGCCGAAATCCGTATGCTCGTGAAATCCCGCTGCGCTTTCAGTATCCACAGGTAGCTGTCGTCCACCGAACAGTCATCCTGGGCGATCACTTCGAATTTCTCGCTCGGATAATTGCTCTTGCTGATGCTTTCGATCGTTTCGTAAACGGTTTTCCCTTCGTTGAAGCACGGCATCAAGACGCTTACGCTCGGCTGGTAGCTGTAGTCTTTTTTGATTTTCGTGCTGGGGAACGATACTTTCAGGATCACGCCCATCAGGTACTTCACCGCCGTAATCAGCAGGCAAAGAACCATCACCAGCCACAGCAGTAGGGGCGCCATCGTCAGTATCCCCGTGAGCGCAGGCGGCAAATGCCCGCTGCGCCCGATCGAGATTGCCTGCGTTTCATGTGCTTGCTCAGACGCCCCTCGCACCTGCTTGGTTCCCGCTTTGTGAACGTAAGATTACCTTATAACGCACCCCCTTTCACTCTGCGCCGCGCACCAGATTTCCAGCGCTGCGCGCCACGGCAGCGGGTCACACCGCGCGACAAACCAGTCTTAACTTTTGACTTTTAACTGCCAACTCTCAACTGCGAATTTCTGACTCGGCTCTTAACGTCCCGCCAACCCCGCAAAGTTCAGCATGGGTGATCATTTCGGCAGTTGCCAATCGTCCTGTCCCACTTCCATCCCAACGTACAGCTGTGTTCTCCTCTGCGGAGTGTTACCTTGGAATGGGAGTAAAAAAGATGCGGCGTTTTCGAAAAGCGCGCGACGATCGCTTTGCGCTCACTACGTTGCAAAACCCGCTGTGCGTGACTTCCACTCCCGCGCGAAGCGGTCGCAAGAACCTCCGCCCACCTGCAGGCAGCCGCTAACACAGGCAAAGAAGTCTCCAGGCACGTGTCCCGGGGGGACGTCGCACGAATCACAAGTCAGGAATCGCGGATGACCAAGCACGACTCACTGATCAACCATCACCACTCAGGAATCACACCGTTTCTAATCGGCTTCTCCGCGATTAGAAATCGTCGCAACCAAATGAAAACAAACGGAGGGCTCCCATTCTGATCGGTCGAAAAGAGCATGTTTCGCGCGTGCATTTCGGCGCATCTCGCGCACCAAGACCCCGCAAATTGCGCGAAACGCCGCGCCTGAAACCACAAGTTATGCACCGGGTAATCCACACGATCCACAACGCTCCTGTGGATATCACTGTGGATAAAGAAGCCCCCTGAACGGTGAAAAAGCCCAGCAAAATCAACATTTTAAATCCCATAGGTTGGTACCCGACTTGTATCGCGATGCAAATACAGCGGTTATGGCGACACCCAGGCCAAACTACCGCGCGATTTTGCGCCCGGCGGTAATTGTTACGCGCTTGTGGAATATGCACAGGTCTGGGGCGGGATGTTCTCTAAACGTCACTAGCATAGGGATTTGCCTTTGTAGGCAACACCTACGTATTTCCCGCAAAGGCGCAAATTTCGGAGCGGACTGTGCTGCCGCCGTTGACTCGCCCGGAATGCGGGACTATAGTGAAGTGACCTTTCGAATGCTCGTGGGCCCGCGAGCCGAGGGTTTTTCCCCGGGGACTTCATGAATCTGCCCAACAGCCTGACGACCCTGCGGATCTTTTTCGTGCCGCTGCTGGTTGTTGTGCTGCTCACCCGCCAACCCAATTTTGATTTCTGGGGATTGCCCATACATTTCGAAGTGCTGGGTGTGCTGATTTTGCTCATGGCCGCGGCTACCGACATGATGGACGGCTACCTGGCTCGTTCGCGCAAGGAAATCACCACGCTCGGAATTCTGCTGGATCCGATCGCGGACAAGCTGCTGATTTCCGCCGCTTTTATTTCGCTGGTGGAAATGGGATTGATGCAGGCGTGGATGGTGGTGATCATCATCGGACGCGAATTCATGGTGATGGGGCTGCGCGAGATTGCGTCGGTGGAAGGGTTGATCATTCCGGCGTCGCCGCTGGGAAAAGTGAAAATGATTTTGCAGGTGCTGGCGGGATGTACTGTGATTCTCACTGCGAATCATCCGGCGTTGAAACTGGTTGGGACCGTGCTGCTGTGGATGGTGGTGGTGAGCGCAGTGGCGTCGGCAGGGCATTACTTCCAAATGTTCTGGACGCAAATTAATTTTCGCGTGCAGCAGCGCCGCCGGGGCGCGTTGCTCGTGAAGCCGGAAGAAAAGCCACAGGATGTCCTCACTCGCTGAGCGCGAGAAGCAGTTGCTGCTGCAGATCGCCCGGAGCGCCCTGACTCTCGGTGTTGAAGGCAAGCCTCCCTTGCAGGAATTTCCCGCCGAAGGGATTTTGGAGCAGCCGGCAGGCGCATTCGTCACACTGCATCGCCGCGGGCGCCTGCGCGGCTGCGTCGGCCAGCTGCTAGGCCGCGCAGCGCTCGCTGCGGTAGTGGCGCACTGCGCGCGGGCTGCTGCGCTGGACGATTCGCGCTTCGAGCCTGTTGGGTTGGCAGAAGTGAGCGAGATTGAGATCGAAGTTTCGGTTCTTGCGGCGTTTCAGGACGTGACGCTGGATGCGATCGTAGCGGGCAAGCATGGGCTGGTCGTGAGCCAAGGCAGGCTGCGCGGAGTGCTGCTGCCGCAAGTGGCCAGTCAATTCAACTGGGGAGCGCAACGCTTCTTGGAAGAAACGTGCGTGAAGGCCGGTCTGGAACGCGCTGCCTGGAAAGACCCAGCGACGCGAGTGCAGGCCTTTACCGCCGAAGTGTTCAGCGAAGCGGCTTTTGCTTTGCCGCCGCGGAAAGCGCAGTTTGGCTGACGCAGCGTATTAATGCAGCGCATGAATAATAGGGTAGCGCCCGCGCTGCGGCTTACTCGAGCTCGACGTAATCGCCGACGAAGAACTCGCGCAAGCTGTAGGTGGTCAAGACCGTCGCGGAATTGGTGCCGGTCCGGAGCACGATGCCCTCGCCGATGACCTCGCGCGGAGTGTTATCCCATTTCCATTTGGCGGGGACGCTGCCGAATCCGTAAATGCGGCCGTACACCGTGGCTTCCTTGTCGTTATCGAATGCGGCGCGCTTGGTTTCGTAGGCGAGTTCATGCTCGGTGCCGGTGTAGCGGAATATGCGGAAATAGTCGCCCACGCGCACGCCCTGCTGGCTGCCGAGGTTCACGAAGAATACGTCGTTGGTGCCCAATTCCACCTGGAAGGACTTGCCAATCATAACCATCGCGGTGACTTTGCCGCTGAAAGGCGCGAAGCGGTCGAAACTGGTCTCGGATTTGAGAGGAGGCGTGGGGCGCTCCTTGAATGGCAGGAGGATATCGCCGCGCTGCACGTAATTGCAGGAGTGTTCGACCTGCGCGACAGAGGTGTCAGGCTGCGCGACAACCACTCGCACGCGAGCCTCGTCCTCCCACCAGGTGCCCAGCTTGCGGATGATCGCGAACTGCCACTTGGACCATTCGACTTCGGTGGGGTCCACGACCGGACGGATCACCGAAAATTCGTCGCCGACTTTCACACCCTGGCTGGCGCCTTTGTTGAGGTACACATAGTCGCCGTCCTCCCAGGTAATCTTGTAATTGGAGCCTTCGCCCGTGATCACGTAGGAGTCTTGCGGGACGGACTCGTTGGTGATGGTCCCGGAGCAATAGATGTCCTTATAGATAGGGGCAGAACCGGCGGGGGTCTGCGCCGAAGCGGCAACGCCCGAAAGGCTTAAAATTAGACTGGCAAGGACAATTTTCCCACGCATAATGCTTGCTCCTTTGAATATCGTGCGCCGCGGAACAGGCGCTAGCCCACAATTAGCCCGATGTACGGACTGTAATGGACGTACTGGAACCCGTCAAGACAATGGTCTGAGGCGCTTTACACATTGTGCACCACATGGTACAAGCCCTGTAGTACCTGTACGATAGGCCAGGGTACCCCAGAATTCGCGAGAACAGACGCCCGCGTCAGTGATCCGAATCCGGCCCAATCCAAGACATTATTCATGATCGCTAAAGACAAAATCTGCGCGGTAGTGGCTGCGACAGACGCGCTCGGCATGTGGAAGCAACTCGCGCAGGCGTTGCGAGTCACGCGGACCGTGGAATTACGGCTGGATTGGCTTTCCGGCGACGATGAAATGGACCGGTTTCTGGCGCGGCTTGCAGAAAAGCGGCCGCGCGCCGTGTTGATTGCGACTTGCCGACGGCGTGTGGCCGGCGGGAAGTTTCGCGGGACGGTTGCTCGGCAGCTCGTGCATCTGGCTGCGGCGCTGCGGTCGGGATGCACTTGGTACGATTTGGAGATTGAAAGTTCTGCGGAGTGCCCGCCGGAATTGCTGGATGTGCTGCTCGGTGAAGGCCGGCGGATCGCGTCGGCGCATTTTTTCGCGCGCTCGCCCAAGAATTTGCGTCGCGTTGCGGCTGAGTTGTTCCGCGGTACGCCAGATGGGATCAAGATTGCGGCGCGATGCGATTCGCTGACGCGCAGCATCGAAGTGCTACGCCTGGCGCGTGGGCGAAAAAACATCGTCGCCGTGCCGATGGGAGATGCGGCGATGGCGGCGCGAGTGCTGGCACTGCGTGAGGGGAGCGCGCTGGCTTATGCGCCGGTGGAGAACGCGACTGCTCCCGGCCAAGTGACGTTGCGCGAAATGAAGGATTTGTATCGCGCGGACAAATTGCGCCGCAAGACGCGCGTGTACGGAGTGATCGGTGATCCCATCGGCCATTCGTTGTCTCCGGTGCTGCAGAACGCCGGTTTTCAAGCGTGCAGGATGGACACGGTGTTCTTGCCGTTCCTGGTGCACGATCTGCGCGATTTTTTACTTTCCGTCAAGCCGCTGGGGATCGCCGGCTTCAGCGTCACGCTGCCACACAAGCAGGCGATTCTGCGGCATCTGAATGATTGTGATCCGATGGCGGTGGCGATCGGGGCTGTAAATACCGTGGTGGTGCGCGGCGACGGAAAATTGTACGGCTACAACACGGATTACGTGGGCGTGCTGCGCGCACTCGAGCGTCGCATCCCATTGCGCGGCACCCGGGCTTTGATATTCGGCGCGGGAGGCGCGGCGCGCGCGGTGGCGTTTGCGCTGGCGGAATCGGGAGCGTCGGTTTGCGTTTGCGCGCGCCGTGCGCAGGCGGCGAAAGCGCTGGCACGGGCGGTGGGGGGCGAAGTGGTGGAGCGTCCGCGCTTGCAGCGAGAATTTTTTGACGCAATCGTGAACGCGACGCCATTAGGCATGCATCCAGCTGTCGGCCGCTCGCCGCTCGCGGCGCGCGAACTCAATTGCCGGCTAGTGTTCGATCTGATTTACCGGCCGCGGGTTACGAAGCTGATGCAACTCGCGGCGCTGCGCGGCATCGAAACGGTTTCGGGCGTGGAGATGTTCGTTGCGCAGGGAACGGCGCAATGGGAAATATGGACGGGCGAGCGCGCGCCGGTGGATGCGATGCGCGGCGCCGTGTTGCGCGCGCTATCGTGCGAGGAGAAAATGGTCGGACGATGATTCAGCCGGATTTCAAGACGTTCAGCAAGCTGGCGCGCCAGGGAAACCTCGTCCCGGTGTACGAGACCTTCACGGCCGATCTGCTGACGCCGGTGGGCGCGCATCTGCGCCTTGCGCACAACGCGAAATATTCGTTTCTGCTGGAGAGCGTAGAAGGCGGCGAAAATATTGCGCGTTATACGTTCGCCGGCGCGAACCCGCAGGAGGTTTTCCGTTCGCGCGGGAGGAAATGCAGCCTGGAAGCGGGTGGCAAACGCCAAAATTTCGAAGCCGATCCCATATCGTATTTGCGGCAGCTCACCGAGCGGTATAAGCCGGTGCGCGTGCCCGGACTTCCGCCGCTGATTGGCGGAGCGATCGGATATTTCGCGTACGACATGGTGCGGCTGATCGAAAAGATTCCGGCGAGTGGGCGCGACGATTTGAATTTGGATGACAGCGTGATGATGTTCTACCTCGGCCTGGTGGCATTCGATCATGTTCGGCATCGCGTATGGGTGATTCGCAATGTTTTCACGGAAGGCCCGGGAAGTTTGCGCGCAAAGTACAATGCCGCCGTGCGCGAAATTCGACGCACGCGTCGCAAGCTGGAAAGCACGCTGCCGCGGCAGCGCCGCGCGCGGCGGGGCGGGCCGCTGCGCGTGGAATCGAATTTCACGAAAGCGCAGTACATGGCGGCGGTGCGCAAGGCTAAGAGCTACATTCGCGCGGGCGACATTTTTCAGGTTGTTCCCAGCCAGCGATTTTCTGCGCGCACCGGTGCCGATCCTTTCGAAATTTATCGCGCGCTGCGCGTGGTGAATCCTTCGCCGTATCTTTATTATTTGAAGCTCGACGAACTCGCGGTGGTGGGTAGCTCGCCGGAAATGCTGGTAAAGGTGCAAGGGCGCAACGTTTCGTATCGTCCGATCGCAGGGACGGTGCCGCGCGGGCGCAACGAAGCGGAAGATCGCGCGCTGGAAGCGAAGTTGCTGGCCGATCCGAAAGAACGCGCCGAACACATCATGCTGGTGGATCTGGGGCGCAACGATCTCGGTAGAGTGTGCGAGTACGGATCGGTGAAGGTGGAGCGGCTGATGTTTGTGGAGCGATATTCCCACGTGATGCATCTGGTGTCCAGTTTGCGCGGGGAATTGCGCGCGGACGTAGATTGTTTTGACGCGTTGATGGCTTGTTTTCCGGCGGGTACGCTTTCGGGCGCGCCAAAAATACGCGCGATGCAAATCATTGATGAGCTGGAACCGACACGGCGCGGCATCTACGCCGGAGCGGTGATGTATCTGGATTTTTCCGGGAATATTGATTCGTGCATAGCGTTGCGCACGATGGTCGCGAAGGGCGGCCGCGCGTACATCCAAGCGGGCGGCGGAGTGGTAGCCGATTCCGTGCCGGAGCGCGAGTATCAGGAAACGGTGAACAAAGCGCGCGCGCTGGTGACGGCGCTGGAAATCGCGCATCGCGGTGGGAATGGAAGCCGTGCGGAATAGGAATGCCTAGCGACAATTTTGACGTTGATTGCAAAAAGGCAAAGGGCCGGCGGGACGCCAGCGCTACGAAAAACGCGGCTCCAGGGGCTGAAGCCCCGCCCTTCCGGCGCAGCGATTTGTGCGCTAGCCTAAAGAGACGCGAG
>Ga0210393_10002338_pt1 | contig 15649 bp, 16 predicted proteins | sample IncBWC27OmetaG_FD_160068 | JGI IMG/M metagenome (GOLD analysis project Ga0210393, IMG submission 160068) | Forest soil microbial communities from Barre Woods Harvard Forest LTER site, Petersham, Massachusetts, United States - Inc-BW-C-27-O ... | reverse complement strand
CAATGGCCTCCGATGCCCGTATCATCGCCGATGATCACCGGCTTTGTCGCGTTGATGTTCGCGAGTTGCAGGATGATGGTTCGCGACCCCAGCACGAACCGCGACTCGGGCAGCGTCGGTCCGCCGACATAGACCTGCTCGCGGATCCGCGCATCTTCGCCGATCTCGATGCGCTCGCACGAGATGTAGCTCATGGTCCCGACGCTCGAATGTCGTCCGATCGTGATCGACCGCCCCTGCACGATCGCCAGCAACCCGATTTCGACATGGTCGGCCAACGTCACGTCGCGCCCGATGACGACGCCGAACGGGGCGATCTTGACGCCGCGACCAATCTTGTAGCCCAGGAACGTGCGGTACGCCCACACTTTGAGAGGGCTCGGCATCCAGCCGAAGATCGCCAGATGGGCGAGCGGCAGACGCGAGGATGGTATCAGTGTACGCACGCTAACCTGACAATATACTGGTAGATATGCTCCGATTCTCGCCGGCCGCCCTCGCGCTCGAACCCTCATTGCGCTATGGGCTCGACGTCCTGGTCGATCAGTCCCGGGTGCTGGTGGTCGATGACCCGTCGGCCGACGTGGTGACGCTCGATATCGATCCGACGCTTGGCGCATCGGGCTTTCGGGTCTCCGAGGGCAAGGTCATCGTCACGACGGGCGCCCTTGGCTGGGTGCAGCGCGTGGCCGGTGCCGAGGCAGAGGCCCGCTCATCGGCGCGGGATCGCTATGGGCGCGTCCCGTCCACGGCCAACCCGGTCGTGATGGATAATAATTCGGAGCGCCGGCCCTCGATCACCGAGGCCGCGGTGCGCCTTCGCCAACGCGTCCACGAAGCGGCCGGGCGGCGGTGCGTCCGCGTGCTGGCGCCGTGGCCGGATGGCAAGCGTTGGGCGGCGGCGTTGACGCACGATGTCGACGTGGTCACCGGTTGGCCCGCGTTCACGGCGCTGCGTCTCGTCGAGCTGTTCCGCAAAGGGGAGCTCGGCCGCGCGGGGCGAGTCATCGCTGCAGCCCTGGGCGCGATCGGTGGTGACCCCACGTGGCGGGGCATGGCGGATGTGCTCTCGGTCGAGCGTGACGTGGGCGTTGTCTCGACCTGGTTCCTGCTCTGTGGCACGCCAACGATGTCGACGTGGCGCGCGGGCGATCTCACGTACTCGCCCGAGTCGCGAGCCGTGAAGCGCCTGCTCGACGCGCTTGCCGCCGCGGGTCACGAGGTCGGCTTGCACGGGAGCTTCGCGACGTACGACAACGCCGAGGTGTTCGGCGAGCAGCGGCGCCGCCTATCCGCCCTGGGCGCCACCCCAACGGGCGTGCGACAGCACTATCTGCGCATGGTCCCGGGCGCGACGCAGACGGCGATGCGCGCCGCGGGATTTGCGTACGACGCCACGTTCGGGTTCCCGGACCGCAACGGGTTCCGCCTCGGCTCGGCCGACATTGTGCCAAGCTCGTTCGTGGAGGGGCTCGACGAGGTGCCCTTGGTGTGGATGGACCGCGCGCTCAGCAAGTACCGGGGCATTGAAGACCCCAATGCATGGGTCGATGACGCGCTGGAGTTGGCGGCCGCCGCGCGCGCCGTCGAGGGTCTCTGGGTCGGCCTGTGGCATTGCAACCTGACGGCACCGCTGGGCTACCCGGGTGCGCCAGCCGCCTACGCGCGGCTCCTCACCGAGATCACGCGCGAATCCCCGTACGTCGCCACACTCGACCGCCTCGTCGCCTGGCGCCGTGCCCGTCGCGCCGTGCGGGCGACCGCGGTCGCGCCCGACGGCCGGTGCTCACTCTCGACGCCCTGGGACCTCGAGGCCGTCGTATAGCGCGGCGAACTGATCGATGATGCGCGCCCAGCTGAATCGCCGCTCGACGGCCAGCTGCCCATCCACCCCCAACTGCTCGGCGAGCTGACGATCCTCGATGAGCCGCCGGAGCGCAGCGGCCAACGCCGTCGCGTCGTTGGGCGGCACGATCACACCGGTCTTGCCATCGTCGACGATGTCCGTGATCCCACCGAGCGCGGTGGTCACGACCGGTACCCGATAGCTCATGGCTTCCATGAGCACCATCCCCAAGCCTTCCGTGTCGCCGCGCTTGTCGACGACGGCGGGCAGGGCGAACGCGGTCGCAGTCGCGTATGCCCGGTCGAGGTCCTCTGGTGTGACCCATCCCCGAAACGACACGCGATCGGTCACCCCGCGCTCGTTCGCCCGCGCTTCGAGTGCCTCGCGCTCGGGCCCATCGCCGATGAGGACCACCTTGGCCTGGGGAAGGAGGGCCATCGCATCGATGAGATACGCCACGCCTTTGCGCTCGACGAGTCGCCCGACATAGAGAATCGTCGCCGGATCCCGCACCGCGGGATGTGCCGGCATCTCGACCGCGTACGGAATCACCTCGACGGGTATTGCGCCGGCCAACGCGGTCACTTCTCGCGCGGTGCTCGTCGAGATCGCGACGACGCGGTCCGCGGTTCGAATGGCGCGCCGCAAAAACCCTCTCAGGATGGCGATGCGCTCGTTGACCCACCGCAGCTCGATGCTATAGAACTGCATGATGATGCGCGTCCGCCGGCGTGCCGCGCGGGCGACCCACCCGAAGAGCGCGTGGGGCAAGGGCCAGTGCACGTGCACGATATCGTACTGCTCGCGGCGCTGCAGTCGCCAGATCGCGACGGATCCGAACAGCAGATAGAACGCGGGCAGGATCGTGTAGAAGAGCGACCGCCGCATGCGGTCGGGCGCCGACTCTTCGTGGGTCAGGTTCTCCCAGCGCCGGAAGAAATATCGAAACCGGTGGATCGGTATGCCGTCGAGGGTGGTATTACCACCACCTTTGTACGCCGACGTGAAGACTTCGATCGCATATCCACGCGCACGAAGTCGTCGGATCGTCTCGGCCAGCCACTTCACGGTCGGGTCGTCGGCGTCCCGAGGAAAGGCCGTCGACACCACGAGGATGCGCACACGTGCAAAGGTATCGCGCGCATCGACGCACGTCCATCCAGCGCATATACTCCCGCACAGGAATGAGCGACAGTTCCCCCGACAGCGGGAGCCCGGCGCAGCCGGGCTCAGGTCAACCGACCAGTCGAGCGCGTAGCGCATCGACGCGCGGCGGAGCCGCGCCAGGCTGGAGAAAAGTGGTCCAGTGGGGCGCCGGCGTGGCGCTCATCGCCGGCTTCGTCGCGCTGTACAAATTCTATCAGTCCTACACCGCCCAGCTGCGGGTGCCGGTCGGCGTGTCGTGGGGCGAGGTGTTGCTCGCCTCACTGATCTGGGCGAGCGGGTACACCCAGATGATCCTGCTCTGGTCGAGCAGCTTCTCGTGGTGGGGCTCGTCGCTGCCGTGGTACAAAGGTCTGCGCGTGTTCTTCGTGACGAACCTGGCGCGCTACATCCCAGGTGCGATCTGGCAGTTCGCGGGGTTGGCGGCGATGACGATCGAGGCGGGCGGCTCGGCGACGGCCGCGTCGGTTGGTGTGATCCTGCTGCAGATCGTGACGCTGGCGACGGGCATCATGCTCACGGTGTCGGCCGCGCCGCGTCTCTTGCCGTTGACCGCGGGCCTCACGGGCGCCGAGCAGCTGTTGATCGCGGCATTCCTGGTCGCGGTGCTCATTGTGGTGCTGCCGCACATGCTCCCCCGCATGCGCTCGTTGTTGGAGCGCATTTTCAAACGGCCGATACCGCTGCCCACGCCGCCGCGCGGTCAGTTCGCGCTCTACGTCATTCGCTGCGCGGGCAATTGGCTCATCTATGGGTTCGCGTTCTGGCTGTTCAGCCGAGCGCTGCTGGGGCAGGGGGCCCCGAGCCCGTGGGTCGCGATCACGTGCTATGTCGCGAGTTATCTCGCGGGGCTGATCGCGGTGTTCGCGCCGGGCGGGATCGTGGTGCGCGAGGGCGCGATCATCGGGCTTCTGCAACCATCGATTGGCGTCGAGGCCGCGACGATTCTGGCGATCGCGTCGCGATTCTGGCAGATCGCGATCGAGGTCATATGCGCGTGCGTGATGGTGGGCGCCGATTGGCTCCGCTCACGCTTTGCGCACAAGGAAAATGAACTGGTAGCGGAGCGGCGGCAGTGAGCCGATGGCGCGGAGCGCGAGGCGGAGCGCGATGCGGAGTGGCCGCCGGTTCTTGAAGATCGCGGGGCCGGGGTCGCCCGCGACGCGCACGACCGTAAGACCCGCGTCCTGAATAATGCGCTTCCACCCCGACAGCGTATCTCGATGCTCGATGGGTTGTGCTGTCTTGATATAGAAGTTCGGCACGACGGTCGCCCCGAGTCCATCGGGTGCGAGCACGCGCGCCATCTCCCGGAATCCTTGCCGCACATCGGGAAAATGTTCCATGGACCCGAACGAAAAGACGCGGTCGAACGTCCCATCGCGAAATGGCAATGTCATGCCATCGCCCACGACCCACGCGATCTGATCGCGCGGCTTCTCACGCTCGGCCGCGAGTCGGATCGCGGTCTCCGAGAAATCGAGGCCGATCGCGTTCGCGACGCCACCGCGGGCGCCCGCCAGCGCCGTCGCCCAACCGACGCCTGACCCCAGGTCCAGCAGTCGCTTGCCGTTGAGGGGCTCGAGCGTACCCAGGGCACGCCACAGCCGCTCGGGATTCGGACGGTCGACGTCTTCGCCGTAGTGGTACCGCTCGTCGTAAAAGGCTCGATTGGTCGTCGACATGCCGTCGGGCAACGTAGTCGAGCCATATGTGGGCCGCTAGCGCACGTGGCGAGCAGGCGGCAGTTTTCGCCGCCATGGTGAAGACAGTGGTGGAGAAGGGCAACCTTTCGCGAGCCACGCCGCTCGTTACCGAGCCGGCCCACGCGATGTGGTGGGCCGCCGCGGTCTGTGTGCTGGCGACGCTCATTCTCGCGTACCCGGCGTTGACCGGCGGTTTCTTGATATCGCCGAGGAGCGATCAGTACATCGGCGGCTACATCGTGTGCGAGTTCGGCACGCATTGGTGGAAGGCGACCGGCCACATCCCGCAGTGGAACCCGTACGTTTTCGGGGGCGTGCCGTACATCGCCGGAGCCGCGAACGGCGACGTGTTCTATCCGATGCAGCTCCTCCGCATGCTGGTGCCCTGTGACGTCGCGCTCACGTGGTCCTTCATCATCCACGAGTTCCTCGCCGGGTGGTTCACCTATCTGTTCCTGAGAGCGTTCGGCCTTTCGTTCTACGGTGCGCTCTTCGGCGGCCTGGCGTATATGCTCGGCGGCCCGTTCGCCTCGTACGTCTCGCCAGGCCACGACGGGAAGATGTACGTGAGCGCGCTCTTCCCGATGATTTGTATGGTGGCGCTCTACGCGATGCGCGGGCGACGGTGGGCCTATCCGACGCTGGCCCTGCTCGTGGGTCTCGGGATCCTGACGCCGCACCCGCAGGTCATGCAGTACTGCCTTTTAGGGATGGGCGCGGTCGCGCTGTATGCGCTCTTCTGGGAGCCCGACCGGGCGGACCGGGTCTCTCGCCAGGTCGCGCTCCAGCGCTTAGGCCTCTTGCTCGGAGCGGTCGCGGTCGGTCTCTTGATCGGCGCGATCTACTACGGGCCGTTCCTTTCGTATATCCCGTTCTCGCCGCGGGCGGGTGGCGGCAACGCGAGCTCGGGGCTCGACCCGTACCAGTTCGTGACGTCGTGGGCGATGCCGCCCGAGGAGATCCTGAATACGTACCTGCCCGAGTTCACGGGCATCCTCGACAACTATTTCGGGCGAAACGGCATCCATCACCACAGTGAGTTCATCGGTGCCGCCGTGTACATGCTGGCCTTCGCCGGCTTCTTCGCCGCGCCCGCGGGCGAGAAGCGGCGCGGCGTCCGGTTCTGGCTGATCGTGGCCGTCGTCGGCTTGTTGTGGTCGCTGGGCGGCGCCACGCCGTTCTATCACCTCATCTACTTCCTGGTCCCTGGCACGAAGTATTTCCGGGCGCCGTCGGCGTTCTTTTTCATCACGTCGTTCGCGATCGCCGCGCTCGCGGGCGAGGGCGTGGATGCCATGCTCGCGCGGCGCGTGCGTCGCACGTACGTGTTCATCGCGATGGGGTTCGCCGCGTTTATCGCAGTCCTGGCGGTGTCGGGCGCGCTCGTGACGTTCGCCGGCACATTCGCCCCGACTCAGGCGTACGAGAAGGTCTTGGCCAACGCACCGTACGTGACGTTCGGCGCCATTCGCGCCCTGGTGGTCGTGCTGCTCGTCGGCGGCGCGATCCTCGTGGTCTCGCGCGAGCGGGCGGATCCGGTCATTGGCGCCTACATCGTGACCGCGGTGATGGTGGTCGAGCTGTGGAGTGTCGAGCGCCTCTACTGGAAGTTCTCGCCACCGGCATCGATCACGTTCGCGTCCGACGCGGCGCTCGACGCGATCAAGCGCGAGCCGCAGCCGGGTCGCCTCTTATCGATCCCGCTCGCCGAGGGTGTGGCGTGGCACGACCCGGAGTTCAGCGGCAACTTGCCGATGGTTCATGGCGTGCGAGAGGCCGAGGGGTATCACGGCAACGAGCTCCGCCGCTATGACAACCTGATCGCCGATCGCGAGATGGGCAGTCCTCAGATCTGGCGACTGCTGAACGTCCGGTTCTTGCTTACGAACGTGGATTCGGTGCCCATTCCAGGCGCGACCAAGGTCGTCGGCCCGATCCGGAACGCGGCGGGGTCTAGCGTGACCCTCTACCGCTTGCCAGGAGACAACCCCGTCGCGTGGGTGACGCCGGTCGCGGTGCGCGCGCCGGACGAACAGTCGCTGGCCACGGTGCAGGATCCACGGTTCGATCCGCTTCGGGCGGCGATCTTCGACACGTCGGCGCACGTGCCGGCGGCGACGGATGTGAAAGCCCTGCCTGAGCCATTGCCGGTGACCGTGACCAGCACGCGATACGACCCCGGGCACATGACGTTCAAGTTGAGCGCGCCGGCGCCGGCGAGCGCGTCGCTCGTCGTGTCCGAGAACTACTATCCCGGTTGGACGGCGACGGTGGACGGGCATCCCGCGCAGACGGGTCGTGCCGACTACACGCTCATCGGCGTGCCGCTCCCGACTGGTGCGACGACGGTCGACCTCGAGTTCCACGATCCGGCGCTCCCCCTCGGCGAAAAGATCACGTTCGCGATGTTGATCGTGACCGTGGCGTGGCTCGGCCTGACGCTCGTCCGTCGTCGGCCGGAGGCGGCCGCATAGTGGGGCGGCTCCGCGCCTCGGGGGAGTTCGGTGAAGAGACCGGCGCGCTCATGGAGAACGAGCGCGCGCTGGTGATCGTGCCTACGTACAACGAGAAGCCGAACATCGAGCGGCTGATCGCGGCGGTGCTGGCGCAGGATCCCCGGCTCGAGGTGTTGGTGGTCGACGACAACTCGGCCGATGGCACGGGGGCGATCGTCGACGCGCTGGCCGAGTGCGACTCGCGCGTGCACGTGTTGCATCGGCCGGGGAAGATGGGACTCGGCACGGCGTACGTGGCCGGGTTCCGCTGGGCGCTCGAGCGCGACTACGCGTACGTCTTCGAGATGGACGCGGATTTCTCGCACGACCCGGCGCACCTCAACGACTTCTTGCGCGCGATGCGGGGCGCCGATCTCGTGCTCGGCTCCCGGTATCGCAAGGGGCGGGTGACGGTCGTCAACTGGCCGATGTCGCGCCTCATCCTGAGCTACTTCGCCAACGTCTATGCCCGGGCGGTGACCGGTCTGGGGCTCGATGACTCGACCGGGGGATTCAAGTGCTTTCGCCGGTCGGTGTTGGAGGCGATCGATCTCAACGAGGTGAAATCGGGCGGGTATGCGTTTCAGATCGAGATGAGTTTTCGGGCGTGGAAGAAGGGGTTTCGGATCGTGGAGATTCCGATCGTGTTCGTCGATCGGACGGAAGGGACGAGCAAGATGTCGCGGAGCATCGTCCGCGAGGCGGTGTGGATGGTCTGGCGGCTTCGCTGGTGGTCGATCACGGGCCGGCTATGAAGGATGGGAAGTTCTACAAGCTGACGGGCTCGGGGAATGATTTCGTGTTCTTCGAGCTGAGCGAACGGCCGCGCAGTCACATGTTCAGTATGTTCAGTGCGGACTGGGTCCAGGCGCTCTGTGCGCGCGGGACGGGGGTCGGCGCTGATGGGGTGGTGTTCGTCGTCCGGATGTCGCCGGCCTCGCTCGGGATCTTTTATTTGAACGCAGACGGGTCGCAGGCGGCACTCTGCGGCAATGCGACCTTGTGCACCGTGCGGCTAGCGTCCTTGCTCGGGCTCACCGGGGAGATCACGGTCCTGACCGAGGCGGGCGAGATCCCGGGGCGTCTCGTGAACGGTCAGCCGGAGATCGACCTCGAGCCGGTGAGCTCGTTGGTCGCGGACCAACCCGTGACCGCCAGGCCGGTCTCGGCCCGCCGCATTGGCTTTGGCATCGCGGGCGTGCCCCACCTGGTCGTCCTGGTGGACGACGTCGACCGCATCGATGTGGCCGCCGAGGGTGCCCGCCTGCGCCGTGATCCTATGCTGGGGCCGTCCGGGGCGAATGTGAATTTCGTGACGCCAGCGGGGCGGATGCGCACATACGAGCGCGGGGTGGAGGGGGAGACGCTCGCCTGTGGTACGGGTGCGGTGGCGACGGCAGCGCTTCTCGTTGCGTGGGGACTCGCGGCGTCGCCCGTGAAGCTGACGACGCGGTCGGGTTCTGTGCTCACGGTCCGGTTCGGGCCGTCGACAGCATCGCTCTCGGGCGAGGGTCGGTTGGTGTTTACGGGGCGGCTTCCGACTCCCTGACGCGCCCTCAGCGCGGCGAGGGGCGCCGCGCGGGAATGCCATCGAGCATGCCCCGCACGCTCAGATCTTCGTCGATATCGGGCCAGTGGATCCCATCCCCATCCCCGATGATCTGCCAGTTCGCCCGTTGGGCTGGCGTCGCATCAGACAGCCGCCATGACCACGCGAGAGGCACGCTGATCGCTCGCCCATCCATGAGGTGCATCGTGATCGAAGCATTCGTGACCTCGACCGATCGCACGCGCGGGTCGTTCTCAGTCACAGTGGCCATGCCAAGCCTCCAGGATCTTCATTCGATGCGCGAATATAATCGTCCGAATGCGGTTCAGTTCACGTTTGCTAAACACCCGTGATGGCATCACGGCTAGCGATTCCAGCCAGAACTTTGCTCGAGCGTGCTCGCGCTCCACGTGCACATGTGGAGGCTCATCGCAATCCAAACTGTAGAAAAAGAATCGGTACGGACCGGCAATGCCTTTGATGGTGGGCACGACGCCAGCGACTCCGCGTAGGGGAGTCGCGACGCTATGGCCCTCCGTCAGCCGAGCGTCAGCACGAATCGTGGTCATTTCCCTAACAAAGGAAACTTTCCGCGTATCCGGGTGAATTTCCACATGTCGATAAACCAGCTAACCAAATAGCCACCAATCGCTTAACGGCTTGACCTCTCGCTTGGTATAACATAGTTTTCCACGCGTGGCCGAGCCGCGTGAACGGACCAATGCGGACCCGATTGTCCGCATCGCTGTGGAAAACATCCACCGGCATATCGCCGCGCTCTCGGCGAGCGAGGTTGTGCAGCTCGTGCTCTTCCCGGAGTCGATCGCGGCGTGGTCGACCGGGGCAGGGGTCGACGAGTCCCAGGTCGCAAACCTGTTCCGTCGCCATCGGACCTATGTTCGGCTGCGGAGCCTCCTCGCCGACCGGCTCGGCGTCCCGATCAACGTCCTCGCGCACCTGATCGACGCCGACCCACAGGTTCCGCCGAGCCGTCGCCCGGCGGCGTTGGCGGAGATCCTGGCCGAGGCGGGAATTCCGTGGGGAGATCCGCGGCCGGCGATCGATTGGCGAAGCCCGCCATATCCATCGTATCGCGAGGGGACGAATCCCCTCGAGCGTCTGGCCCTGGCGAACATCGCCGTCGTCGTGCCCGCCATGCCGGCGAGCCGGATCGTGGGGTACGCGTTGTGGCCGGAGTCGCTGGCGGGATTTGCGGTCCGGTCGAAGCGGTTCAGCCTGGGCGCGTTGTTGACGACGTTGTCGGGGATGCGGCGTTCGGACGCGATCGAGTCGGCGTTGTCGCGTCGGCTCGGGGTGCGTCAGGGCGAGCTCGATGCGTTTATTGGGGCGACGAAGAGGGACCCGTTGGCGGCCGGTCTGCCGCCAGTATCCGGCCAGTAGGGAGTACTCCATGTGGGGCCTGTGGCTTTCTCCACAATCCACATTGGTAAGTAGTTTACATAATATCTATTATACGGACTTTTGTTTCGAATGGCACGCTATTACCATCTTTCTGGTATGGCAATTACCATAACTATGGACAAAGCCGGACGCATCGTGCTCCCTCGCGTCATTCGCGAACGCCTGGGCCTTACCGGTCCGGCACAAATTGAACTCGTCGACGCGGCCGACGGTGTCGTTCTTCGCGCGGTAGGCTCCGATGTGCCAACGAGCCGCGACCCGACCGGCTGGGTCGTTTTCCACTCGGACACTTCGGATACGACCGCCAAGCCGATCGACCCGGTCGCGGCGGTCGAGGAGGAACGCCAGAGGCGCATCCGAGGGACCACCGGTAAGTGATTGCCTCCCTGTCAGACTCCGATGCGAGGTTCCTGTGCGACACGTCCGTCCTGTTTGCGGCCTCGGACACCGCTCATGAGCATCACGCCGCGTCCATCGCGCTGATCGGCACCGCCAGGCCCGACCGCGCCTTCTGCGCCGCCCACACGCTCGCCGAGCTGTATGCGAGCCTCACCGCGACGCCACCACCGCGCATGCGCCGCACAGCCGACGTTTTCGCCAACGTCGATCACGCGGCGCAAGTCTTCACTCCGATACCACTAGACCTCGAGGACTATCGTTGGGTGCTCCGCCACGTCGCTGACATAGGCGTCCGGAGTGGCCAGGTGTACGATGCCCTCATTCTCAAGGCCGCGGAGCGTGCCCGCGTGGAGACCGTCTACACGTGGAATGTCGAGCATTTCCGACGAGTCGCGTGGCCGGCCATCATAGGCCGAATCCGCACCCCCTGACGTTGATGGGTCGCCAGACCGCCTCTTAGTACAAACGGACAGATTGACGGCACCGGTCCACCGATCCCCGTGCCCCGGCCGGAATATCAAGGAGGGCGCCCCGAGCTGGGGACCCGATGGGTGTTGTCGAGGTCCTACCCGGCTTGTCTTCCCAGAGTGAGACCGCATCGGTCCAGCCAATCGGGAACCGGGTCTTTGGTTACAGACTTGATCGTCTGTCACTTGATACCGGAGATTAAGAGCCCCATGTCTCAACGCACCCTCGGCGGCCAGTTCACATTCCCAGGCACGCCACTCACCGTCCACCGCATGGGCTACGGCGCCATGCAACTCTCGGGACCCGGCATCTACGGACCACCCAAGGATCCCGAGACCGCCGTCGCCGTCCTCCGCGAAGCCGTGGCCGCCGGCGTCGACCATATCGACACGTCCGACTTCTACGGCCCCCACGTCACGAACCAGATCATCCGCCGCGCCCTCCACCCGTACCCGGCCGGCCTCGTCATCGTGACCAAACTCGGCGCCCGCCGCCCACCCGACAAATCCTGGCAGAGGGCCGACACACCCAAGGACCTGGTCGCAGGCGTCCACGACAATCTCCGCAACCTTGGCCTCGATGCGATCGACATCGTGAACTACCGGGTCGTGGGCGCCGTCCACGGTCCCGCCGAAGGGTCGATCGCCGAGCAGATCACCACCCTCGCCGACCTCAAACGCCAAGGCCTCGTTCGCCATATCGGCGTCTCCAACGCCACGGCCACGCAGGTCGCCGAGGCACAGTCGATCACCGAGGTCGTGTGCGTGCAGAACAACTACAACGTCGCCCACCGCGATGACGACGGACTGATCGACGCCCTCGCCCGCCAGGGCATCGCCTACGTGCCCTTCTTCCCGTTGGGGGGCTTCACCCCGCTCCAATCCTCGACCTTGAACGCCGCCGCCGAGCGACTCGGCGCGACGCCAATGCAACTCGCGCTCGCGTGGCTTCTCCACCGGTCGCCCAACATGCTGCTGATCCCGGGCACGTCATCGCTCGCCCATCTGCGCGAGAATCTCGCGGCCGCCAAGCTCACCCTCGACCCGTCGACAATGACGGAGCTGGATGGCATCGCCACCGCCGCTCACGCGTGACCGCATCCTGGCCGCGGCCGAAGACGTGATCCGCCGCTTCGGCCCGGCCAAGGCCACGGTCGTCGACGTCGCGCGCGCCTTGGGCGTGAGCCACGCCGCGGTCTACAAGCACGTCGCGACCAAGGCCGCGCTCAGAGACTTGGTCATCGGGCGCTGGGTCGATGTGATGATGCCACCCGTCCGCGCGATCGCCGCGGCGAGGGGCCCTGCCCCGGATCGACTCCGTCAGCTCTTCGATACGTTGATCGCGATGAAACGCCGCCGCGCGGCCGAGGACCCCGAGCTCTTCGCGGCGTATCGCATACTCGCTCAGGGTTCCCGCTCGACCATCGCGGCGCACGTCGAAGAGCTGGTCACCTTGGCCGCGACAATCATCCGCGCCGGCATCGAAGAAGGCACGTTCCGCTCCGCCGACCCAATGGCCGCGGCCCGCGCGATCCTCTACGCGACGTCGCGGTTTCATCATCCGATTCATGCGGCCGAGTGGGGCGAGCCGGGACTCGACGCGGTGTACGACGACGTGTGGCGGATGTTGATGGACGGTCTACGGATCCCAGGTGAAAACTCCTCGTAGCGGGCCCGCCGCGTCCGTGATTACGTTGTTAATCCCCGGGCCTCGGAGCGCACGGTGAGATCGCGAATCGTTCGAATCGGCAACTCAAAAGGCATTCGCATCCCCAAAACGCTACTCGAGGAGGCTCAGTTGAAAGACGCAATCGAAATCACCGTCGAAGACGGTGCACTGGTTATCCGCGCATCCAAGCGCCGCGTGCGCGAAGGTTGGGCGGAAGCCGCCCGCCAGGCGCATGAGGCGGGCGAGGACGTGCTCACGGACGAGTACACCCCACTCGAGTCCGATGACGCCGATTGGGTGTGGGAATGAAGAAGCACACCTCGCGCGAGAACGCGCCATCCCGATTCGATGTCTTCCTGACCGATCTCGATCCCACCCGAGGGAGCGAGATCAACAAGCCGGGACCCTGCGTCGTCGTCACACCGGACGACATCAATCACGCGATGTCGATCGTAATCATCGCGCCGATGACCACCAGCGTCGGCGACCGCCCGTGGCGCGTCGCATGCCGATTCGGGGGAAAGAACGGCCAGATTTTGCTCAACCAGCTCCGCACCGTCGACCGCCTCCGATTCAAACGCCGGCTCGGCCGCCTCGATCGCAAAACCGCAGCGACCGTGCTCGATGCGCTGGCCGATATGTTCGCTCCGTAGGCGCTCGGACGCTTACTCCTGAGTGGCGATCGACCCCTATTTACAAACGAACCGATCGCCAACGGCTCAGACAGCATGTGATTTGCGCTCCCGACGATGCATCCAACCACGGGAGTGTGTGCCATGCCGTCCTTCGGTGTCCGCGGTGTGCCGCTCGTGCTCGCTGTCTGCGTTGCCGCCTGCAGCGATGCCCCCAAACAACTCACGGCTCCAACCAGCGCGATCGACCGAGACCTCGGCTCCGCGCCGCTCGCCAATGCCACGATCCACGAGATCCCCGCGCTGCTCAATCTGACCGTGAATGGGATCAACGACTCGGATGAGGTCTCCGGCGACAGCGGCGGCCGCCCATTCAAGTGGTCACCCGCCCACGGCATCCAATGGCTGAGCACCAAAGGACTCCTGGGCGCGGTCGCCACCAGCATCAGTAACAACGGCGCCGTGGCCGGATTCGCTCAAGCCGGCGACAGTAACCTCACACATGCCGTCGTATGGCTTCCCAGCGGGACACCTCACGTGTTCGCCATGTTCCCCGACTCGATCAATCTGCCACCCGAGGCCGGCCCGGCTTCCTGCACCGCCGCTGCCATCAACGTCTACGGTCAGCTGGTCGGCAACTGCGTCATCAAGGATGGGTTCTCGAGTCCCGTGGGCTTCCAGTGGCACGGTCCCACACTCTCACCACCACCGGGCGTACCCGACAACGACGTCCTCACGTCGATCTCCGATGATGGATGGATCGGCGGCGGCGACCCCGGCGATGTCGTTGTCACGACCGGCGCGTTCATCACCTCGCCCACGGGCCAGACGATCCTTCTCAAGAATCACGACGGGCAGCCGCCCTCGACGCCGTCCATTGTCAACGCCGTCACCCGCCATGGCTGGGCCGCCGGCCTCGACTTCGAAGGCGGATGCGCTCAAGCGGTCGCCTGGCTCGCCAGCCCCGGTCAGTCATATCCCGAGTTCCGCATGGGCACATGCGGTGTAGCGACGGGCCTTACCGACGACTGGTACGTCGTCGGCACGGGCACCATAGGAAGCAACGGGTCGGCGTTCGTGTGGTTCCCCGGTCCGGGCCTCCAGCGACTGCCGGGGTTCGGGGTGAGCGGCGAGACGAGCCAAGCGTATGCCATCAACGCCAACCACCACGTGCTCGGCCAGATCACGGACGGCTCCACGGTGCACACGGTGATCTGGTACGTCGGTCCACGTCCGACCACCGTGGCGTCGGCCGCCGCGACGCCGTAGAGGAGAATCAGCGCGCCGCTGGAAGCGTGCGCACCGGCCGCCCCTCGCGCTCGATGATGAGCGCGTTGGGCGCGTCGCCACCCAGGCGGAAGGTGACGGTTGCGTCGATGTCACCCACCACCCAGAACCGCGCCGGCGCAATCGGGACGAGCCTCGATGTGTCGCCCTCGAGGCTCAGCCACAGCGCGCCGTGCTCTAGGCGCGTCGTCGCGCCCCCGAACCGTCCGGCGAACCGCCGGAGCGCCGCGGTGTCCAGCGCGATCGCGTGGCTCCAGGCGAGCGTCGTCGGAAACGGCGGCCGGTGGATCCCGGCCACGCAGTGCGTGTCGAGCGCTTGTGGATCGGGCGTCGCGATGAACCGCAGCCAGAGCGAGTCCACGCACGCGGTTCCAATGAGCCCGGCATACGAGTGCCCGCCACCTGGAATCACCACATGTCGCGACCGGCTCAACGTCGTCGCGGCCAGCGCGCCATTCTCAGGCGGCGTCACCGGATCGCGCTGGCCGGACAGCACGAGTGAGGGGACCGCGGAGCGCGTGGGTTCCGCGAAGTGTGCATCGACCGCGGCGTGTGGCCACACCGTGCACGCCGCCGATTGATCTCGCAGGCGATAGTTGCCGAGGAACGTGGTCTGCCCCAATGCCGTGCTCTTCGCCACGTCGACGAACGGGAGATCTTCGTCGCAGGTGACCGCGAGATAGAGCCCCGTCGTCCCCGTCCCCAACAGCTGGTACCGAAACAAGACCGTCCGCTCGGCCACGGGCGTGAGATCGCCGGCGGCCGCGGCGTGCACCACGGCCGGCACCCAGCTCGCGCCGCTCGACGAGTACATCATGTAGCGAATCGCTTCCGCGAAGAGATCGCGGTTGAGCATGACCGTCACGATCTCACCGGTGACCGGATGCACGATCGCCACCGGCGCTGGCGCCTGCTCGAGCCGGGTGACGACACCGCGCATCTCGTCCGCGAGATGCGGGAACGCGGCGTGACAGGCCGGTTCCGCGGCGCAGTCGGCGAACACGCCGTCCAAG
>Ga0210393_10002336_pt1 | contig 15660 bp, 16 predicted proteins | sample IncBWC27OmetaG_FD_160068 | JGI IMG/M metagenome (GOLD analysis project Ga0210393, IMG submission 160068) | Forest soil microbial communities from Barre Woods Harvard Forest LTER site, Petersham, Massachusetts, United States - Inc-BW-C-27-O ... | reverse complement strand
GGCCTGGGGCATTTAATAACGGTGCTCGAGGGAGAGATTCGTGTCTCGAACGAGAATCTGCTCGCAGTAACCACTGAATTGAGGGAACGATCATTGCAGTCACCGGAGGGATCGGGGTCGCGTCCTGAACTGGTGGCACGGTAGTGGGGCCTCGAAGAACTGCCTCTTTGGTAATCTTGTTGCTTCGACTTTGCTGCAAAGCAGCTTCACCTTGCGAAAACTTCTGTTGATGGTTGTTTTACTTCCGCTGCTCGGTGCGGCCGGGTGGTGGTATTTCCGCGAGCAACCCCTGCCCGATTACGGTCCCGCATACCGCGAATATGCTTACGTCAGCAATGGCAAGAGCAATACGGTCAGCGTGATTGATCTGCGGACGTTTGAGCTGGCGAAAACCATTTCCGTGGGCATATCGCCGACCGGGATCGCGGCCAACAGCAAGAAGAATGAAATCTACGTGGTGAACTCTGGATCGAATAACGTCAGCGTGATCGATGCCGAGAAGAATACCGTGGTAGCTACCATTGGAGTTCACGGTCGGCCCTACTTCATCGACGTCTCGGCAGATGGCAGACGCGCGTATGTGGCGAACTCGGGGTCGGCGAATGTATCCGTGATCGATCTGGAGAAGCGAACCGTGCTGGGAAACGTGCGGGTGGGCTCCGCTCCTGGACTGGCACGGGCTTCACCCGACGGCGCGACCGTGGTGGTCTCGAACCGCGGCGATAATACGGTGTCAGTGATCGATGCTAAGTTGCTGCGGGTTCGGGCTACGCTCCCGGTGTGCCGTCAACCCGAGGATATCGCCATCCTGCCGGATTCGAGTAAAGCTTTCGTCGCGTGTTCAGGTTCGTCGCAAGTAGCGTCCATTGCGCTGGCCGCGAACCAGAACAGCGAAGCAGCGGACCGGGTGCTGGCGTTGCTGGACGTAGGACGGACGCCCGTAAGTCTGGCGCTGAAGCCGGACGGCGGCGAGATGATGGTTTGCGATTTCGATTCGGATAGTATCTCAATCATTGAGACGGCGAACGATGAAGTAGGCAGTAGCGTGCTGATCGGCCAACATCCGGCGCGGGGAGTGGTAACGCTTGATAATTCGCGGCTATATGTCAGCAATTTCGGGTCAAACAGCGTGGCGGTCTACGACATTGAGATGGGCCGGCGTATTTGGACCATGCCCGTGGGCAGCCATCCGGATGCGATGGCACTCTCGCAGGATCAGAGGTACCTGCTGGTGCTCGATACCCAAGCCGGGGACGTGACGGTGATCCAGAAGCGCACAGCACGTAAGCTGGAGCCGACCGAGTACTCACTACTGACGATGATTCCTGTGGGAATGCAGCCAAACGGGGTTGCTGTGAAATCGTTCATGGTAAGCAAGCCGGCGGAGGCGAAATAATAGCGCGCGCCCACCGTCAGCGACCGACGTGAGAAGAGAGATGTGAGCGGAGCAAAGAGAAGTCGGTACCGAGCTGCGCCTCTAGGAAGCGGCCACCGGCTTCGCGCAGAATTTGTCCAGCGCTGCTTTGAGGTCGGCGGCAATGGCTGGAGCTTCGCGGGACTCGATGTCGCGGCGCGGCATCATGTAAACGACCTGTCCGTCACGGAGAATGGCGATGGAGGGCGAGGACGGCGGCTGTCCGGTGAAGTAAGCGCGGGCGCGTTCGGTGGCCGCAGCGTCTTGTCCAGCGAACACGGTATAGGCTTTATCAGGAGGTGCGGCGTTCTGCAGAGCCATGCGGACTGCGGGGCGCATGCGGCCGGCGGCGCATCCGCAGATCGAATTCACGATCACCAAGGCCGTGCCGGACTGAGCACTCAGGGCGTGTTCGACCGCTTCGGCGGTGCGAAGTTCAGTGATACCCAAACGGGTCAGTTCTTCGCGCATGGGAATAACCATAATTTCCGGATACATTGCGTAGGCTCCTTTAATTCATGACAGAGTTGAAGTGAATCGACCGCTCTCTTGATTATACTCAGAACTACTTCACTAGCGGGCCAGGTTCCTGCTTGACAGTGACTTGGGCTTTGAAGAACCAAGGCAAACAATTTCCTGGGAAACCCTTAGGAGCTCGGCGGCAACGAAATCGAGACGTATCGATTCGTTCATGGCACATAACTCGAGAGGTTTTTTCCCAATGGACAGACGGTTAAACATTCTCAGTTCCTGGCTGCTCGCAAGTACGCTGGCTCTTTCGGTAATGGGCACAGCATGCACCGAACATCACTACCGAGTCTACGACCCCTACTACAGCGACTACCACGTTTGGAACGATGATGAAGTTGTCTACTACCACCAGTGGGCCCGCGACAACCACCGCGACGAACACCGAGACTTTCGCAAGCTTCCTCCCGAGGAACAAAAAGAGTATTGGACCTGGCGTCACGGCCGCGGGGACCACGATCACGATCGGCACTAACAGAATTTCAGCCTTTGTCGAGCCGAGGAGTGACGCGTTTTCTAGCGAAGCACTGTGGGTGAACTCTGTGCAATGATCAGCGACCAATTGACCAGGTTGATGAAGCGGTCCGGCATGACTCCGATCAAGAGTGTCGCGAATGCCGTGACGGCGAGTGCGGCCCGCATCGCCCAACTTACCGGTAGCACCCCTCGTTCTTCGGGTTGACCCATGAACATGGCGTTGGCCATCTTCAAGTAATAGTAAAGGCCAAATACGGAATACAGCACGCCCAGCGAAGCCAGTGCGTAGTGACCAGTTTCGATGAGGCTGAGGAAGATGAAGTATTTCCCCCAGAAGCCGGCCAGTGGCGGAATCCCGGCCAGTGAGAGCAGAAAAATCAACATGAGCACGGCTTCAACGGGAGCGCGCGAGTACAGTCCGTTGAGATCGTCGAGCTCATCGCCAATCACCTTGCGATGTCGCAATGATGTGAGCACGCCGAACGCGCCGAGGTTCATGAACGTATAGACCAGGAGGTAGATCAAAATTCCTTTGATGCCATCCGGGCTGAGTTGAGTCGAAGTACCTGCAATCAAACCGAGCAGCATGTAGCCGACGTGCGCGATGGAAGAATAGGCCAGCAGACGCTTCGTATTGGTTTGGGTGAGGGCGGCAAAATTAGCGCCGGTCATGGTGGCGATGGAAACGAAAACGAACAGGGGAACGTAGACGGGGCGCATCGCCGACAGACCTAACACGGCATTGGGAAATGTCGGGTAGGTGGCGCCCATAATCCGCAACAGCATCGCCCATCCCGCGGCTTTGACGGCGACGGACATGAATCCAGTAACGCAGGTGGGCGCACCCTCGTAGGCGTCGGGCGCCCACTGATGAAAAGGGACCGCGGCGATCTTGAATAAAAGCCCGGTGGCTGTAGTTAGTAAGGCGACGATGGCTACCGGATTGTGCGGGTCCCGGGCAAGAATCATCGTGAGCCGTTTACCAATGTCTCCCAGGTTCGTGCTATCGGTCAGGCCGTACAGAAGCGAGAGGCCGTAGGCAAAGATCCCGGAAGAAAATGCGCCCAGCAAAAGATATTTTAGAGCAGCTTCGTTGGAACGGCGGTCGCGCCGCAGGAAGCCCACCAGAACGTAGGTGGAAATTGCCATCAGTTCCAGGCCGATGAAGATAAGAACGATATCAAAACCGGCGGCCATGCACATCATGCCCACGACGGAGAGCAACATCAGAGCATAATATTCGCCATGGTTCTCATGCTCGGTCGTCATGTAACGCACCGACATGAGAATGGAAATACCGGTCGCCGCGAGGAACAGATAGAAGAAAAAAAGGGCGCAGCGGTCCACCAGCATCGTGTCCATCAGGCCGAGCGAACCCATGGAGACTGAGCGGTTGGCATGCATCCAATGCTGAATCGTCCACACGCCCCGGGCGGCAAACAGCACGCCTACGAAAGCCAGGAGCGCGTTGACCCATTTCTCCTGCGCGGGCAACATGAGATCGATCAGCAGGATGCCAAGCGCAAACACAGTAAGCAGAGTGATAGGCAACACCAGCAAATAATCGCTTGGTGTGAATTGAGAGAGCACGCCCACTATTTCTTCCCTTTCGGTGATTGTATTGTCGCCGGTGAATTTATCAGGGCGGCGACCGGAACTGGGGCTGTCGTTATTTCAGGTCGGAAGGCTGCGTTCACGGCGTCACCCGCTTGCGGATTGCGGACGTTTTGCACTATTTGATTGACTGGCTGCTCAAGGATCTGAAAAAACGGCTTGGGATAGAGCCCGATCCAGAAAGCCATGATAAGGAGTGGTACAAACGTAAGGACCTCGCGCGGTGTAAGGTCGTGTAGCTTTTCATTTTTCGGATTTGTTACCGTGCCGAAGAAGACGCGCTGGTAAAGCCATAGCAGATACGCTGCCGCGAGAACTACACCGGGCACGGCCCATGCGCCCCAGCGCCAATTTTCCATGAACGTACCCTGCAGAATGGTGAACTCTCCGACGAAACCGTTGAGCAGGGGAAGCCCCATCGAAGACAGGAACATGATCATGGTGATGGTGGCGTAGACGGGCATCACATTCGAGATACCACCGTATTCGGCGATCTCGCGCGTATGGCGCCGTTCGTAGAGAATGCCAACGATCAAGAACAATGCGCCGGTGGAGATGCCATGATTGATCTGCTGCAGGACCGATCCGCTTAAACCTGCGGAGTTCAACGCGAAAATTCCCAGCGTGCAGAAACCCAGATGGCTTACTGAGGAGTAGGCCACCAGCTTCTTCATATCCTTCTGCATGAGGGAAACGAGCGCGCCGTAGATGATGGCGATGATGGAAAGAGTGATCATCCAGCTGCGAACTCGGGTGTGCATGAGCACATCGGGGAAAAACGGCAGCGAGAAGCGAATGAAACCGTACGTCCCCATCTTCAGCAGAACACCCGCCAGGATGACCGAGCCGGCCGTCGGCGCCTCCACGTGAGCGTCTGGCAGCCATGTGTGGAAGGGGAACATCGGGACTTTGATCGCGAAAGCAAAGAAGAATGCGAAAAACAGCAGAGTGGCGATGGTGGGCCCGTTGGGGTCGGAATAGATTTTCGGCGCAGTTTGGTAGAGGGCAGTAAGACTGAAGGTATAGACTCCGGTCAGGGTATGGTGATGAAAATATAGGAACAAGATGCCCAGCAGCATCAGCACCGATCCCGCCAGCGTGTAGAGGAAGAACTTGATCGCCGCGTAAAGCTTGCGCGGGCCACCCCAGATGCCGATCAGCAGATACATGGGGACCAGCATGGCTTCCCAGAAGACGAAGAAGAGAAAAAAGTCCAGCGCCATAAAAACGCCGAGCATGCCCGTCTGCAGAATCAGAAACCAGACGTAATATTCCTTAACCCGAATCTGGATGGCGGTCCAAGACGATAAGATCGAGATCCAGCCCAGCAAGGTGGTGAGCATGATGAGCAGGAAAGAAATGCCGTCGATGCCGATCACATATCCGGCGCCGATGGAGGGAATCCAGTTGTTGGGCACACCCTCGATAAACTTGAAGCGATCAGGAGTGTTGATCTGCGACCAGAACATGGGCACCAGCGGCAGCGAGATCAGAAAGCCGCCGAGCGCGAAGAAATTCGCGATCCAGCGCACGGCGTCCTTGTTCTCTTTGGGAACAAAAAGGAGCACGAGCGCGCCGATGAGCGGCGTGAAGAGGATGATCGAGAGTATGTGGTTTTGCATGAAAAGCTCTTAGCCTTTGCTCTTAGCCTTTAGCCCTTAGCTCGTGACTCTCGCTTTTATCGTTCTCAGCTGAGAGCCAAGAGCTAACAGCTAAGAGCTGTTTTCAGTGATACACATAGTAGAAAACGAAACCCACCAATCCCGCGGTCATCACCAGCGCGTACCACTGGACCAAGCCCCATTCAAACAGGCGCGCGGGATAGGAAATCATGCGCGCTAGAATTGCGGGGCCATTGACACCGATGCCGTCGATGATCCACTTATCCCACCAACTGGAAATTGTTGCCGTCAGACGCGTGATCCAGCCTGCGGCGTTCACTGCGCCATCAATGACATGGGTATCAAACCATGCCGAGGCTTCGCCGAGCCCCAGCACGCCGAGGCGGACCTCACCCACCTTGCGGCGTCCCGTGAAGACCGTATCGTAGGTTTCGTCAACGTAATATTTGTTCAGCAGCGTTTTGTAGACAGGCGGGGCGACGACAGCGATTGGCTCGGAATAGCTTTTATCGGCGTGGCGATAGCTTCTCCAGGCCATGCCCCAACCCAAACCCGCAGCGCCCAGAGACAAGGCCATCAGCAGCCACTCCGTGCTGGTGTTGTGCTCTTCTTCCACTCCCGCCACGAGCTGGCTGGTTCTGCCTTCTTCTTGAAGCACACGAGCTTCACCGGCGAAGACTGGTTCAAGAAATTTCGTGAATCGGTCGGAACCCCCGAGGCTATGCGGCCAGCCCAACCATCCGGCGACGATGGCGCACAGCGCGAGCGCAACCAGCGGCGCGGTCATCGATACGGGCGATTCGTGGATATGGTGCTCCACGTCGTGACTCATGCGCGGGCGACCATGGAAAGTCAGATACATCAGGCGAAACATATAAAACGCGGTCATCAAAGCAGTCGCGAATCCGACATACCAGAGAAAGCGGTAGGCCCCACCTTCGCGCGACCAGGTCTCCCAGAGAATCGCATCTTTCGAAAAAAAGCCAGCAAACGGGAAGATGCCGGCAATGGCCAACGTGGCAATGAACATGGTGCGGTGCGTGACCGGAATGCGGTGGCCGAGGTCACCCATGTTGCGCATGTCCTGCTCGCCGCTCATCGCGTGGATCACCGAACCCGCGCCGAGGAAGAGCAGGGCTTTGAAGAATGCGTGCGTGAAGACGTGAAAGACGCCGGCGGCGAATGCTCCTACGCCGAGCGCGAGAAACATGTATCCAAGTTGCGAGACTGTGGAGTAGGCGAGCACGCGCTTGATGTCGTTTTGCACCAGGCCGATCGATGCGGCGAAGATTGCGGTTAGAGCGCCGACGATCGCAACCGTCTTCATCGACGTCGGGGCGAGTACGAACAGTGCGTTCGAACGCGCCACCATGTAAACGCCAGCAGTGACCATGGTGGCAGCATGAATCAACGCCGAAACCGGGGTGGGGCCTTCCATGGCGTCGGGCAGCCAAACGTAGAGCGGAAGCTGCGCCGATTTGCCGCAGGCTCCAACAAACAAAAGTAACGTGGCCGCAGTGATGATGGGGTCGCCGATCGTAAAGTGGCCGCTACGAGCAGCCGTGGTCACGTCGGTGAAGCGCAGCGAGCCAAAATACCAGGCGATGAAGAACATTCCCAGCAGGAATCCCGCGTCGCCGATGCGGTTGACGATGAAAGCCTTGGCCGCAGCATCGCTGGCGGACTTGCGATGGAAATAAAAACCGATCAGGAGATAGGAACACAGCCCCACGCCTTCCCAGCCAACGAAGAGCAGCACATAATTGTTGGCCAAAATGAGCGTCAGCATGGAAAACATGAAGAGGTTGAGGTATCCGAAGAAGCGGTAGTAGCCCCCTTCATGGGCCATGTATCCGGTTGAGTAAATATGAATCAGCATGCCAACGCCAGTGACGAACAGCAGCCAGATACTGGAAAGCGGATCGAGCAGGAAACCTGCGTCGGCTTGGAACGCGGCCGGGGATCCGTCATGAGTGGTGTAGTTCATGTGGCCGGTGTCGGTGCCGAGCCAGGTATAGAGGATGGTTTGATAGGGTTGATGAAAATGCTCCGGCGTGGATGACCAGGCTGAGTATTGCCGGACCGCACCGCAGGCCATCACGAATGCCAGCACGATGCTGCCCACGCAGACTGCGCTGACCGTGGCCTTCTGCAACTTACGACCGAAGAAGAAAATGATGGTCGCGCCAAGGGCCGGCAGCAGCGGGATCAACCAGATGTGGGTGAGGAACATTCGTTTAAGCTTTTAGCTCTTAGCCTTTGCTCTTAGCTCAAACCCTTAGATTTTAGCTAAGAGCGAATGGCTAAAAGCTGCACTCTCTTACCACTTCAGCAAATTCACTTCGTCGATGTTGACCGTCTCCTTGTTGCGGAAGAAGGCGATTAGAATCCCGAGGCCGACCGCGGCTTCGGCGGCGGCATCGGTGATAACAAAAATGGCGAAGACCTGGCCGTGCACTCCTCCCCACGTACGGGAGAAGGCAACAAGGTTAAGGTTCACGGCATTCAGAATCAGTTCGATCGACATCAAGACGATGACCACGTTGCGGCGGGTCAGCACGCCGATGACGCCCAGCAGGAACAAAGCTGCGCCCAGGACGAGGTAATGTAGCGTCGTGATGTGCAGCATCGACTGCATAACAACAGCTTCTAGCTCCTAAGCTCCCAGCGCCTTGATTCATTTCGCTCGGCGCTGGCTACGGTGCTCGCCCCTAAATTCTCTTCTTGGCCATCACCACCGCACCGATGATCGCCACCAGGAGCAACAACGAGGCGATTTCGAAGGCGAACATGTATTGGCCGTACAACATCGTGGCGACCTTCTGAGTGTTGTCGTTTTCTATCACTGGCAGCGCGTGTTCCGGGAAGATGTTCTTTCCTTTCATGAAGACAGCGATGAATAATCCACCAAGGGCTGTGGCAGCAATCATTCCGACGATCCACTGACTGTTAAATTGCCGCTCCTTCACGGAGCGATCGATGCTCACCAGCATGATGACGAACAGGAACAAAACCATAATGCCGCCGGCATAGAGAATGATTTGCACGCCAGCCACAAATGGAGCGTAGAGCATTAGATAAATGGACGCCTGAGCCAATAGCGTTACGATCAGTGCCAGCGCTGAATGCACCGGATTCTTGCGCGTAATCACCAGGATCCCCCCGATGAGCATGATCCCGGAGAGCAGGTAAAAGAAAAATGGTGTGGCTACGGGTGCCATAACTTTTCTTGGAGCAGCGCTACACTAGCCGTCAAAACAAGAACTCCCAATCCCATAGGCAGCAGGACTTTCCATCCCATCTGCATGAGCTGGTCAAAGCGATAGCGCGGGAACGTGCCGCGATACCAGATATACATGTACATGAAGCCGGCAACTTTGGCGGCGAACCAGAAAATATCCTGCGCTCGAATACTGACCGCCGGAATAAAGAGAATCACGCCGATTAAGCCCAGGACTATGCCGAAGCCGGCCAGTCCGACGGTTTGAATCCGGAAAAGCGGATGCTTAGGCATGCGGGCCGCGTTGTAGAAGCAGATCGCAGCGAAAAAAAGAAACGTAATGCCGGGGAAAAGGGAGAACACCAGATCCCAGGTTGAATTGCTCAGCAAATTGGGGAACGGCCGCAGCCATCCACCGAGCCAGAGAGTGACTGCGATGGAAGAGACCGCAATCATGGCAGAGTATTCAGCGAGGAAGAACAACGACCAGCGGAAGCCGCTGTATTCGGTGTGAAAGCCTGCGGTCAATTCGGATTCGGCTTCGGCCAAATCGAAAGGCGCGCGATTGGTTTCCGCCACCATGGCGACGGCAAAGATGAAGAAGGCGATCAGTCCAAGCGGAAAGAATTTGAAAATGAACCACTCGTGCTGCGCCTGCTGCGCTTGCACGATGCCGATCATGCTGAGAGTTCCGGTGCCTTCGGCGTTCAAACTGGTCATTAAAATAGCAGATACCACAGCAAGTCCCATCGCGACTTCATAGGACACCATCTGCGCGCTGGAGCGCAGCGCACCGATCAGCGGATAGTGCGAATTGGAAGCCCAGCCCGCCATCACGATGCCCAGCACGCTCAGCGACGAAACCCCAAGCATGAAGAGAATTCCGATGTTCATGTCGGTGATGGCATGCGTGGGACCGAAGGGAACCACGACGAAAACCGTGAACGCCGCGAGCACGACGACGAATGGCGCGACCCAAAAAATAAGACCATCCGCCTCCGCGGGCATGATGTCCTCTTTGAGTAAGAGCTTAATGGCGTCGGCAATCGGCTGGAGCAATCCGTGTGGGCCTACGCGCATGGGGCCGAGCCGCACTTGCATGTGGGCGAGGATTTTTCGCTCGAGCCAGTTCATCGCGATCACGGCGACGGAGAGCCCGACGAAAACCAGCATGATATAGACCAGCGCCCAAAACATATTTCCTGCCGCGCCGGGGGTCAGGTCGCTGTCGAGATAGGACTGGATATATTGAATGATCTGACCCATCACCGGTCCACCTCGCCGAGAACGATGTCGAGCGTGCCGATCACGGCGATCACGTCGGCCACGAGTTGGCCGCGGCACATCACATCAAGCGCTTGCAGATTTACAAACGATGGCGGACGCACCCGTACGCGATAAGGCTGCGTGGACCCGTCGCTCACGATAAAGTATCCCAGTTCGCCCTTGGGTGCTTCGATGGAGTGGTAGACTTCGCCCACCGCCGGTTTCATCACCTTGGGAACCTTGGCCATGATCGGGCCCTCGGGGAGCCCATTGATAGCCTGCTGCACAATGCGCACGGATTGCCGCATCTCCCCCATGCGCACCAGATACCGATCGTAGGTATCGCCGTTCTGGCCGATCGGAATATCGAAATCGAAGTTTTTGTAGTTGGCGTAAGGCTGGGCTTTACGCAGATCCCATTTCACGCCGCTGGCCCGCAGCACCGGCCCGGTCACGCCGAGAGCAATGCAGTCCTGGGCGGAGATGTTACCCACATTCTTGGTGCGCTCGACCCAGATTCGATTGGTGGTAAGCAATTCTTCGTACTCGTCGATCTTGGGACGAAAGAAGTCGAGGAAGTTCGTTACGTCTTTTTCGAAACCGGCGTAGGTTTCATACTGGAGGCCGCCGATGCGAAAGGCGTGAGTCGTGAGGCGGGCACCACAGTATTTCTCGTAGATCTTGAGAATTTCTTCGCGATCGCGGAAGGTGTAGAACAGTGGCGTAATCGCCCCGATATCGAGGGCATGCGTGCCCAGCCAGAGCTGGTGGCTGGCGATGCGGTTGAGTTCCGTAAGAATGACGCGAACATACTGGGCGCGGGGCGGGGCCTCCACGTTGAGAAGCTTCTCCACCGTCTCGCAGTAGCCAAGCCCATTGGAGACTGCAGCAACGTAATCCATGCGGTCGACATAGGGATTGAACATCGTATAAGTACGGTGTTCCCCGATTTTCTCGACCCCGCGGTGCAGATATCCGATCACACACTCCAAGCCGAGAACCTTTTCGCCATCGAGGCGCAAAATCACGCGCAGCACGCCGTGCGTGGCAGGATGCTGTGGACCCATGTTGATGACGAGCTCGTTGGCATCTAGAAACGGCTTCTCGGGAGTTTCGAGATCGAGATGCGAAAGCGAACTGTTCTGGTCTGCCATTGATTCTTACTGACGGTTCTTGCGGACGCTTGTCACTGGCCGCTTTCTATCCCCAGGTTGATCTGGACCCACTCATTGTCCTGCTGGAGGATGCCGTAATCCTTGCGCAGAGGATGGCCCTTCCAGCCGTCGGGCAGCAAAATTCGCTTCATGTCGGGATGGCCGTCAAACTTGATGCCGAACATATCGTAAACTTCGCGCTCCAGCCAGTTGGCCCCCGTCCAGATGGGAACGGAACTTGGAATGCTCTCACCGTCCCGTATTTGCGTTGTCACACGAATGCGCTCGTTACGTGCGTAGGAGTACAGAATCCATAAAACGTCGAATTGTTTTTCGCGCTTGGGATAATGGACCGCGGTGATGTCGACGCAGTAATCGAATTGCTCTTGGTTGCGCAGCACCTGAAGGATTTCTGGGATCAGGGTACGATCGACCACCATGTAGTTCTGGCCGGCATAGGTCAGCGGCTCCATGCCGGAACCGTAGGAGTTTCTTAACTTCGCGACCATCGGCGAATCCCACGGAGTCGGCGTGGGTGCTGCCGGCTTCGCAGGGGCTGCAGCCTTGGCGGGCGCAGCGGGCGCTGTAGTCGCGGGTTTCGCAGGAACTGGCGACGGCGGCGACGGAACTGGCTTTTCCGCTTGAGATTTGGGATCAGACTGAACCGAGCCAGAAGCAGTTGCTTTCACGCCGCCCGGGACGGTTGTTTGATCCGCCGTCGGTTTTGGATCGCCTTCCGGCGGCGGTGAAGGGGGCGATTTGATTTCGTCCGGCATAGCTGCGAAGGCACAAACCTCCGGCGCGCAGGGTTTCGGAGAGAACGTTAACTTTTATCAGCTTGAGGATTCGGTGTCAACGAGCTTGGCGAGAAAAAATGGAGACTCTGCACTTTTGGAAACGCTGCTGCTGCCTGCTACACGCGCGCTTGCGCTTGATAGGACTCGATCAGATCGCGGATGCGTTGCGCATCCTTTTTGCGATGGCCGTGGCTGGTTATGGGATCGGTGCCGCCCGTGGATTCGATCCGAATCTCGGCCCACAATACTCCGGTCGAAATGTGCACCGACGCAATCTTCGACGTGGCAATGCTCTCGTCGTTGCTGCCGAACCACCGCGACTTCACGCGGCTAACACGCAAGGGGCTGATCACGAGACGAGTCGGGAACAGGAAGTTTCCCTGCGTCAAGCGGCTGGCAGTAAAGGTTTCGGCCTGGGGCTCGGCAGTTGGCATAGGCTGCGTTACACCCATTCCAGCGCGCCTTTCTGCCAGACCCAGATGTAACCCACGAGAAGGATGACGAGAAAAATCAGAATTTCCACAAATCCGAAAACGCCGAGGGCTTTGAATTTTACCGCCCAAGGAAACAGAAAGATGGTTTCCACATCGAAGACCACGAACAGGATCGCGATGATGTAGTAGCGGACGGTGTAACGTCCGCGTGCGTTGTCGATGGGATCGATGCCGCACTCGTAGGGCATCAGTTTGGTCTTGCTCGGATTGTCCGGTCGGACAAGCTTGGCGGCCAGCAGTGTGACCGGAAGAAGCACTCCGATGACTGCCATAAAGATGAAGATGGGAACGTAGTTTTGCGGCATAGCGTCCTGGGCGCCTCCTTCGCTCGCGTATTGTCGAGCACGCAATATTATCGCCGATCAGGAGCGACTTCAAGAAGAGATGTTTCGATTGCCAAACATTTATCGGGAAGCACGAACACGCTGCGGGCCAGATCTGATTTCAGCGTGCCTTCGTGGTAGTAGCGGCTCAGGATCCCATCTTTCCACGTAAGCAGATCGGGGTTAAGGCAGGCGAACTCATCCCAGTCTCTGACCTGGTGACGCGCCATCCGTTCGTGAATCAGAAAGAAATATGCGCAAGTGATGGTTTCGTTGTAGAGCTGCGTCTTACCGAGGGCGGTGGCGAATCGCTTGAGGGCGTCGCTAAACTTTCCCAGAGCCACGATAGCCGGATACTCGGATAGATAGGCATAGGCCAAGCGCACGTGATCAGTATGGTGGAATGAGTCTTGGGGAATTGGGTTGGTCTCGAAACCGTGGATGAGTTCTTTGTTCCGCATGGGTGCTCTCGTTGGCTCTCACGCGCGGCATGTCCTCAAGGGGGCGCCGGGCTCTGGCCTTGCCGCACGGCCGAGGCGGCAGTCTCTCCATGAGCATCTACGCTTTGCCTACGGCGACCGCCCCGGCCGCGGCGGTATAGATGGCCAGATTTCCCACTTCGTACATGCCGTGCAAGAGGTGAATCGCAATGGCGAGAAGAAAAACCGCCGCCAGAACCCCTGCGCCACGAACGGCAGTTCGCGGAATCAGCATCAGGATGCAGCCGGCGATCTCGCCCCATCCCAACACCATTCGCAGGATGTTCGGCATGTGAGTACTGGCGAATGCATGAGCGGCATTCGGAAGCAGAAACAGAATTGCCTCGATCAGGATGACGAGCCCCAAAGTCCACTGCAGGCCAGTCAGAGCAATTTTCGTGCGTTGCGCTGTCATAGATGCCGTCATAGATTCGGATGAGCCCCTATTTCTCCGTGGCTCGCTTACGAGCGGGCCGCGCCTTGATCTCCTTCAGGCGGTGGCTGGCGCTGGAATCGAGATCAAAATCATAGAACCGCTTCAATTCCTGAATGCGTTCAAGCGAGGCTGCACTGAATGGTGTTTTTCCGTCGAAGGCATGAAGCACGATACCCTCCAAAAGATCGCCCAGGCTCATGTCATGGTATTCGGCGAAGGCTTTCAGGATTTTGAGCAGGCGCTTCTCCATGCGAACGCCGGTTTGGACGCGTTCCACCAGCAGCCTTGGATCATCGGCCACGTGTACCAATGTACCAGAGTACATAACTCAATGCAAGCCATGGCTTCGACTTCCCCAACATGCGGAAGAAGGTTGTTTATAATCTGGTTTCAACCTTTTTGCCGTGCTCCGCGCCGACAAGGCGCAATTCCCTCTTAAAGGATCCTCTTGGCATTCGACGAGAACGTATACGAATTACGGCGCCAGAAACTGAAACAAATTGAGGCACTGGGCCAAACCGCGTATCGGAGCAAATACGAATTCACACACGCTATTCCGCAGATTCTGGCGGAATACTCGGACAAGACGGCGGAGCAGCTGGACAATCCGCGCGTGGAAGTGCGTGTGGCCGGCCGCATTATGGCGATCCGGTTGATGGGCAAGGCGGGATTCTGCCACCTGCAACAGGGCGGCCAGCGGCTGCAGATTTACGTGAAAAAAGACGCAGTCGGCGATACCGGCTTCGAGCTGTACAAGTTGCTCGACATTGGAGACCACATTGGCGTCAGCGGCTATTTGTTTCGCACGCGCACCGGCGAACTCACGATCCATGTGGAGGAGATTACTTTCCTCAGCAAGGATCTTTTGCCCCTGCCCGAGAAGTGGCACGGGCTCACTGACGTGGAATTGCGTTACCGCCAGCGCTATGTCGATCTCGTGGTGAATCCGGGCGTGCGCGACGTTTTTCTGAAGCGCAGCAAACTGGTGCAGTCGTTGCGGCGCACGATGGAAGCGCACGGATTCGTCGAAGTTGAAACTCCGATGATGCAGCCCATCGCCGGCGGAGCTGTGGCGCGGCCTTTTGTCACTCATCACAACACGCTCGATATGGATTTATATCTGCGCATTGCGCCGGAACTCTATTTGAAGCGGCTGGTGGTCGGCGGATTCGATCGCGTCTATGAAATCAATCGCAACTTCCGCAACGAGGGTCTGGGCTGGAGATGGAATCCGGAATTCACCATGCTGGAGTTTTATCAGGCCTATACCGACTATCAGGGTGTGATGGATCTCACGCAGGAGTTGATTACGCAGGCCGCGAAAGATGTGACCGGTGGAACGGTCACGAAGTGGGGCGATCAGGAAATTGACTGGGCCAACTGGCAGCGGCTGACCATGCGGGAGGCCATTATCCATTACTGGCCGGAAGCAGCCGGCGCAAAACCGGAGATGAGCGACTTCTCTTCCCCGGACGGGGTGAAAAAACTGGTCGCGCAGTTCAACCAGGCGCATGCCCACGTTGCCTACGATCCCAGCGAACTTATGGGCAAGACCATTGCGAGTTTGTTCGAGGCGGCTGCGGAAGAACACCTCACGCAGCCGACAATCATTTACGAGTTTCCTACTGCCGTGTCGCCGCTGTCCAAACAGAAGCCGGAGGAGCCGGAATGGACGGAGCGCTTCGAAATCTTCGCGGGACAGATGGAGATTTCCAATGGGTTTAGCGAACTGAATGACCCTGAGGACCAGCGCCGGCGCTTCGAGGGTCAATTGAAGGAGCGCGAGCGCGGGGACGACGAGGCGCACCAGATGGATGAAGATTACATCCGCGCATT
>Ga0210393_10002333_pt1 | contig 15691 bp, 16 predicted proteins | sample IncBWC27OmetaG_FD_160068 | JGI IMG/M metagenome (GOLD analysis project Ga0210393, IMG submission 160068) | Forest soil microbial communities from Barre Woods Harvard Forest LTER site, Petersham, Massachusetts, United States - Inc-BW-C-27-O ... | reverse complement strand
CGATGTCGACAAATCGGTCGACATACAGGACTTCGTCTTGGAGATGCAGCCCTACCGGATCGTCGTCGACTTCACCGGCGCCCGGTTGGCGACAGGCTCACGGTTCTACGATCGCTCGCCACGCGGGGCGATCACGAACGTGCGCTACGCACAGTACAAGGCGGGCGTCGTCCGCGTCGTGATCGAGCTCGATGGCGCGCACAAGTACAGCATGACGCGCGATGATCACGCGGTCCACGTGACGATCGATGGCGGCGAGGGCCAGTTCGCGGCCTGGTCGTCAGGCGGGGTCACGTTCCCCGTGACGGCTGCCGCGTCGATCGCGTCGACCGCGTCAACCGCGTCGATCACATCGGCGCGCGCGGACGCGGTTCAGCAGGGGATCACCCCGGCGGCGCCGATCGTCTCCAGCGCCGCTGGCATGGTCGTGCCGATCGCCAAACGCTCGTCCGTCCCGATTCCGGGCCACAGTGTGCTGCAGCACGCGACGCAGTCCACCCAGCCGCGGATCAACATTACCTATTACGACGCCGAGATCCGGGAAGTGCTCGGCGCCTTCGCTGCCTTCTCGGGCCGGACGATCATCGTCGGCCGCGAAGTGCAGGGGAACGTCACCGCCGAGATCCGCGATCAACCGTGGGATGTCGCGCTGCAGTCGATTCTGTCGGCCCAGCAGCTCGCGGCCTCGGAAGACCAGTACGGTATTATCACGGTCGACTCCTACAAGAATATTCAGGCCAAGCAAGCCAGCGAGCCGCTGATTACGCAGCTCGTATCGATCAACTACGCGAGCGCCCCGTCGCTCGTCGCGACCGTCAATTCGTTGCTGGCGCGCGACTGCGGCGCCGGTGGTGGTGGTGGCGGCGCGCCGACGGCCTGCGCCCCGCGCGGGAACGTCGTCGCGGACTCGGGGACGAACAGCCTCTTGATCACCGAGTCACAGTCGCACATGAACGACGTGATCAACTACGTGCGCGACCTCGATATCAGGACGCCGCAGGTGTCGATCAAGGCCAAGATCGTGTTCATCAATCGCACGGTCGCCCAGCAGCTCGGGTTGGCCTACGACTTCGAGGAGCCGAACCAGTACTTCAACAAGCTCGTCGACCACGTCAACCCCGCGCAGGCGCCGAGCTTGTACGACCCGAACACGTACGTCGTCAACCTGGGCGGCGACGCGCTCGCTGGTATCGCCAACGCCAGCCGTCCGTACGCCTCGGGATCGGCGCTCAACCTGATCTACTCGATGAGCCTCGGGAAGTTCTCGCTCACGTCGTTCCTCGACGCCTTGGCGATGAACAACCTGTCCGATGTGCAGGCCGAGCCGAGCGTGGTCACGCTCGACAACCGGCCGGCGAAGATCCAGGTCGGTCAGGAAACGCCGATCCGCGTGATCGACGCCTCGTCGAACGGTGTCGGCGGAACGGCACGCGCGACGGTGTCGTTCAAAGAGACCGGTATCATCCTCCAGGTGACGCCGCACATTACGAACAACGGCCAGGTCCTGATGCAGCTGCACGCCGAGCAGTCGACGCTGTCACAGACGGGCGGCGACCTCGGATACTTCTTCTTCAAGCGCTACGCCGACAACCAGCTCCTCGTGAACGACGGCGAGACGGCGGTGATCGGTGGTCTGACGCAGACGACGGTCACGAAGGCGAAGTCGGGGATTCCGTTCCTCTCCGACCTGCCGCTGATCGGCCAGTTGTTCTCCCAGACTTCGAACGAGGAAGACAAGCAAGACCTGCTGATCCTCGTGACGCCACACATTCTGCCCGAGAACGAGGCCGTCCGCACGCCGTCCGCGACGCGCTGAGGTCTGTTTCGCCCCGTTCGCCCGCTCGGAGCGTTCTCCGGGCGGGCGACGTATTTTGGGGTAATGCTGCGCTTCACCACCGCCGGCGAATCCCACGGCCCAGCCCTCGTGAGCATCCTCGAGGGGATGCCGGCCGGCGTCCCACTCGTCGCCGCGGACGTCAACTCGGAGCTCTCGCGCCGCCAAGCGGGCTACGGCCGCGGGCGCCGCATGCAGATCGAGCGCGATGAGATCGAGTGGCTTGCCGGCGTCCGCGCCGGACAGACGCTTGGCTCGCCGATCGCCATGCTGATCCGGAATCGCGACTGGTCGCAGTGGCAGGATATCATGGATCCCGCGGTTCGCCCCGAGGACACCTCCGCTCTCCGCAAACGCGCCGTCACCCGTCCGCGCCCAGGCCATGCGGACCTGACCGGCGTCCTGAAGTACGACCGCGAAGACGCTCGCGATATCCTGGAGCGCGCCTCGGCACGCGAGACCACGGCCCGCGTGGCGGCAGCAGCCGTCTGTCGGCGGTTCCTGGCAGAGTTCGCGATCACCATCGGGAGTCATCTCGTCCACCTCGGCGGAATAGACGCCAAGGTGCCGGCGTGCCTCCCAGATGACATCAATGCCGCGGCCGATGAGTCACAGCTCCGTACACTCGACCGCGCGGCCGAGCAGGCCATGATCGAACGCATCGACACCGCCAAGGCCGAGGGGAACACGCTTGGTGGCATATGTGAGGTCGTGACGCGCGGCCTACCGGTGGGCCTAGGCTCTCACGTATCCTGGGACCGCAAGCTCGATGGCCGGCTCGCCGCCGCCATCATGTCGATTCCCGCGGTAAAGGGCGTAGAGATTGGCATCGGTTTCGAAGCCGCTCGCCGAACGGGTGCGGAAGTCCATGATGAAATTGAGGCGGCACCGAACCGCCCGCTCACAGGGAATACCCGACGCAAGACCAACCGGGCGGGCGGCCTCGAAGCGGGGATGACGACCGGCGAGCCACTGATTGTCCGCGTCGCGATGAAGCCGATCTCGACGCTCATGCGCCCGCTCCAAACGATCGACTTGAAGACCAACGAGCCGGCGGCCGCGGTGGCCGAGCGCAGCGATGTGACGGCGGTTCCGGCGATGGGAGTGATCGCCGAAGCGATGGTCGCCCTGGTCATGGCGAATGCATTCGTCGAGAAGTTCGGCGGCGACTCCCTTGGCGAGGTCCGCCGGAATTACGACGCCTACGTCGATCACATCGCCCAACGCCTGAGGTGAACGGTCACCTCGTACTCATTGGGCTTCCGGGAGCCGGCAAAAGCACCGTCGGCCCTCTGCTGGCGGAGCGACTCGATCTCCGGTTCTGGGACCTCGACGCCGAGATCGAGCGCCGCACGCGACGCACGGTACCGGCTATCATTCGTATTGACGGGGAGCAGGCGTTTCGCGATTTGGAGCATAAGCTAACGGCTGAGCTCGCGTCGGCACGTCCTGCCGTCTTGGCGCCCGGTGGAGGTTGGGTAATCCGACCTGATACGGTCGCGCTGTTGCGCCCGAGAGCGCGATTGGTCCACCTCAAGCTTACGCCGGAAGCTGCGATCCGCCGACTTGGCAGCGCTCGATTGGCCCGGCCTCTGCTTAATGGGGAGGACCCATTGGCCCAAATGAAGGCGCTGGAAGCCGCCAGAAGGACGGCTTACGCGGGCGCAGATTGGGTGATAGATACGGAACTACTTACCGTACAAAGGGTTATCGATATCATCGTCGAGCTTGTCTCGGCCCCCGGTGCCGGGTAGGTTAGCGCGACTGCTAGCGATGACGACGAATTTTTTTGGACCGGTAGTGTTATAGGACGGTATGACCTTTCGAATTTTGGGCCCACACGAGCGCGCTCGATTTGCCCCAGAGGCTTGGGGGCATCTCTTGTCGCTGCGCGGAGCGGGCATGTTGTCCGCCATTGAGCTGGAGCACGTCATTGATCGTGCGATGGCGCAAATCGAGGGGCGGATTGCCTTAGACGACCTTCGATCGTTGATGGAGGGGACGGGTTTCGATGACGGTGGACCCGCCGCCGACCACGCGATCGTTCATTAGAAGACCATGGCAACGAAGCGGACTGGAAAATCTGGCGCGACGACGCGCACACGTACGAGCTCGAGGCGGGCCAAAGCGCCCGCTCGTCGGCGTGCGCCCGCGACGGTAAAAGACACGCCCCAGAACGGCAGCGGTTCCGAACGCGGCACGTCACTGATCATTGTCGAATCGCCGGCCAAGGCAAAGACGATTGGCAAATATCTGGGCCGTGGGTACCGCGTCAAAGCGACCGTCGGCCACGTACGCGATCTCCCCGAGAAAAAGCTCGGCATCGACGTCGACAACGGCTTCGAGCCGGAGTACGTCACGATCGCGGGCAAGGAGAAGACGCTCGCCGAGCTCAAGTCCGCGGCCGACGAATCCAGCGAGATCTTCCTCGCGACCGACCCTGATCGCGAGGGCGAAGCGATCGCGTGGCACGTCGCCGGGCAGATCAAGAAACGCGGCGCCCCGATTCGGCGCGCCCGGTTTCATGAAATCACGAAGGACGCCGTCAAGAAAGCGCTCGAGGCAGCCGGCGAGATCGACGACAAGCTCGTCGAGGCACAGCAAGCGCGCCGCGTGCTCGATCGCTTGGTTGGGTACAAGGCCAGCCCGGTACTCTGGAAGACGGTGAAGAAGGGTCTCTCAGCGGGTCGCGTCCAGACGGTCGCCCTGCGGCTACTGGTCGAGCGCGAACGCGAGATCCGCGCGTTCAAACCCGTCGAGTACTGGACGATCGCCGCGGCGCTCGAGCATGAGGGCCAGGGGTTCGGCGCGAAGCTCCATCAGATCGATGGCAAGAAAGCGGAAATCGCCAACGAGGCGGATGCCCGTCGCATCGTCGACGAAGCGACGGACGCAGCTGCTCGGATGCGCGAGGCCGCGAACGGATCGGCCGCTCCCGCGGGTATCGGCACGTTTCTCGTCACCGACGTCAAGCGCCGCGAGCGCCGCAAGAATCCGCAGGCGCCGTTCACGACCAGCACGCTCCAGCAGGAAGGCGCCAAGAAGCTCTCGTTCGGTTCCAAGCGCACGATGCGCCTGGCGCAGGATCTCTACGAGGGCATTGAGCTGGGCAAAGAAGAGGGCGCGGTCGGTCTGATCACGTACATGCGGACAGACTCGACACGCATCGCGGAGAGCGCGGCGATTCAAGCCCGCGATTACCTGCGCGGCTTGTTCGGCGAGAGCTATCTCGCGCAGGGTGGCCCGCAGCTCTATGGCGATGGCAAGGTCAAGAACGCACAAGATGCGCACGAGGGGGTTCGTCCCACAGACCCGACTCGTCGTCCGGAGCTGATCCAACGGTATCTGTCCGCTGACCAATTCAAACTCTACCAACTGATCTGGCAGCGCTTTATGGCGTCGCAGATGGCGCCAGCGATTTTCGACACGACGACCGTCGACTTCGACCTGGGCCGGTATCTCTTCCGCTCGACGGGCAGCGTGATCAAGTTCACCGGATTCTTGACACTCTACCGCGAGAGTCACGAGGAAGGCGAGCATCGCGTGCTCGAAGATGAGCAAGCCTTGCCATCGCTCTCCACGGGCACGTACGTCCCGGTGCGCTCGATCGATCCGACACAGCACTTCACCGAGCCGCCCCCGCGCTACTCGGAAGCCAGTCTGGTGAAGGAACTGGAACGCCTCGGCATCGGCCGTCCGTCAACCTACGCGTCGATTATCTCGACGCTGGTCGACCGTCGCTACGCACAGCTCGAACAACGCCGCTTCTTCCCGACGTCGCTTGGCGAAAGCGTCGAGAAAGTGATGGTTCGCCAATTCCCGGACGTGTTCGACGTGACGTTCACGTCGAGCATGGAAGATCAGCTCGACAAAATAGAAGACGGTCAAAGAACCTGGCAGCGAGTGCTGAAGGACTTCTACACGCCCTTCTCGACCCGCCTCGCTCGCGTCGATGTCGAGGACCTGATCGCGGCGGCGCACGACCTCACGGCGGTCGCTGGTGAGAAGTGTCCAGACTGCGGCGGTCGCCTCGTGCCAAAGGGTGGTTTCTTCGGCCCGTTCCTGGCCTGCGAGAACCACCCGAAAAAGTGCAAGCACACGCGCCCGCTGCGTGGCGACCGCAAGCCGGCCGAGGTCACGGAGTACAAGTGCCACGAGTGCGGCTCCCCGATGCTCAAGCGCAACGGCCGGGCGGGTGACTTCCTCGGTTGCAGTCGCTTCCCGAAGTGCCGCGGCACGCGATCGTTGCCGACGGGCGTGATGTGTCCCAAGGACGGTGGCGAGCTCGCGGCGCGCCGCTCCAAGAAGCGCGGCAAGGCGTTCTACGGCTGTGAGAACTACCCGAACTGCGACTTCGTCACGTGGGACAAGCCCGTGAAGGAGACGTGTCCGGATTGCGGCTACGAGGGCGCCGAGGCGAAGTCGACGAAGGCGCGCGGCGAATATCGCCGGTGCCTCAAGTGCCAGAACGAGTGGGATGTCCCAGCTCCACCCGAGGTGGTGCCGGTAGCCGTCTAGCCGCTCCGCGGCACGTCGATGCAGCCGCTTCGCGCTGCTCGACTGGTCGGTTGGAAAGCCTAGGCTTCGCCTAGACCTCGGGTCGTCCAAACAGCAGCTCGATGACTCCCAAGTCGGCGGCGCGCGTCAAAACATAGACGTGGTCGCCGACTTCGAGTGTCGTGGCGCCTTTCGGCGCGATGAGCGTCCGACCCCTGACCACGACCGTGACGGCCGATGCCTCGGGAATTGGGAGATCCGAGATACGACACCCGGCGACGGCCAGTGTCTCGTCGACGTAGAACGACAGGAGCTCCCCATCCATCGGCTCGCGCGAATCGATATCCAATCCCGCGCGCGGTGGCGGCGGCGCGTCGGCCTCCATGCCGAGTCGCCGCGTGACCCACGCGACGGTCCCACCGGGCACGATCGCATTCACGACAACAATGACGAACACGATGTTGAACAGCCGTTGGGCCTCGGGGACGCCGGCGAGCAACGGAATGATCGCCAGCACGATCGGGACCGCACCCCGCAAACCGACCCACCCCACATACGCGATCTCACGCGCCGGATAGCGAAATGGCGCCAGACACACCGCCACGATCGCGGGCCGCGCGATGAACGCCAGCGTCAATCCCAGAACCAAACCGATCGGCAATACGCTGACCAATCGCGATGGAAACACCAAGAGTCCCAGCACCAGAAACATGCCGACTTGACTGAGCCACCCCAGCGAGTCGTGCACGCGCAGCACGCCAGCGCGGTAGGGCAGGACGCCATTACCCAGCACGAGCGCGGCGACATACACCGCCAGGAACCCACTCCCGTGCGCCAGCGTCGCCGCACCAAACGCGAGACAGGCAAGCGACAGCGTCAGCACTGGGTAGAGCCCACTCGCCGGCAGGCGGATGCGCCTCAACAGCCATCCCCCGCCGCGTCCCACCGCGAATCCAACGACGAGGCCGCCCCCGAACTGGGCGAGCATTTCGCCGCCGAGATGCCCGGCGGTCGTGTGGGGCGCGATGAGCGTTGTCGTGAGAAAAACCGCCACGGGATCGTTCACGCCGGACTCGGCTTCCAGCGTGACCCCTACGCGTCGCTTGAGTTGTATGCCACTGCCGCGCAGCACCGCGAATACCGCCGCGGCATCCGTCGACGATACGATCGCGCCGAGCAGGAGGGCCGGCCGCCACGCAAACCCGAGGACATGCGCCGCGACGCCGGTCAACGCGGCGGTCCCGACGACGCCGGCGGTCGCGAGCACACCCGCGGGCGCGGCGTAGCGCTTGAGTGCCGCGGCCGATGTATTGAGCCCCCCGTCGAACAGGATGAGCACGAGCGCGATCGTGCCGATCCGAAACGAGAGTCCATAGTTCTCGAACGGCAGTCGCCCGATGCCTTCCGATCCGGCGACCATGCCCACGAGCAAGAACACGAGTACGACGGGAACGCCGAAGCGCTCCGATGCGCGCCCGAGGACGACCGCGGCGCCGGCGAGGACCGCGAAGGCGACGAGCAGCGTGGCCGTCGCCTGGGGTTCTATGGAATCTCCGCCCGCTCGCAGCGGTCGAGCAGCCGTGTATCCACGCGGACCTTTCCGTCCGGGCTCGGCTTGATGAACACGTTAATGAACTTGGCGCCCCACAGGATCTCGCTGGCGATGTACGAGGTGCGGGTGTGCACTTGCTGCGAAAATACCTCGTCCACTGCCGTCAGCAGCACGAGCACCTCGGCCGACGAGTCCACGAGGTCCTGATAGGTGAGCCCGTACAGTGGACTCGTCGCATCGATCGGGTGCACGATGGTCCACGTGAGCGAAAAGAAAATCACCTTCGACCGCTCGAGGGTCAGCTCGTTGAACGTGCGTGTCCGGACGCCATCGACGGTCTCGAACCGCGAGAACGTGACCGTCGCCTCGAGTTGCACGAGCTCACTCCGCCGCTCGTTCACCAGGCGGAACATGAAGGCGGATTCGCCCCGGTACGGCGCGACGACCGCGCGGTTGCTGAATCGGATCCGCGGGAGGGGCCGCGCGAACCGCGAGAAGATCAGCCCGGTCGCCAACGCAATCGTCAAGATACTGACGATCGATTCGGCGACGACGCAGAAATTGGCGGTCGTGCCCACGGGGACGATATTCCCGTACCCGATCGTCCCGAATGTCTCGACGCTGAAGAAGAACGCCTCGAGGAATCGACTCGTGAACGTGAGCCCCGGCGCCGTCAACGCGGCGGGGCCGAGCGCCAGGTAGATCCCCGCGAACAGCGCGTTAATGAGGAAGTAAAATCCCGTGAACAGCGCCAGGAACGCCGGCCACGACATCGTGAGCAGCGACTGATACGGCGAGAGTCGCGCGGCGAGCGATTGCCCGGCGCGGATGGCGTTGAAGCTCCCGTCGCGATTGAGGAGGCGGAGGCGACTTTCCCGGGCGACGACGGAGCCGAACCCGAGATCGTGATCTTCCTGGCCGGGAACGACCGGCGTCGGCGATGGCGGTGGCGGCGGCGGCGAGGGCGGCATCACTGTTCACGATTATACGCGGACGCGCTAAGTTGCCGCTATGGTTGTGTCGGTAGTCGGTGGCGGCCTCGCGGGATCCGAAGCGGCCTGGCAGTTGGCCGAACGTGGATGCTCCGTCGTGCTCCACGAGATGCGCCCGGCGCGGATGACGCCGGCGCACCACACCGACCGCCTGGCCGAGTTGGTGTGCTCGAACACGTTCAAGAGCACGGAGCGGACGAACGCGCACGGGCTGCTCAAGGCCGAGATGCGATGCCTGTCGTCGATGATTCTCGAGGCGGCGGACGAAGCCCGGGTTCCGGGTGGGACAGCCCTCGCCGTCGATCGCGACCGATTCTCCGCCGCGGTGACGTCCCGCATCGCCGGTCACCCGCGCATCACGGTCCACCGCGCCGAAGTGGTCGACCTGCCGTCGCCGGGCATCGTGGCCACCGGCCCGCTCACGTCGGACGCGCTCTCCCAGGCGATCACCGTGGCGCTCGGGCAGCACGCATTGGCGTTCTACGACGCGATCGCGCCCATCATCGATGTCGAATCGATCGATACGGCCGTCGCTTTTCGGGCGTCGCGCTATGACAAAGAGACGTCGAACGAGATCGCCGACGATGTCGGCGCGTATCTCAACTGTCCGTTCGATCGTTCGGAATACGAGACATTTCTCGACGCTCTCCTGTCGGCCGATCAGCACCAGGGCCATACCTTCGACGAGGTCCCCTATTTCGAGGGCTGTCTCCCGGTCGAAGTCATGGCCGCCAGAGGCCGAGATGTGCTGCGGTTCGGCCCCATGAAGCCGGTCGGTCTCGCCGACCCGCGCCCGGGCAAGCGCCCCTACGCCGTCGCACAACTCCGGATGGAAACCCGCGCGGGCCAGATGTGGAACCTCGTGGGGTTCCAGACGCGTCTCCGCATTCCGGAACAGCAACGCGTCTTTCGCCTGATCCCGGGTCTCGCCAACGCCGAGTTTCTGCGCTACGGCTCGATTCACCGCAACGCGTATGTGAACGCTCCGGCGACGCTCTCGCCGTATCTCTCGGCGCGCGGCGATCCGCGCCTCTTGTTCGCCGGCCAGATCACGGGGGTCGAGGGCTACACCGAGAGTGCGGCGACCGGCCTGCTCGCCGGCCGCAATCTCGCCCGCCTGCTCGACGGCGAGGAGCCCACGATCCCGCCGCCGACGACGATGCTGGGCGCGCTCTATCGGTATCTGCGCGAGGCCGAGCCTCGGCATTTCCAGCCGATGAACGCGAATTTCGGGTTGCTCGATCCGCTCCCCGAGGAGGTCCGCGACAAGCGCCTCAAGCGGGAGCAGTTCGCCGAACGCGCACTCGCCGATCTCGCGGCGTGGTCGAGCCGATGACCTCCGAGTTCCTCGTGCATCTCGAGAAAGAGCGCAACGTCTCTCCGCACACGTTGGCGGCCTATACGCGCGACCTGGCCCGCTTCACCGATTTCCTGTCCTCGCGCGCGAATGGCGCCGCGTGGTCCTACGAGACCGTCGACCACCAGACCCTCCGCGCCTTTCTCGCGCACCTCTCCCGATCTCGCTTGTCGCGTCGCTCGATCGCGCGGACCATGTCGGCGGTCCGCTCGTTCTATCGCTTTTTGCAACGCACGGATGCGATCACCGCCAATCCGGCGCGCGCGATAGCGTCGCCGAAGGCCGATCGCCACTTGCCGGGCTATCTCACGCATTCCCAAGCGGAGTCGCTCTTCGCGCTGGCGCAAGCGCGGGCCACCGACGGCGGCATCGCGCAGGTCCGCAATCTGGCGATGCTCGAGTTGCTCTACTCGACGGGCATGCGGGTGTCCGAAATCCACGGCCTGAATCGCACCGACATCGATCTCGTGAGCCAGCAAGCGAAGGTGCGTGGCAAGGGCCGCAAGGAGCGCATCGTCCCGATCGGTGACCACGCGACGCTGGCGTTGCGCAACTACGAAGCCAGGCGTGAGTCGCGCGACCCCGCCGTGTTCGTCAACCAACGCGGCAAGCGCCTGAGTATTTCGGGCATCCAAAAAATCGTGACGGCCCTGCTGGGGACCATTGCGGGGGGCGAAGACCTGAGCACCCATTCGGTGCGCCACTCCTTCGCCACGCACCTGCTGGATGCCGGGGCAGACCTGCGCGCCGTGCAAGAGCTCCTCGGTCATGCCTCGATCTCGACGACGCAGATCTACACGCACACGAGCGTCGAGCGCCTCAAACAGGTCTACCAGAAGGCCCACCCCAGAGGCGGGACGCGCTAGCCAGAGTTTTGCATTGTACAAGGGCTCGATGACCATCGAGCGCTTTCTGACGTTTGCGTTCGGCCTGGTGGCCACGATCGCGGCGGCTTTGCTGATCGCCGACGCGATTACCGCCCCCATCCAGCCATCCGAGGAGCGCCGCCGTCGTGAGCGAGCACCCCGCAGCCGGCCCGGCGAGGCGCTGCTGGGACTGGGCCTCACGGGCCTGGCCGCTGCCTTATTCGGCATGGACCGCTGGCCATGGGGCGTTATCGCCGTTCTGGCCGGTCTCGTGTGCTTAATCGTCGGGGCTTGGCTCAACCGGCGCCTGCTGATCGAAAGCATACGGCATCGCGGACCTGCCCGTCGTCGTCGCTGACCTGGTCTTCGGCGAAGCGAAGCGAGCGGCGCGAAGCGCCCGTCAGAACCATTGCCGGACCGCTAAGTTTGTCGGATGTCTTCGCTACCAACTATCTACGCGACAACCATTCTGGCGGTCCGCCGGAATGGCCATGTCGCCCTCGGTGGAGACGGCCAGGTGACGGTCGGGGAGACCGTCATGAAGTCCAACGCCCAGAAAGTGCGCTCACTCCGCGGCGGAAAGCTCCTCGCCGGCTTCGCCGGCGCCGCTGCCGATGCCTTTACGCTGTTCGAGAAGTTCGAAGAGAAGCTGGAGCGGTTTCCGGGCAACATGCCCCGCGCCGCGGTCGAGCTCGCCAAAGACTGGCGTAGCGACCGGGTGCTGCGCCGTCTGGAGGCGCTCCTGGCCGTCGCCGACCGGGACCACGGATTTGTGATTTCCGGGACGGGCGACATCATCGAGCCCGACGACGGGATTCTCGCCATCGGGTCGGGCGGGTCTTATGCGCTCGCCGCGGCGCGGGCGTTGGTGGGCAGCACGGACCTGGGGTCGGCCGAGGTGGTTCGCCGATCGCTCCAGATCGCCGCGGACATTTGCATCTATACGAACGCCAACATCACCGTCCTCGAGCCGACATAGTGTCGTCGAAGCATACGCAGCAAGCGCTGGCCCGTCTCGCCGATCTCACGCCGCGACAAATCGTCACTGAGCTCAATCGGTACATCGTCGGGCAGAGCGAGGCCAAGAAGTCGGTCGCGATCGCGCTCCGCAATCGGTGGCGCCGTCAGCGCGCGCCGGACGGGATTCGCGACGAGATCTCGCCGAACAACATCATCCTCATCGGCCCCACGGGCGTGGGGAAGACCGAGATCGCCCGTCGCTTGGCGAAGCTGGCCGGCGCGCCGTTCGTGAAGGTCGAGGCCTCGAAGTTCACCGAGGTCGGCTACGTCGGTCGCGATGTCGAGGGCATGGTGCGCGATCTCGTCGAGAGCGCGATCGACATGGTGCGAACGGAGCGGGAATCGGAAGTCGAAGATCTCGCAAACGAACGAGTAGACGACCGCCTGTTGGACCTGTTGTTACCGCCACCGACTCCCGCACCTCAAACACCCCAACCGGCGCCGTCAGGCGCAGGCGCCGCAGGCGCCGAGCGCAATGTCTTCGTTGTCTCCCCGGCCGGCGGGGTCACTCAAGAAGCCGCCGACAATGGTGAGGCAGCGCAGGCCCGCTATCAGCGCACGCGTGAGAAACTCAAGCAGCTGCTGATCGACGGCCAACTCGAGGGCCGCGAAGTCGAGGTCGAGATCACGCACGCCGGCCCACAGGTGTTCGACATGATGATTCCCCAGGGCGCCCCTGAGGGAATGGAAAACTTCATGGAGATGCTCCAGGATCTCGCGCCGAAGCGCAAAAAGAAGCGCACGGTCAAGGTCTCCGAAGCGCGCCGGATCTTGTTAGAGCAAGAGCTCGACAAGCTGATCGACGTCGAGGATGTGACCACGGACGCACTGGAGCGGGTCGAAAAGCTCGGCATCATTTTCTTGGACGAGATCGACAAGATCGCCGGCGACCGCGGTCCGTCGGGTGGCGGTGGCCCTGACGTCTCTCGCGAGGGCGTGCAGCGCGACTTGCTCCCGATCGTCGAGGGCTCGAACGTCCAGACGAAATATGGGATGGTGAAAACGGACCACGTGCTCTTCATCGCCGCGGGTGCGTTTCACGTCTCGAAGCCGAGCGACCTGATTCCGGAGCTCCAGGGCCGATTCCCGATTCGCGTCGAGCTCAAGCCGCTGACCGAGGAAGATTTCGTCCGCATCATGACGGAGCCGGAGAACGCACTCACCAAGCAGTACACGGCGCTTGTCGAGGCCGAGGGTGCCTCGCTGACCTTCACCCCCGACGGCATCGCCGAGGTGGCGCGCATTGCCGCCCAGGTCAACGACCGCATGGAAAACATCGGCGCGCGCCGTCTACACACGGTCATGACCACGCTGCTCGAAGACCTACTCTACGAGCTCCCCGACCGCGGCACCGACCCGGTCACGATCGACGGTCAGGCGGTCCGCGATCGCCTCAAGTCGGTCGTGGAGGATGAGGATCTGCGCAAGTATATCCTCTAGTGCACCTGCTGCTCGCGCTCCCGCTTTGCCCGGCGGCGAGCCGCAAGTACTTCGGTGGCCTGGAGGTAGATGAGCAGGCCGAACATGATCGTGAGTGCGACCGGTTGTACGTAGAATACGAAGAAATCGGCGATTGGAATGCCCGTCATGATGACGACCTCCGGTGGATGAGTCCTTCGATCGACGCGCTGTAGACGAGCGCGCCTACTGCGAGACCTATTGCGATATTGTATGCGAATCGAATGCTCATGGCAGCGTGCAGTGCTTCCCCGATGAGGAACTCTCCGTAGAGCAGCGCTGGCACGATAGTGAGGAACTGTCCGCAGAAGGTCCACAGTTGTGGCCGTCCGGGCTGGGCTTTGTCGGCGAGGTTGAGAAGAGCGGTGCTCGCCGTCGAGAGCGAGAAAAACAGGAGCTCGCGCGTCGCATCTGGCCCGACGATCCCACGCCCACCGGCGAGTTGGTGCGCTAAGAGCCAGGCGATCAGCGGCAGTAGTCCCATGAAGCAGCTGATTGCCCACGTAATTCAACGTTGTGTCCGCATCAGCCGAGGATACGACCCAGCGTCAGTCGATCGTCAGTCACGGGTTGGCCCGCTTAGGCCCCCGATTCTACTTTTCTGACTCCTTCCACCGTTTGCCGCCAATGGCCACGACTACCGTGCCCGCGAGCTCAGCGTCTCCGGCCGCAGCCGATGCGACCTCTCCGCATCGCGACTTCCTCGTAATCCCGGACTTCTCGAAACAGGAGCTGGACGCCCTGTTCGCTCTCGCCGAGCGCATGCGCCTCGGCGAGTACACGCGCCGTCCGCTTGCCGGCAAATCGTTCGCGATGATCTTCACGAAGTCATCGACGCGAACGCGCGTGTCATTCGAAGTCGGCGCCTGGCAACTCGGCGCTCAGCCGTTGTTCCTCTCGGCCCGCGACGTCCAGATCGGCCGCGGCGAAACCATCCCGGACACGGCCCGCGTGCTCTCGCGGTACGTCCACGGGATCATGATCCGCACATTTGCCCACGCGGATGTGGAGGAGCTGGCCCGTTGGGCCACGGTCCCGGTGATCAATGGCCTTACTGACTGGCAGCACCCCTGTCAGGTGCTCGCCGACGTCGCGACGATACGGCAGCATCTCGGGACATACGAGGGCAAGCACGTCGCGTGGATCGGCGACGGGAACAACATGGCGAACTCGTGGATCGACGCCGCGTATCGCCTGGGGTTCTCGCTGACGCTCGCCTGTCCCGAGGGCTACGACCCCGACGCCGCACTGGTCCGCCGGGCGCAGTCGACGGCCAACGTGCGCGTCGTCCGCGATCCGCGCGAGGCCGCTGCCGGCGCGCACGTCGTGACGACCGATGTGTGGGCGTCAATGGGCCAGGAAGAGGAGCAAGCGGTGCGCGCGCGGGCATTCGCGGGGTACGTCGTTGATGGAGCGATGATGGAGCGGGCGGCGCGGGATGCGATCTTCTTGCATTGCCTCCCCGCGCACCGCGGCGAAGAGGTCACGGCTGGCGTGATCGACGGACCGCAATCGAGAGTATTCGATGAAGCCGAGCAGCGGCTTCATGTCCAAAAGGCGATACTGGCGGTGCTCATGGGAGGGGAACTGCTGTGATCGAAGCCGGACAGCCCGCTCCATCGTTTTCGGCTCAGGCCGACGACGGCCGGACCGTGACGCTCGAGTCCCTCCGCGGCCGTTACGTGGTTCTCTATTTCTACCCAAAGGACGACACGCCCGGTTGCACCACCGAGGCCTGCGAGCTGCGCGACGCCTTCCCGAGCTTCGACGCCGCCAACGCCACCATCCTCGGCGTCAGCCCCGACAGCGTCGCCTCGCATGTGAAGTTCAAGAAGAAATTCTCTCTTCCGTTCACGTTGCTCGCCGACACCGATCACGCGATCGCCGAGGCGTACGGCGTCTGGAAGGAAAAGTCGATGTACGGCCGCCGCTACATGGGCGTCGAACGCTCCACGTTCTTGATCGACCCCACCGGCTTCCTCGCCCACGTGTGGCGCAAGGTGAAGGCCGATGGCCACGCCGCCGAAGTCGCGACCGCGCTCGCCGCCGCCACGGGAGTCTCTGCTCCGCCGGCGACCAAGAAGCGCGCGGCAAAGGGCACCTAACTCCTCGCGC
>Ga0210393_10002329_pt1 | contig 15704 bp, 12 predicted proteins | sample IncBWC27OmetaG_FD_160068 | JGI IMG/M metagenome (GOLD analysis project Ga0210393, IMG submission 160068) | Forest soil microbial communities from Barre Woods Harvard Forest LTER site, Petersham, Massachusetts, United States - Inc-BW-C-27-O ... | reverse complement strand
AGGATGACCAACAGTATGCGCGGGCACTCTACGGTCTGGGGTTTGCTTACGGCAAGTTGAACAAGCTGACCGAGGCACGCGAGGTGCTGACTGAGGCGGTGAAGATTCCTGGCCCTCTGCAGGCGATGACGCAGGAATTGTTGACCAAAGTGAACAGCGCGCGGGCTAAGGGACAATAAGTTCGGGGAAGAAAATCTTAGAGGACTACAGAGGGAAGTGCTCTGGTCCCTGGGTTAAAAAGTTGTTCTTATTTTTCGGGCTTGACCAATTCCTCGGAGAGCAGTTGAGCTTTCCAGGCCAGAGTGCGGGCGCGGTCGAGATCGCCGGCGTCGACAGCTGCTTTCGACTGGTCCATGAACTGGTGGATTTGGTTGACCATATCCTGCTGGTTCGGGGTGAGCTGGCTTCCCGCGATTTTCTTCAGGTTGGCCCGCGTCGTGTCCAGCATTTGGTTGGCAGTGTCGCGGTCGTGCGACGTCTGGCCGCCCGGCGTGCCCCCAGCGAGTTGAGTGCTGGGCTCGGAGGTTCCTCCCTGTCGCACAATAATTTTCGGCGGAGGGCAGGGCGTTGGAGCGCTTTTTGTCGGTGGATCTGTCGGGGTGGTTCCAGAACCGGTTTGACCGGAGGCCGCCGGAGCGGGGTTGCAGTTGGGCGGCAGGACTCGTTTTCTGTGATGGTTTCGTGCGGCCGTCTTGGTTGAACCTTGGCCGGCAGATTTTTGCGCCGGAGTTGCCGACGAAGCGGCCGGTTGAGACGGAGCCGGGTTCTGTGCTGGCGGCGGAATCGCTTGCTCTTGAGCGGGCGCCGGCGGGTTATCCATCTTGGCCGCGGAGGCTGGCTGAGGCGCGGTTTGGCCGCGCGCCGGCGCCAGCGGCTGAGCCGGAGATACGTACATCAGACTGAACAGAAGGATTACGGCCAGAGTCATACCAGATCAAGTCCCGAGGCCCTCTCATCTTACGCCTTTGGAGTGCGGACCTGCTATCGATTCTCGAATCGAGTCGAGCCAGACAAAATCGCTACGCACCCCTCGACTCCGCTCAGGGCAGGCTGCAGATATGGGGCTCCACCAATGGAATCCGTTCAGCGCGACAGCAACCTTCACGCACTCAGGACCGCCGGAATGTGGAAACGAAAAATCGTTCCGGTGCCATCGGTCGATTCGAAGTCGACGGAGCCGTAGTGCCACTGCAGAACCTGGTAGGTCTGGGCCAGGCCGATGCCGCTGCCGTCTTTTTTCGTGGTGAAATAGAGTTCGAAGATTTTGTCGCGCAAATCTTGCGGAATGCCGCCACCCTGGTCGCGAACCTCGGCAACGACGGCGTTGTTTTCGCGCTGGGCGGAGATCGTGAGGATGCCGCCTTGTGGCATGGCCTGCACCCCATTGAGCACTACGTTGAGGATGGCCTGCTTCATCAGATCGACGTCGACCTTGATGGACAGGCGATCTTCCGGCATGTGGCGCTCGATGGTCACGCCATGCTGCTCGGCGTCGGGGGCGGCGAGTTGGGCCACTTCTTCCATTACGCGGCGCAAGTCGACTTCTTCCAGGTGGAGATCGCGGGGGCGGGTGAAATCGACCAGCGTCTGCACCACGCGATCAAGGCGGCGGATTTCGCTGTCGATAATATCCATGTGGCGGCGCGTATCGGGTTCCTGTTCTGCGAGTTTATTACGCAGCAGTTGCAGGTGGAGCACGATGGCATTGATGGGATTCTTCACCTCATGGGCCACGCCGCGGGTGAGGCGTCCGCTGGCCGAGAGGCGGCGCGACATCTCGATTTCGTCGCCAATCCGGCGCACCGATTCGGGGTCGCGCATGATCAGGAGCGCGCCGATCTGCGAATTTTTTTCCTGCACGAAGTCGAGCGAAACCTGGACGCGCTTGCCCCCGGCAGCGTCAAACTCACGCTGTGACAAAGGGCGGCGACGCTCGAAGGCATCGAGCAGCGCGGCGCCCAGCAGGGAATCGCGGTCGAATACTTCGTGAACCGTGTGTCCGAGAAGTTCGGCGCGCGGACGACCTAGAAAACCTTCCACGGGCGCGCTAACCAGCACGACTCGCGAGTCGCGGGCGAACAACATCAGGCCGTCCTGCAGTTTGGCCATAAGTTGATCGACGTTGTCTTTGAGGGCAGAAAAAATCTCCCGGCTGTCGCGAATCTGGCGGCCCAGGTTGGCGATTTTCAGACTGACGAGGCCGTACTCATCGTGCCGCGACTCGTCGTTGGAAAGCGCGTCAGCGTCGCCCGCGCTCACACTATCGAGGTTAAGGCTGATTTTTTTCAGCGGGCCCAGGGCGAGGTTCGAGATTCCCGCAGCCAGAAACAATGAGCCGAAGATCAGCGCGATCGAGATATAGGCTGCCTTTATCAAGCGGGCCTGCACTTCACTCTTCAGAAAAACGGTTTGCACGCCGATGTGGATCGCTCCGAAAGGCTCGCCCGCGAATTCCAGCGGATATGACACGTCGTAAACCTCGGCCGAGGTGAAAACGAGACGAAACTGGTCGAAAAAACGGGCGCTCACGACTCGCTGAAAGTCCGGGCGCCGGGCAATTACTTTGCCCACCATGCTGGCATTGGTGTGCAGCAGGGCTTTGCCACTGACGTCGACGATGGTGACGTCGTAAATGAATCTCCAGTCGCCGGTGTAGGACTGAAGGAGGTTGTTGAGGGCCACGTCGCTTGGCACGTAGTCCGCAAAAGCACGGCGCATCGCGGCGGAGTTACTGGTGTCGACCGATGTGCTGGTGAAGTCGGGTACGGCGTTGGCAACCGCGTAGGCCAGTTGGTGCGTAAGGTTGGTTGCCGTCTCGTTGGCGTAGTTAATGCGCAGGCGCAGGATTTGCGAGATGTACAGGTAGGAAAAGGAGGCAACCATCACCGTGACCATAAGAGTGATGACCAGCACGATGATGGTCTTTCGTCGGAGCATGGAGAGAAGTAGGAAGAGAGTGGCTCGCTCAACACTGGCCCGCTAACAGGCGTGCGAGAAGGTATTAGCTACTGGGAACTTCCTCCTTACCGGGGACGGCCTCCGCCGCGGTACTGCCATATTCCTTCAGTTTGTTGTGGAGCGTTTTCAGGCTGATGCCGAGGATTTCCGCAGCTCGCGTCTTGTTGTTGCTGGTCGCCTCCAGCGTTTTCAAGATCAGCATTTTTTCGGCTTCTTCGACCGTCGTGCCTACGCCCAGGCGAACGGCGTCGGGATCGTTGGCCGCGGTGCGCAGCGGCGCTTGTCCAAATCCCGGTGGGAGATGCTTGGTTTCGACGACTCCGGCGTCGCAGACGATAACCGCCCGCTCGATCGTATTGCGCAGTTCCCGTACGTTGCCCGGCCACGAATAGGCGTTGAACTGGTTGAGCACGGCTTCGCTCACTGCGGCTACTTTGCGGGCGTGCTTGGTGCTCATCTCGGCTAGCAGCAGTTGGACCAGGCCGGGAATATCTTCCTTGTGTTCGCGCAGCGGAGGCATGTGGATGTTGAACACGTTGAGGCGGTAATAGAGATCGCTGCGCAACTCGCCGCGGGCCACGGCCTCGTCGGGAGTTTTATTAGTAGCGGCCAGCACTCGCACATCGACGGAAGTTTCAACTTTGCTGCCCAGGCGCCGCAGTTTGTGGTCTTCCAGAACGCGTAGCAGTTTGGCCTGAGTTCCTACCGGCATTTCGCCGATCTCATCTAGCAGCAGGGTTCCACCCTCGGCCAGTTCGAAGCAGCCGGTGCGGCGCTCCAGCGCTCCGGTGAACGCGCCCTTTTCGTGGCCAAAGATTTCGCTTTCCATCAGCGTCTCGGGAATCGCGGCGCAGTTGATGGCGACGAAGGGCCGATCTTTGCGCGGGCTGAGGTCGTGGATGGTGCGGGCCACCAGTTCTTTTCCCGTGCCGCTGGCGCCCGTGATTAGCACCGAGGCAGTGCTGGGCGCGACCATTTCGATGAGGCGGAAGATCTCCTGCATCTTGCGGGAAGCGCCGTTGAGCCGCCCAAGAGAGCCTGTGTCCCGCAGGCGACGCCGGGTGACTTCGAGTTCGGTGCGGATACCCAGCATGGCCGAAGCATTGCCGAGGATGGTCCGCAGCCGATTGGTATCGATAGGCTTGGTGATGTAGTCGTAGGCGCCCATGCGCATGGCCTGCACGGCGCTGTCGATGGTTCCCTGGGCGGTGACCAGGATGACCGCGACCTCCGCGCTTTGCTCCGCAAGACGCCCCAGCAGTTCGATGCCGCCCATGCGCGGCATTTTGAGGTCGGTGATAACGATCGACGGGGACCATTGGGTAGCTTTCTCGAGCCCCTCGGCGCCGTCGCGGGCCGTCTCCACGCGAAACCCCCAGGAACCGACCAGTTCAGCCAGGCCGGAGCGTTCATTTTCTTCGTCTTCGACAATCAGTACTTTTTCGTGGCTCATCGGCTTGATCGTACCCGTTTCCCTCAAAGCAGCGTCTGGCGAGTTTAATCCGGTCGGCCAGTCCCCGGACTGCCCCTCGGGCCGAATCCCCACGATACGCGGCAGGCTTCCCGCCCGGCAAGGTCTAGATGGGCAAGGCCAGGGCCAAGCACCCAAGGAATTTCAATTTGAGACGAAACCGGCCGCTTAACTGAGAGGGACTACTTCGAGTCTACGCTTTCGCTTTAGGCAGCGGTGCGATAGAATTCTGCGTTCCCAGAGTCTCGCTTCCATCGATCTTGTTCCATTTTCTCCCCATAAGCTTTCGGTTGCATGGCAACTCGGGAACCATAACATCTTGGAGGATTCCATGAAAGTTAGCAGCGCCACACGCGAATGCCGGCGGCTCATGATCGGCTTGTCAGCGTTGATCGCAGTGTTTGTGATTTCCGGTTCCGCATTCGCTCAGGACAGTTCTACCCCCAACTGGGACATATTTGTTGGGTACCAGTATCTGAATCCTGGCGCCACCGTTCCCACCCCTGGCGGTGATCCCAACAATCCAACGCCGTATCCGGTCCCTGCCATGTCGAAGGGGGTTGGCGTAGCCGCGGCCTACAATTTTGATCCGCACTGGGGCCTGGAGGGCGACTTCGGGTACAACCGGGACACGTCCGCCGAAAACTCAGAATGGACCGCTAGCGGCGGCCCGAGATTTGTGGTCCACGACGAATCGGCAAGGTTCTTCATACACGCGCTGGCAGGCTTGAATCGAGCGACGTTCGACAGCGGACTGGCCAATCACTATGGCGTCGGCCTGATTCTGGGCGGCGGCATGGATCTTACTATCACGAAGAAGATTTCCTGGCGCCTGTTTCAGGTGGACTACGTGTGGGCGGCGCACAACTTTTCCAGTGAGGCTGCTCCCGAATTCCCGTCTCTGCGCCGCCCCCAATTCCAGGGCGAAAGACTGCGCACCGGCATAGTGTTCAACCTAGGTGGCGCTCCGGCAGCGGTTCCAGCGGCGGCCTGCTCAGTGCAGCCCGCGGAAGTCATGGTGGGCGAGCCGATCACGGCGACCGTCACGGCTAGCAATTTCAATCCGAAACACACTGTGACTTACGGCTGGACCGGGAATGGCGGCGGTCAGATTACCGGAAAAGATACCGGAGCCAGCATCGACACCACGAACGCGACTCCCGGCAGCTACACAATCACCGCAACCGTGACCGATCCGAAGTCCAGCAAGAACAACGTTGCGAGCTGCACGGCGAACTATACGATAAAGCCGCTGCCACCGAAGAATCCTCCGACGATTTCGCTGTCGGCGAATCCGACGGATCTGGTTACTGGCGGCACCGTGAATCTGTCGGCTTCTTGCAGCAGCCCGGACAACGCAACAGTTTCCGTGGCCAACTGGATTGCCACAGCCGGCGCGGTTTCCGGTAGTGGCAGCTCGGCAACCTTGAACACCGCCGGAGCTCCCGCCGGTCCGGTGACGGTCACCGCGACTTGCACCGACTCGCGCGGTTTGACCGCACAAGGCTCCGCGCAGGTGACGCTGGAGAACCCGCCGCCACCGCCGGTCAATCCCGAGGTTGTAAAGCTGGAAGCGCGGCTCTCGCTGCACAGCGTTTACTTTGTGGTAAGCCAGCCCATGCCGGGCAATACCAAGGGCGGTTTGCTGCTCAGTCAACAAAAGACGCTGGTCTCGCTGGCTTCCGACTTCAAGAAATATCTTGAGAGCAAGCCGGAAGCGCATTTGATTCTCGGAGGCCACGCGGATCATCGCGGTTCCGAGGAATACAACAAGGCTCTCACCGAGCGCCGCGTCACTGTCGTCAAGGGCTTCCTCGTTGCACAGGGCGTTCCTGAAGCGAACATCGACACCAAGTCGTTCGGTAAGGACGAAAACCTGACCACTGAACAAGTGAAGGATTCAGTGGACAACAATCCCGATCTGAGCACGGAAGAGCGGGCTCGGATTACCAAGAACATTGATGTCGTCAGGATGGCGAGCAATCGCCGGGTTGACGTCACCTTGAGCACCACTGGCCAATCCTCGGCGAAGGTTTTCCCGTTCAACTCAACCGACGCTCTGACTCTGATCGGTGGGCGGGAAGCAGCCAAGAAACCGATGGCCAAGCCAATGGCCAAGAAACCGGTGAAGAAACCGTAAGCTGAGCTGGAAGAACTTGCATGAAAACTGATACGGAGGGCGGCTTGCCGCCCTCCGTTTTTCTTGGGTGGTCGAATCCATAAACGCAACAAGTGAATCGAAAGCCTGCGCTTGGATTTCAGCTCTCGACCGAAAGGAAAAAACATGCCGCTTACCACCCTCGATGCCCACGCCGCCCTGATCGTGATTGACCTGCAAAAAGGCGTTGTTGGCTTGCCCACCGTACACCCCGCCGCCGAGATTGTGGACCGTGCCGCCCAACTCGCGCGCGCTTTCCGCAAGCGCGGCCTGCCGGTAGTTCTGGTCAACGTGACCGGACGCGCTCCCGGCCGCACAGACGCTGGCCCTCCAAAGTTTTCGCTACCTCCGGATTGGAGCGAGCTGGTTCCGGAATTGGAGCAGCAGCCCAGCGATTACCTCGTATCCAAGCAGCGATTCGGCGCGTTTATCGGGACGTCGCTGGACGATTTTTTGCGCAAGCGCGGAGTAACCCAGGTCTTCGTCATAGGCGTTTCGACTAGTGTCGGCGTGGAATCCACGGCGCGCAGCGCCTACGATTACGGCTACAACGTTGTATTGGTCGTGGATGCGATGACCGACCGCGACGCCGACGCGCATCGCAACAGCGTCGAGAAGATATTCCCCCGGCTTGGTGAGACGGATACAACTACCAACGTGCTCAAATTGCTGAGCAACTTCTGAGGATGTTTCTCTCGGCGTCGAATTCTTCTCCGGTTCGATTCTAAAATACCTATTTTAAAAATAGGTATTGTGGAGTAGTATCCATCGCGATGGCCAATAACCCCGAACATCGCGATCTTTTCCCCGGCGCGCTGGAAGTGATGATTCTCCAATCCCTGCGGTTGAAACCCATGCATGGCTATGCGCTTGTAAAGCACATCAAGCAGGTTTCCGACGACCTGCTGCAGGTGGAGGAAGGCTCTCTCTATCCCGCGCTTCAGCGGATGCTGAAGGAGGGCTGGCTCGATGCCGAAACCGGAATCTCCGCCAAGGGCCGCCCCACGCGCATTTACCGGCTTACCGACGCGGGCGTTCGCCATCTCGAAAAAGAAGTCGTCAGCGTCGAAAAGATGTTTGCCGGCATTACCCGTGTGCTGGCTGTTGCCAAAATATAGGAGTACTACGATGGAATGGTTCGCGCAGTTTTTCTCCCGGCGTCGGCGCTATGACGACATCTCCATCTCGATCCAGGAGCACATCGAGGAGCGCACTGAGGAATTAATGGCCGATGGTATGCCACGCAAGCAAGCCGAGCAGACGGCGCGGCGCGAATTCGGCAATGTGACTCTTCTCGAGGAGCGCAGCCGTGAAGTCTGGCAGTGGCCGGCGCTCGACTCCATTCTGGCCGACCTGAAGTTTGCATTCCGCCGACTGAGAAAATCGCCGGGCTTTGCCGCCACCGTTCTGCTCACGCTGGCCATCGGAATCGGCGCCAACACGGTCGTGTTCAGCGTGGTCAATGGCGTTCTTTTGAAGCCCCTGCCTTACCCCGATTCAGAACAACTTGTCTCGTTATGGCTCAACGCGCCTGGCGCCGGAGGACTTGCAAGTTTTTCCAATGGCCTTCAGCTTTCCGTGTCGATGTACTTCACTTTCCTGGAACACAACCGAACCTTCCAGTCGATGGGCATCTGGACGCCGAGCAACGCCAGCGTAACGGGCGTAGCGGAACCGGAGCAGGTGCGAACCGAAATGATCAGTAACGGCGTGCTGCAGACGCTGAACGTTCCGCCCGCGGTCGGCCGCTGGTTCGGCGAAACGGATCAAGATCCACATGGCGGGAAGACCATCATATTGAGCTACGGCTATTGGCAGCGGCGCTTCGGTGGAGATCGTGACGTGATCGGGCGCGTCATTCAAGTGGACTCACAGAGCAGAGAGATTGTGGGCGTCATGCCGCGCGGCTTCCGGCTGGTCGATCGCGACTTCGACCTTCTAGTACCGCTCGCATTGGATCGCGCCAATCTAGCGCTGGCGGGCTTTGGCTACTCCGGGATCGCGCGTCTCAAACCAGGAATTTCACTCACCCAAGCCGACGCCGACATTGCGCGCCTGATTCCGGTATGGATGGATTCCTACTCCAACGGCCCCGGCACGAATCCGCATTATTACGAGATCTGGCGAATTACCCCCGGCTTCCGTTTCTTGAAGCAGCAGGTCATTGGCAGCATCGGTGGAGTGTTGTGGATAGTCATGGCGACCGTAGGACTGGTCATGCTGATTGCGTGCACCAACGTCGCTAATCTCCTGCTGGTTCGCGCGGAGTCGCGCCATCAGGAGCTTTCCATTCGAGCCGCGTTAGGCGCGGGCCGCATGCGCATTGCACGCGAGCTCCTGATCGAGAGCGTCACGCTCGGACTCCTGGGCGGGGTGATTGCCATTGGGGTGGCCTTGGCCGGCTTGCGTCTTCTGGTTGCTATTGGCCCAACCGATCTGCCACGCCTGAGTGAAATCTCTCTCGATGCGCCCTCGCTCGCTTTTACTCTCGCTCTCTCAGTTTTTTCGGGTTTGTTGTTTGGGTCCTTATCGGCGCTACGATACGCGCGGACACCAGCCTCCGCGATCATCGGAGGCACAAGCCGGACGGCCAGCGCAGGCCGTCCGCGCCAGCGTGCTCGCAATGTGCTGGTGATCGCGCAGGTATCCATGGCGCTCGTTCTGCTGGTAAGCGCGGTGCTGATGATTCGCACCTTCGCGGCGCTGCGCAATGTCGAGCCGGGCTTTGCCGATCCTCGACACGTGCAGACCATGCATATTTGGATTCCCGACTTGCTGATCGCCGATCCGCAAATGGTCACGCACATGCAGAACAACATCGCCGACCAAATTACTGCCATTCCGGGAGTCACTTCAGTCGGCTTCGCGGGCTCCGTGCCCATGGAGAGTAACGATCCCAACTGGGACGAGATTAGAGTAGAAGGGAAAATTTACGACGGCGGGGAACCTCCACTCAGGCTCTTCAACTTCGTTTCACCAGCGTATTTCAATACCATGGGGACTCGTCTGGTGGCGGGTCGCGACTTTACATGGAGTGACATCTACGACCTGCGGCCCCGGGTGATGGTGTCAGAAAATTTTGCGCGCGAGTCGTGGGGTTCGGCCTCGGCCGCGGTCGGCAAGCGTCTCCGCCAATTCTCGAAATCGCCCTGGCAAGAGGTCATCGGTGTCGTCGAAGACGTTCGCGTTCATGGCGTCGACGAGGCAGCGCCTGCCACCATCTATTGGCCAGCGATGCTCAATGATCCCTACACGCCGAAGCCGACCATCGATGCCCCGCGCGCCATCACCTTCGCGATTCGAAGCGACCGTGCCGGAACCGAAAGCTTTCTCAAGCAGGTGCAACAAGCTGTCTGGTCAGTGAACGCAAGCCTGCCGCTCGCCGCGGTGAATACGATGCAGGAGATTTACAGCCAGTCGCTGGCACGCACCTCATTCACGCTCGTCATGCTGGCCATCGCCGGCGCCATGGCGCTTGCCTTAAGTCTGATCGGCATCTACGGAGTCATCTCGTACGCAGTTTCGCAGCGCACCCGCGAAATAGGAATCCGCCTTGCGCTGGGGGCACAGAAGGGTATGCTGCGATGGATGTTCGTTCGCTCCGCCCTCGTGTTGACGGGAGTTGGCGTCATGATTGGCCTCGCAGCGGCGGCCGCACTGATGAGACTGATGAAAACGTTGCTGTTCGGCATCAGCCCGCTCGATCCCCTGACGTTCCTAGCCGTGCCGCTCATCCTGGCCACCGCGGCTGCACTTGCCAGCTACCTGCCCGCGCGCCGCGCTGCTGGAGTTGATCCAGTGGAGGCGCTGAGAGCTGAGTAACCGGAACCGCTGCGGCAGGGAACCTTTGGCTTGTTCCTCCTGAAGTGCTCTCATAGGACGGGGGTCCCAACGAAAAACCTGGAAACAAACGCCGCCGCAGGAAGAATCTACTCGCACCTACCCGAAAGTGCCATCGCCAAGCTGTTGATTTGATGAGACTGTGTCTGGTATTCGGGTTGCCACTGCCTCGTCTAAGAAACGTTGGCGAAAATGCTTTACATGAGCCGGTTCCGCAGACCCCAAGGTCAAGGTCTGACGATTTGGCCGATGTTGCTGATCATGTTGCTGGCGGTGCTTTGGACGGCTGCGTGCGCTCGTCCAGACAGCCCGCAAAGCGACGACGCTGCTCTTCACACCGGGCAGCGTCCGGTGCCATTTCATGAGGAAACCACAACCTCACCGCAGGGAACCTCTACGGCAAATCACGACAGTGGCCGGAGCGGTGACGCTGGACTTCCGTTCCACGAGTCGCAGAATCTGCCCGCGGGCACTCTGATCACGGTTCGTCTGAAGAATCCCATCGCGGCCATGAATCCTGGCGGCAACGGAACGTTTGAGGCGCTGATTGACGAACCCGTGGTGATTGAAGGGAACAAATTAATCCCGCGTGGCACCACCGTTGCCGGGCGAGTGGAGGCTGCGCGTGTTTCAAATGTCAGGCGCAACCATGGTTATGTGCGACTGACCCTCGATTCGATCAAAATAGGAGATGTAAGCCTCTCGATTCAAACCTCAAGCCTGTTCGTGCGCGGAAACGCAGCCGATACCCAGGCTCCTCATCCCCAGGCTGCTTCAGGGCGAGTCGCGCCCGGCGAAACGTCAAGTGAAGCTCCTCCGGTTGGGATTCGTCTGGAAAAAGGTCGTCGCCTCACCTTCCGCCTGGCCGAAGCGGCCTATGTGGCGGCCAGCCAGCGCACCAAAGTGGACCACTAACCGCTCAGAATCCTCCGCAGCCGAGTTTTCCACAGAAAGAATTCCCGTTTTAGTGACATCTGCCCTTATGCGGCATAGACCCAGCTCTCTATAGTGAGCTCGGCAGTGGGAATTGCTTAGATGAAAACAATCCCGAATTCCCATTTCAGGAAAACGAAGGTGTGGGGTGACCGGATAATCGGTTCCGTCCGGGAACCATTCCGCGCAAAGTAGTGTGTATGAGCGCAGCCGCTGAAATTCCGTGGACGCCGCAGGATTCGAATGCGGAACTGCATCCCCTTTTGGAGAACGCGCCGCTTGGCCTGGCACAATGCCAGCGCGCGGGAAACATTACTGCGCTGAGTCCTGCGTTGGAACAAATGCTGGGAGGCAAGCCGCGCATCGCGCGCTGCCTCAACTTTGCCGACCTGGTGGATCCGCAGGACCGTGCTAGGGCCGAACGCCTGCTCGCGGAACTTTTCGACAGCCGCCGAGACAGCTTTCAGATGGATTCCGGAAGCAGGGTCGGAAATCTTCGGCCCTTGCATTGGACCGCGTGGAGGGTGAAGGGCACGAACAGCGATCCCGACTATGCCTTGGTGCTGGCCGAAGATGCCAGCCGCAGCCAGCAGGCCGATCAGCGCCTGCGCCAAGCCGAGCGATTGGAGGCCGTTGGGCGTTTGGCGGGAGGCGTGGCCCACGACTTCAACAATCTTCTGACGGGCGTGTTGTTGTATTGCGACCTGCTCATGGCCCATCTGGAGCCCTGCCATCGGGTGCGCAAGTATGCCGAAGAAATTCGCAACGCCGGCATGCAGGCCACGGGGCTGGTGCGGCAGTTGCTCGCCGTGGCCCGGCCCACGACTTGTGAGCCACGGCTACTTCTGCTCAACGACATCGCGGAAGGGATGCGGAACTTGCTGGTTTGCTTGATCGGGGAAAATATTGAGCTCAAGTTCAACCTCGATCCCAATCTGGGTCTGATCAAAATGGATGCCACTCAATGCCAGCAGATTTTGCTCAACCTGGTGCTCAACGCGCGCGACGCGGTGTCCGGGGCGACATCCGAGGGCACGTCCGGCGGCGGCCAGATCACGATTGAAACCTGCAATTGCAAGGTGCAGGTGCTTACGGTGCCACATTCGGGTGTATTAGATTCTGGCTCCGGCAGCCAGGCTTTACTGCCGTGTGCACTCTTCGTGGTCGCCGACAACGGCGGCGGCATGGATGCCGGCACGCGCGCCCATCTGTTCGAGGCATTTTTCACGACCAAGGCCGGGAAGGGCACGGGCCTGGGATTGGCCACGGTCTACGACATCGTGAGCAGTAACGGTGGCCTGATCCATGTAGACAGCGCGCCTTCATGCGGCACCCGCGTTTCGGTGCTGCTGCCGCTGGTTCCGCAAGCCATTCTGCCGTTCCAGCAGACGCGCCAAGATTTTCAGCCGGAAAGAAGTTCCGAAGAACTTATCCCAAAAGAACTAAGAGCCAAAGAATAAAGAATAAGAGGAAAAGGAATGAATGCCATGACGTCTGCCGCCCTGAGTCCAATGACTGCGATACCGCAAATTGAACCCGCCAATTTTCTCAACCTTCTGATCGTCGACGATGAACGATCCATCCGCGAAGCCTGCCGCGAAGTCGCGCAATCGCTGGGCTACACGGCCTACGTAGCCGACTCCGCCGAGCACGCCTATCGACTGCTCGACACGCAGGCCTTCGATGCAGTGCTGCTCGACTTGCGTCTGCCGGGAGCCGGCGGACTGGAAGCGCTTCGCCGCATCAAGGAGCGCCGTCCTGAGGCGGTGGTCATCGTGGTCACTGGCTATGGCACGGTGCAGTCGGCCGTGCAGGCCATGAAGCATGGCGCATATGACTATGTGACCAAACCTTTCAGCGTGGACGAATTGAAGCTGCTGCTCGAGCGCGTGGGCACCCATCTGAAGATGAAGTCAGAAAACCGCCTGCTACGCGAGAAAGTCAAATCCAAGCAGGGATTCGGCGGCATCGTGGGACGCGCCCCGGAAATGGAAAAGCTCTACCGCATCATCGCTAAGGCCGCCAACAGCGTGCATCCGGTGCTGATTCTGGGCGAGAGCGGAACCGGCAAAGAGATGGTGGCGCGGTCCATTCATTATTCTGGTCCCTTCCGCGATAAGCCGTTTATTCCGGTCGATTGCGGATCACTGGTCCCCACGCTGATCGAGAGTGAACTGTTTGGCTATGTGAAAGGTGCGTTTACGGGCGCGAACCAGAACAAAGACGGTCTCATGTCCATGGCCGAAGGGGGAACCATCTTCCTCGACGAAGTGGGGGAGCTTCCCGTCGATCTGCAAGCCAAAATGCTGCGCGCGATCCAGGAAAAGGAAATTCGTCCCGTGGGCAGCACACGCCGAGTGCCGATCAACGTGCGCATCCTCGCAGCCACCAACCGCGATCTGGAGAAAGCCGTCATGCAGGGCGAGTTTCGCCGGGATTTGTATTTCCGGCTCAACGTGCTCAGCCTGCGCATTCCGGCGCTGAAGGAGAGGCGGCAGGATATTCCACTGTTGATCGCCTATTTCCTCGAACGCATGGTGCGGTCGTCGGGCCAGGAAAAGATGCTCAGCGACGAAGCGCTCAAAGCGATGCTCGCCTATGACTGGCCGGGCAACGTCCGCGAACTGGAGAATTGCCTCGAACGGACCTACGCTTTTACCAGCGGCCCACTGATTCACAGCACGGACTTGCCCAGCGAGGTGGCCAATCTGCCGATGCCGGACGCATCGAGCGGGATGGGCGATGGCGGCGCGCCGCGAAAGATCATCCCGATGGCGGAACTCGAGAAGAAGACGATTCTGAGCGCGATTACCGAACTTAACGGCGACAAGCTGCAAGCGGCCCGGTTGTTGGGGATCGGGAAAACAACCCTGTACCGCAAGCTCAAGGACTACGCGACTCAAGGATATCAATCTTGAGCCTTCCGATCGAGCACGTCCAGTTCTGCACTAATACCCGGAACGGGAGTGCCGCAACGGGACACGATTTAGCTGTCTGCGTGCTTCTGCATTGCTAAACGCTGTGTTTTCAGCAGGGAGCACTGTGGCGGCAGACGTGCAACTTGAAAAGGCATGATCCTACTCATTACGCCGTCGGCCAACGGCCCGCAATGCGCCGAGATCTTGCGCACTGCTACGGGCCGGGAAACGCACTGGGCCAAGAACTTGCAGGAGGCAGCCACCCGCCTGCGCGAGCAAACTTATTCCGCCGCTGTCATCGACCAGTTTCTGCTGGAGACCGATCCCGATGAGAGCGATCAAATGATCGAGCATCTGGGCACGGCATTCCCTGTCTATGTGAATTTTGCTGTCACCGGAATGGAACGTCTGGTGCGCGAGGTGCGGGCGGCTCTACATCGCCGCAAGCGCGAGGAAACTGCCGCGCGCCGCGCGGTCGCCGAACAGATGCACAGCGAAATGCGCGAGACTTTGACCGCCATGCTGCTTTCCTGCGAACTGGCAATGTCGGTGCCGGACGTGCCCGACCCGGCGGTGGAAAAGATTCGCGCCATCGACAACCTGGCGCGAGAACTGCGCCTGCGGTTGGAGGTGAACTGAAGTGAACTAACGTTGGCTACACCATGTGAGGACGGCTGACTCGACCGTTCCGTCACAGCCTGCCTTGAAGCGTCGCGAGTCGACGGACGCGAAGCCCCGCCGCAAATCAGAAGCACATCGCCAATATGCCTACAACGCGAAAGTCTCCTAGCGCCCACCCTGCCTGGAGGCCTGGAGATCGGAGAATCTTGATAACATAATGTAATCTATGCTTGACATAAAGTAATTTATAAATTACATTATGTCACCTATAAGGTTCACCTCTAATGCGTCAGGACGAAAAACGCGATCCCGGCCTCCGAATCCTGGGCTTTATCTTTGGAGCCGTTGCACTATGGGGCACCACTTACGTTGCTGCCTCCAGAATGATCAATCATTCTTCCGCGAGCGCGAAGTTTCGAGCTGCGGGTGTGGTGATTGGGGTACTCGGTTTCCTGTTTTGGCAGTTGGCGACTGCGAAGCTCATCCTCCTGCAGGATGAGTTCACGCGCCGCATCCATCTAATTGCGCTCGCCATAGCGTTCGCGGCCACTTGGCTTTTCATCTTCACCACCGACCTGTTGCAGCGCGCAGGTTTCATCCACTTCGTTCAGCTAAGGACCATCTGGCTGGTGATGCTGGCCACCTGGGGCCTCGCGATTTTGGGTGGGGAATGGTATTACCGGCGATGAAAAACCGGCTTCGCGTTCTACGGGCGGAACAGAACTGGTCCCAGGCAGAGCTGGCCATGCGTGTGGGCGTTACACGGCAGGCCATCAATGCGATCGAGACTTGCAGGTACGATCCC
>Ga0210393_10002326_pt1 | contig 15717 bp, 12 predicted proteins | sample IncBWC27OmetaG_FD_160068 | JGI IMG/M metagenome (GOLD analysis project Ga0210393, IMG submission 160068) | Forest soil microbial communities from Barre Woods Harvard Forest LTER site, Petersham, Massachusetts, United States - Inc-BW-C-27-O ... | reverse complement strand
GATTTTGAAATACAACGTGTGGATTATTGTTGATGGAAGGTCGAGGCCGGAGATTCAGGGTGCGTTTAGTGGATTTCAGGGAATGCAGATCGAGCAAGGAATCGACGTGCTGGCTAGGACTGGGAATCGCGAGGCGACGCCGCTGTTGGTGAAGTTTCTTACGATCGTCAACCCTGGGGCGGGAAAGCATGCCTGCGCGGGGCTTGCCAAGCTGGGTGATCCGCGAGCCGTCGGCCCGCTGCTGGACGTGCTGCAAACAAAGGAAGTCGGACTTCAGCCGGATGCCGCGGAGGCGCTCGGGACGTTTCAGGATCCACGTATCGTTCCGGCCCTGATTCAGTCGCTGCAGTCGGACAATTATTCGCAGCGAGCCGCGGCGGCGGGCGCGCTTTCGCATTTTCATGATCCGCGCGTGCTGCCGGCGCTCATTCATTCGCTTACGGACGAAAACGCGGATGTGCGGTACAGCGCAGCGGAAGCGCTGGGGAATTTGGGAGACGCGTCGGCAGTCGGGCCGCTGGGAAAAGTTGCGAAAACGAACTACCAGGCAGTGCGGGCGCTGGGCAAGCTGAATACTGCCGGGAGCGTGGCGGCGCTAGCGAGCGTAGCCCAGGACAGGCAGACGCAGTCTGCGACGCGGATCGAAGCGGTGATGGCTCTCGCGAAGTTGAAGGACCCGGGCGTTGTGCCGGCACTGATTCAAACGATGGAGCAGGAAGTGACGGCGGACCCGTCGAGCACGGTTGCGGTGCAATGCGTGCAGGAGTTGGGAAAGATTAAGGACCGGCGGGCGGTTGAACCGCTGCGGAAACTGCTGGGAAAGCCGACGATGCCCGGCCAAGAGGCGGAACGGGTGATTAGGGAGATGGGCGTTTTACCGACGGCGCAGAACTAGATTGGGACGAATGTTACAAATCTCGCTGGACGGTAACTCCGGAATTGAGGTGGAACTGGAGACCAGTAGCCGACGGCTGCGAACGCGCTATTACACAGGTGGGTCGCTCGCGATGTTTCGTAGAAATGACATGGGCTCCTATTCGTACCTCAACGCAACCACGGGGTCGACCTTCGTCGCGCGGCGCGCGGGGATGTAGCAAGCGAGCGCGGCGACGGCGATGAAAGAGAGCGACGCGGCAAGGAACGTGAGTACGTCTGTTGGTTTCACGTCGAAAAGCAGCGTTGCCATCAATCGCGTGGCGCCCAGCGCGGCGATAATCCCTCCAACAACTCCGATCAGCGCCAGTGCCATGCCTCGTCCCAGCACCATTCTCAGCACCTGTCGCCGCTCGGCCCCCAGCGCCATGCGGACCCCAATTTCTTGCGTCCTTCGGCCCACTAGGCTAGCCATGACCCCATAGAGTCCAACGCACGCGAGAAAGACGGCCACAAGTCCAAACAGGCTCGACAGGGACGCGACCAGACGCTCCTGCACCAGCGATTCGTCGACCTGCTCGCTAAGAGTCTTTACAGCAAAAAGCGGCAGCCGATTGTCGGACTGCTGAACCAGGTGACGTAGGGAAGCGGTCAGCGCGGTTGGGTTTGTGGCGGAATGGACTTCAAACGTCACTCCAAGAAATGAATCCGGCGACTGGAGAAAGGGCATGTACGCGGTCGGGGGCGAGGACTCGCGCAGGCTGTTGACTTTGACGTTTTCAACTACGCCGACGATTTCGAGCACACTGGCATCTGCCTTCCATCCCGGTATGCTGAACCGCCGACCAATCGGATTGCTGTCCCCAAAGAAATATTGCGCCATCGCTTGATTAATCACTGCGACCTTTGGAGCACCTACTCTGTCGGCGATTGTAAAGTCACGGCCGAGCAAAACGGGGGTACCGAGAGTCTTGAAGTAGTCCGGACCTACGAAATTCACAGTAACCGCCGGATTTTCCCCTAGCTTGGGCGTGTAACCTTCCACTTGCGCATCTGTGAAGCCGGACCATCTGGCGAGTGGACTGAAAGTCGAAAAGCTTGCCGCGCTCACGCCTGGAATCGCGTTCATCTGTGCTGTTACCCGATCGCAGAGCTCAGCGACCTGGGTGTCTTTGTAGCCGATCATTCCGGGGTTGATTGAGAAAATCAGGACATTCTGCTCATTAAAGCCAGGATTGGAATTCTTGAGCCTCTGGAAAGTTCGCACCAAAAGACCCGCGCCTACCAACAACACCAACGATAAAGCAATTTGAAGGATGACCAGGCTTTCTGCCATTCGGAAGCGGCCCGGCGCGGCGGCGGAGCCTTGCGTGCTCGCTTTCACTGCTTGGGAGAGATCGAACTTCGAAGAACGCCATGCGGGAGCGATTCCAAAAATCACCACGGCGATCAGCGAAACCAATCCGGTAAAAACAAGAACCCGCGCATCTGGGCGGACGCTCAATTGAATGGCGGAAGTTGAATGAGACATCAGCCTTACCAGCGCGTTGCTTCCCCAAAACGCCAGCAGTGCGCCGAACCCCCCGCCCGCCGTGGCCAGCAGCGCGCTTTCCGTCAGCAGTTGTCGGATCACCCGCAAACGGCTGGCGCCGAGCGACAGCCGCAAGGCAATCTCGCGCTGGCGCCGCTTAGCGCGTGCGAGTAACAAATTTGCCACATTCGTGCAGGCGACCAGCAGCAACACGCCCACCACCGCCATGAGAAACATCAAGGGCTTTGAGAATTTTTCGCGAAGGGCGGTCAGGCCCCGGCTGCCCGGTTTCAGTTGGATTCTCGCTTGAGGAAAAGCCTTTCTCGCTCCGGGAGAATCGAAGGGCAGACCACGCATCCCCTCGGCTGCTTGGCGCATCGCCTGTTCGTAAATCGGTCCAAGATTGGCCAGCGCCCGGATCTCAGTCTCGCCATCATCGAGGCGGGCCATCAAGTGAAGCCAATTCCGGAATGAGGCGGTGAAGATGTCGTATGGCGAACCTGACAATGCAATCTGGGGTTGCACCAAAGGTAGGGAGGCCAGCGGTATGGAAACATCCACCGACTCACCGGTTTCAAGGCCATAAAATTCCGGTGGCGTGACGCCGATAACAGTGAATGCGGATCCGTTTAGCGTAATCACTGTACCCGCCACCGACGGATTGCGATTGAACCGCGATGTCCAATAACCGTAGCTGACCACGGCCACCGGAGTTGCATCGCGAGCGTCATCTTGGGCCGTAATCGCGCGGCCGAGTATGGGTTTGACGCCCAACGTTTTGAAATAACTGCCGGACACAGATTGTCCTCGGGCAAGCTCGGCGTCCCCGTTCACCACGAAATCAACATTCCCCAAGGGGCGGAATGCTAACAGGCCGGAGAGCGTTTGGTTGCTTGTTTCCAGAAGCTTGAAGGTGGGGTAGGAGAAAAAATCGTTCGTTCTTCCGTCGTTGCTGATACTCGTCAAGCGGTAGAGCTGCTCTGGTCTCTCTACCGGTAACATCTTAAGTAGCACGGCGTCGACCAAGCTAAAAATGGCTGTGTTCGCGCCGATACCCAGCGCCAGAGTGAGTACGGCAGCCGCACTGAAGCCCGGGTTCTTGCGCAGCATTCGAGCAGCAAAGCGCAAATCTTGCCAACACGTCTCCACAAAGGATTCCCAACCGGCCGAGCGGACGAATTCCTTCGTGACCTCGATATTCCCCCGCTCCAAGCGCACCGTGCGAAGCGCATCCTTGCGGCTCATGCCCTCCTTCATCTTTTCTTCGGTGGCCATTTCCAGGAAGCCGTTTAGTTCTTCGTCCAGCTCCTGGCTGACCTGCTCTTTTCGGAATAGCGATCGGAGCCCGCCCGCTATGCTTCGCAGCAATGACATGGAACCTCCCTACGACGCCTCCAAGATTCTGGCGATGGCCGCCACGTGCCTTCCCCATTCTCGTGTTTCGCTTGTGAGCCTCTTTCGCCCCTGTGTTCTGTTAGGGCGTAATACTTTGCGCGCCTGCTACTCTCGGTGGCTTTCCATTCACTTCTGACCAGTCAAGCTCGTTGCAATCGCTGAAAGGCAATAAACAGCGAACCAGCGTTGAGGCGGAAAACGCCCTTGCTCATCTGTTCGAGCCGGACGGCTATCCCATATCCATGCATGGGTCCGAGCGCCAGCGTTTTAAGAATGAGCATATCCAGAGTGCCTTGGACGAGATCATTCGGCTTGTCCGGCATATGCGCATTCCTCCTGAGGATCAAGAGGAAGAATACACCTCTCCTCCTGAGTGTCAAGAGGAGAACCACAACAGTCTTCGCCGTATGACTTTCACGTCACCCGGACTGGCTAGTTTCGGATTCTGGGCGATGACGGGCAAGCCGGAGACATTCAGGGTCAGAAGGCCATTGTCCGAAATCGCGACCGTCTCATCCCTGGTAAGCACTACCGGTTAATCGGGACTTGACCCAAAACGTGTGGACGGAAACTAGAGCAGATGGTTATGCTATGTCTTATGACGCTATCTGCTCGCAACAGGCTCGAAGGAAAAATTACAGAGCTTCAACTCGGCGGAGTTATGGCCCACGTTGTTGTCCGTGTTGGAGACAACTTCATTGAAAGCGTAATTACCAGACGAAGCGCCGAAGAGATGAACCTCAAGGTGGGCGACACGGTTTCGGCGGTGATTAAGTCCACGGAAGTTCTGTTGGAAAAAAAGTAAAACCGATTTTCTGACCCAAAAACGGAACTGACCGGACATCTGCCTACCAGTTTTCGTCTCTAAAAACAACGGGAAGTCCTAGGAGGACCAACGCGCGGTAGTGTGCAGGGAACGTCTTAAGCGATCACTCGGATTAGATTCGGCCTATCATCGCCGGAACGGTGGCTGCGGCCGTAATCCTGGTACTTCCATAGTGAGACCGAAGGATGCGGGTGAGAGGATCAGTCGATGTCGACGCGCCAGAAATCCATTCCGGTAATCCGCAGGATACGTGCCTTGCCTTCGAACACACAGAGGAACTCCGCCGTGTCTGGCATCCACTCCTCGTCGCCCAGGCGAAACAACGAACCGCCGATACGATGCAACGTGTTGCCATTGAGCAAAAGCTGGCCTTTCAGCACGTAGGCGAGCGCGTCGCCGCCCCAGGCGCTTTCGCTACGGTATCGGCCCGCGAAAGCTCCATATTCTTTCGGCATGGTGAAGCTGCCCTGTCCCGAATACTTAGCGTTCACATACCAGTCTGAGCCGTAGCTGACCTCAACTACCAGCCCAGGCTTTTCATGGGAGCCGACGTTGCCGGCGCCAGAAGCGCTTGCAGGTTGCGTTTCTGATTTTGCAGTCTCGGTCCGCGCGCGGCCAAAGATGAAGGTGTGATCGGCGAAGACGCTTTCGATTGTCGAGATGAAGTTGTCGCCGTGCGTGTGCTGCAAAGGAATTCGCTTCCCTTCCGCTGTCAAGAAGAGTTGCTTGCCTTCGACGGCGAATTCCAACTTCCTTCCATTGCCGTCAGTGAACGGCCCCGCATAATCCGCCGCGTTGTCCCTCTCGAGGGGATTGGCGATCGCCGGCGCCGCTGGCAGCGTCTTCGACTCGCGTTCAGCGCGAAGCAGCCGCACCGCATACTCCGTCACTGCCGTTGGCCGGTAGCCCTGCATGGCGTTGATCGAAGCAAACGCCGCCATGCCGCCGTCGAGATCGACGTGAATCGAAGATGCGAAGGCAATCATGCCGCCGGTGTGCCGCAGAATCTTGTGTCCATCGAGCGTATCGACCGCGATGCCGTAGCCGTAGCTTGCGGTCTCGCTGAACTCCGGAGCTTTGATGTGAGACGTCGACATCAGCGCGAAGCTTTGTTCACTTACGATGCGGCCGTGCGGTCCCTGTCCGTGGTTCAGCAGCATTCGCGCATATCGTGCCATGTCCCCCGGGGTGGAAGCGATACACCCAGCGCTATTGTCCATCACTAGATTCGGCGCGGGCGATAGCCTTCCTTGGCGGGGATACACCTGGTCGTCCCAGAATGCCTGGTAGCCTATTGCCGTGCGGCCGCGCGATGCTGTGCTGATCACGCCGACCGTCTCGGTCATCTCGAGCGGTGTGAAAATTCGTGCCCTAACGCACTCGCGCCACGGACGGCCATCGAGTTTCTCGGCAAGTAGCCCGAGAATGTCGAAGCCCGTATTGCAGTAGTGAAAGTGTTCTCCCGGTCTGAAGCCCTGTACGATCCGCGCATCCGCGTCGCCGAGAAAGACGCCCAGGTTGTCGGGCAATCCAGAGGTATGAGTCAGCAGGTGATGAATCGTTATAGGGCCAAAGTGCGCGTCGATCGGCAGCTGCGTTAGATAATCGAGAATTTCCGCGTGCAAATCGAGCTTACCTTCGTCACGCATCTGCAACAGCACCAGGGCAACAAAAGACTTGGTGATAGAGCCGATCTGGAAAAGATGCCGCTCGTTTACGGCGATGCGCTTATCCACGTCCGCAAAGCCGTAGCCGGCGGTTCGCTGGGTCTTGCTTGAATCGGTCAAGGCGAGCGTCATACCCGGCGCGTTCATGGCCGTCAGATAGCCGGCGATGTAGCCGTCGAGGTCTTTTTCAACGGGAGTTGCGGCAGCCGGCTGCGGCATGGCTGCGCGCATTGCGGCCGTCCAGAACAGCGGTGTAGCCAGGGCAGCGTCGGCGCCGCGCGTGAGGAAGAGCCGGCGGCTCATACGTTCGATGGACATGGTGGAAACGGAATCTCCCCTGGCGGCTCCCCAGCAACAGCGCGATGCTACACATCGGAGCAATTTTCGTCAAAGATTTCTTGTGAAGGAAGCACAGGCAAAAGCTGATGGAGTGCAATCCATAAAAGTGGTCTATCGCCATTACGGCACAGGCCCATATGCGCAAGCTAAACGCCACCGAAATAGATACCGAGGTTCAGTTTTTGCGCCCAGCGCGCTGTGCGAATTAGGTTATCCAAACCGCGAATGGAGCTGGGTTCCTTTACAATTTGCTGAGCACGAAGAAGTTCCTCTAGAAATGATGCAACCTCGTCTGGTTCATAGACCGCGTCTGATGTGACGTCGGAAAAACGGGATAATAAGGGAAAGCCCGGGATTATTGGGCTATCTTTGGTGGCGGTATTTTGGCTGTTCCATTCTGCTTCCAGTTCCTTAAACAAATCGTCTTGCTGAGACATGGTCATACTAAGGTCAAGACTGCGGTCTGTCGGCGACGTTGGCTTGAAAGTTTTGGCGAACTTGTCTGGATCACGGGCCAAAAATACCGACCACGTACCAGGTTCAAGGAAGTCCTCAAATTCGCCTTTTGATTCGGCTAGTCCTTCGGCTGTCAGCCAGCCCGGGTCGAACTGTTGAGGACCACTTTCCGTTAATCCCAGGCGCTTCTCCAGGTACGTGCAGAAGGCCGGAATATCTGCTACTGCTTTTTCTATAAATGCTTGGTCCGGTGGCCGTCGGAGGGACTGATTGTGTTTTTCGATTTCTTCGCGAGACATAGCCTTATCAGGCGGGAGCATGATCAATCCATAGGATGTAGGCTTAGCCTTCCTGGCGCCGATGCAGTCATCGTGCACTACCCAGGCGACTGCACCTTCGTATTCCTTAACGGCACTGACCAATGCACGAACCGACTCCGCTGAAGGGCGAAACATCGAAAAACAGAAGCGCGGGAATTCCCAGGTATTCTGGCGGTCCAATTCGTAGCTTCCATCGCTTCGATATTCCTCCCGCCTAACGTCAGAGATTGATTCTTGATAGCTCCACCATTCCAACGGCGCAATCTTGCCGATGACATAAGGGAACCACGCGCCACCCTTGAGCGTGCTCCGATTTGTCGGCACGGCGTGCTGTTCGGGCGTCATCGCGCTGCCTTCGCTTGCCAAGAAAAAGGAAAGTAGAATCACGAATATGCGCACGAGAAGCGCGCCCGGCAAGAGATTTCCGCGAAGCAATTCAAGCACAAAACGGCACGATTACGAAGAGTTAGCACAGCGCCAGCCAATAGGTCTGGTAACCGCAGCGGTAATCGGGAAGTTGAGGTCCTGGTACGGGACTTGATTGCCCAAATAAGCCACAGTCACGAGCCAATGAGGGTGTTTGCGTCGCTTGTCCCAAGACTGTGTGACGGGTGGGTCGTCTAATTTGCAGGGTCGGAGGAAACTGGATTGGTGTGGGAGGGGCGTATGCGCTCACTTTGGCAAGACTTGCGGTTCGGAGTGCGGATGCTGGGCGAAGCCGGGGGCTGACGACGATCTCGCTGTTAGCGTTGGCGTTGGGAATTGGAGCAAATACGGCGATTTTCAGCATTGTGAATGCGGTGCTGGTGAGACCGCTACCCTACCCTGAACCGGACCGGCTGGTGTGGTTCTGGGAGGTGCAGCCAAATCTTCCGCGAGCACCGTTTTCTGCTGGGGACTTTCTGGACTTTCAGGCGCAAAACCAATCGTTCGAACAACTGGCAGCGATGCACCGCGTAAGTTTCACGATGACCGGGCGAGGGGCGGCGGAACGGTTGCCGGGGATGGTGGTTACGCCGAATTTCTTCACGGCGCTGGGAGTGCAGCCGATTCTGGGGCGCAATTTTCTGCCGGGCGAGGGCGCGTTCGGTGCGTCGCGCGTAGCGCTGCTGACCTACGGTTTATGGCAGGCGCACTTTGGAGGCGGGCGCGACGTGACGAGCCAGACCATGGTGCTGGACGGGCGGCCGGTGGCCATTGTGGGAGTGCTGCCCGCGAACTTTCAATACCCGAATAGCAGGGATGTGGAGGTCTGGGTGAATCCTGTGAACACGGTGCCGGAGGTATTTAGCGCAAGTGCGGATTGGGAGCGCAAGCTGAGCACGAACCACGAGACCCACTACCTGAATCTGATCGGGCGGCTAAAACCTGGAGTAACCGCGCAGCAAGCGGAATCGGACGTTAACGGGATATTCGCGACGCTGCACCAGAAGTATCCGGCGACGACAGGACACAGCGCGAAGATCGCGCCATTGCGGGAATTGTCAACGGGGCAGGTGCGGCAAACCCTGCTGGTGCTGCTGGCGGTGGTTGGAGTGGTGTTGCTGATAGCGTGCGCGAATATTGCGAATTTGCTGCTGGCGCGAGCCGTAGGGAGATTGCGGGAGATTGCGATACGGAGCGCGCTGGGTGCTGGAAGGCTGAGGATTGTCCGGCAGCTTTTGACAGAGAGCGTGCTGCTTGCGTTGTGCGGAGGCACGTTGGGGCTGGGGCTGGCGTGGGGATTGGTGCGTTTGCTGGTGGCGGCGAGCCCACAGGAATTGCCGCGAGTACAGGAAATAAGCGTCGATTTAAGCGTGCTGACGTTCACGTTTGGGGTTTCGCTGTTGACGGGATTGCTGTTTGAGATGGGTCCGGCGTTGGCGGCCACGCGCCAGCAGCTGGGCGGGTTTCTAAAGGAAGGAGGACGTGGCGCGACGACAGGACGAGCGCACAACCGATTGCGGAGCGCGCTGGTGATCGGCGAAGTGGCGTTATCGCTGGTGCTTTTGGTGGGAGCGGGGCTGTTGATCCGCAGTTTTGGAAGACTGCTGGAAGTGAAGCCAGGGTTCAACGGCGATGGCGTGGTGACGATGTGGATGAACTTTACCGGCGAGCGCTATACGGACAAGACGGGGTCGACGCGACTACTGGAACAACTTTTGCCGAGAGTCGCCGCGCTGCCAGGTGTAGAAGGCGTAGCAGTTTCGAACGATCTGCCGCTGGAAGGGGACGATACGACGACGGGAGTGAGCAACGCGGACGGACACGTGCCGTTCGAACGCGGGCATCAGCCGATCATCGGAGTGCACGGAGTGAATGCGGGCTATTTTCGGGCGATGGGGATACCGCTGCTGCGGGGGCGAGAGCTGAGCGCGTCAGACACGGCGAGTTCGACGCTGGTGGTGGTGATCAATCAAAAATTGGCGGAGGATTTTTGGCCCGGACAGGACGCGATCGGAAAGCACCTCGATGTGATGGGTGACAATCTGTTGGAAGTAGTGGGCGTGGTGGGGAATGTGCTGCACAACGGACTTGCGGAGCCGGTGAGGGCGGAGACCTACGTGGCGTTTTCACAGAATCCGTGGTGGCCGTATGTGTCCTTGGCGGTGCGTGTGAAGGGCGATACAACTTCGGCGTACTCGGCCGTGCGAAGTTTAGTGAGCGAGATTGATCCGGAGCTGCCGGTGCATGACATGCGGCCGATGTCGGGAGTGGTGGCGGAGACGATGGCATCGCAAAGACTGACGCTGTGGCTGGTCGGCGGGTTCGCCTGGCTGGCGTTAGTGCTGGCGTTTGTGGGGATTTACGGAGTGATGAGTTATTCGGTGACGGAGCGGCTGCACGAAATCGGGGTGCGCGTGGCGATGGGAGCGCAGGGACGCGATGTGTCGCGGCTGGTGATCGGGGATGGGATGAAGATTGCGGCGATAGGGCTCTTGGTGGGTATGGTTGCGGCGTTTCTGGCGGCGCGCGCGATGACGGGACTGCTGTTCGGAGTGCGGCCGAGCGACCCGTTGACGTACTTGGTCATCGCGGCGGTGCTTGGATTGGCGGCATTGGCAGCGTGCTACTTCCCGGCGCGGCGCGCGACCGCGGTCGATCCGCTGGTGGCACTGCGACACGAGTAGAGATGGTCTGTTGGGAAATCGGGTCTGACAGCGCATTAATCAGACTTAGGCCATTTCCTCCCGGTTTGCCGCAATCCGGTAGTTGGCAGTGGAAACCAGGATGCAGTGAGGCTGCATCATTTCGTGCGTTTCGCGGAGATTTTTGAAATTTCCGCTTCCCTAATTCGTTGACAGGAGTCTAAACTATTGCCCTGTCATTCGTCGACAGGAGACCCGAGATGGCTAAGCCAACCGACCTGGTCCAAGGCACCCTCGACCTCTTGATTCTGAGGACGCTCGCGCTCCAGCCCATGCACGGCTGGGGCATCGCGCAACGCATTCGTCAGGTTTCGAACGAAGTCTTGCAGGTCCATCAAGGTGCGCTCTATCCCGCACTGCATCGCCTTGAGCAACAAGGGTGGATTCGCGCCAAATGGGGCGAATCGGAAAACAATCGCCGCGCCAAATTCTATTCGCTGACTCCGGACGGCGTGAAATACCTGCGCCAAGAGCAAGCGCAATGGAAGCGACTTTCGCAGGCCATTAACCTCGTCGTCTCAGAAGCCTAGCACTCAAGGGAGGAAAGACTTATGCGCTGGCTCCAAAAACTTCGGACACAACTTGCCACTCTCCGCCGCTCCCGGGCCGACAGCGATCTGGATGCCGAGCTGCGCTTTCATCTCGACCAGCAGATCGCAGAAAACCTCGCGGCTGGCATGAACGCCGAGGAAGCACGCCGCGTTGCCATCCATAGCTTTGGTCACCTCACCACGGTCCGCGAAGAAACTCGTTCCACCTGGAGCTGGACTTCTGTTGAGTCCTTCTTCCGCGATCTTGTCGCCGGCCTGCGTAGCCTCTCCCGCTCTCCAGGCTTCGCCTGTACCGCTATTCTCGTTATCGCTCTCGGCCTCGGCGGTAACATAGCAATCTTCGCTGTCATTCGCTCCGTTCTTCTCAAGCCGTTACCCTTCCACGATCCGTCCCGATTGGTTGTGCTCTATCAGGGCCAGCAGAAAGATCACGAAGTCAATCTGCCGATCGATGCCGGCTCCTTTTGGGAATGGCAACGGGCCATCAACAACTCCGCCGAACTCGCCCTTGTTGCTCCGCCCGGCCAATACGGCCTCTCTACTCGCGGCGGTGAGCTCCCGGAAATGATCGACGCTGGCTGCGTATCCTGGAACTTCTTTCACCTGCTCGGTGTTCAACCGGTTCTCGGACACACCTTCAATCAATCCGAAGACAGCCTCAGTGCCCCAGCCACGGTCATGCTTGCAGATTCTCTTTGGCGCCGTCGCTTTAACGCCGATCCTTCAGTGATTGGCAGTCAAATCTGGCTTGATGCCCGCCCTTATACCGTAATCGGCGTCTTGCCGTCATGGTTCAAATACGAGGGCAAAATGGCCGGTGGCCGGATTCAGGTTTGGGTGCCCATCCAGCATGAGACCGCGGCGAGCCTCATGCACACCTATGAGGACCACGAGTTCTTCGCCCTCGCCCGTCTCGCTCCCGGCATCTCGGCGACTTTACTCTATAACCAGCTCACCGCGGTGCAGCTGCAGATCAAGGCCGCCCACACCGGCCCGGCCGTCCGCGATAGTGTCATGGGACACAGTTTGCTTGACGACGCTGTTTCTGATTACCGCACTCCACTGCTGACGATTTTCGCCGCGACAGGCTGCGTTCTGCTCATCGCATGTCTAAACGTCGGCAGCCTGCTTGTCGCCCGCAATGCTGCGCGCCGTAAAGAGCTGGCTATCCGTACCGCGCTCGGAGCCGGCCGTATGCGGCTTCTTCGCGAACGCCTCGTCGAAAGCATCCTGCTCTCCAGCGGAGGTGGCCTCATTGGAATCCTTTTCGCCAGCGCGGCCATCTCCTGGCTCGTCCACACCCGTCAGGACATGAATCGTGTGGACGGCATTCACATCGACCGCACCGTCGCGCTCTTCGCCGTGGCGGCGGTGGTCCTCTGCGGTTTCTTCATCGGCCTCATCTCTGTCTGGGTTATCAACAGCAAATCCCTCCTCGGCCCTCTCCAGGAATCCTCCCGAGGCAACAGCGCCAGCGCGTCACGCACCGGTCTGCGCCGCACTTTGCTTGCTGCTGAAGTCGGACTTACCGTCATCCTCCTCGTCGGGGCTGGCCTGCTCCTGAAGAGCTATCTGCGCCTGCGCACCACCGACCTTGGCATTTCCAGCGACAACGTCCTCACCATGCAGTTCAACCTGCCCGAGGTTCGCTACAACAAGTCCGTGCAGAAAGCAGCATTCATGGAAGAGCTCCTTCGGGGAGTTCGCGCTGTTCCCGGCGTCCAAACAGCAGGACTGATTACCACGGCTCCCGGCCAGGGCTGGGGTGGAGATTTCCTCATTTCCGTCCCGGAGCACCCGCCCGGTGCCAATAGTGCCGGTCTCGATGTCCTGGTTCGCGCGGCCGACCCTGGCTACTTCGCGGCAGCCGGAATACCTATCCTTCGCGGTCGCACTTTCGCTTCCCGGGAGCGCCTCGACCATGCCGACGTCGTGCTCATCAGTCGGAAGGCCGCTAATCGCTTTTTCTTCAATGAAGATCCCCTGGGCAAGCACGTGCGCATCGACGCTATGGGTAAGGTCTTCCTGATTATCGGCGTCGTAGGAGACACCCGGTGGACGATCAGTCAGCCGGACCACCCTACCCTCTACATGCCCATCTTTGGCAATGTCAGTTCCGCCACCCTTTTAGTTCGCTCCAGCCGCAACGTCGAAGCGCTCTCCATACCGATTCAGAGCGTAATCAACACCATGGATCGCGATCTGCCAGTCGCCTACGCGGAGACACTTCGCGAAACTATCGAAAAGTCTGTGCTCAGCGCCGAGTTCAACTCGCTTCTCGTCCTGGGCTTCGCCGTCGTCGCATTACTCCTCGCCGCTGCCGGGCTCTATGGTGTTCTCGCTTATCTTGTTACCCAACGCACAAACGAAATCGGTGTACGCGTTGCTCTCGGCGCGCAACGCGCACAGATTCTCCGTCTTACCCTCCTCGACGGCCTACGGCCAGCACTCGTCGGCCTAATCGTCGGCCTCGCCGGCAGCGTAGCTGTCGCGAAGCTCATCCGATCTCTGCTCTACGGCATCGAAACCTATGACTCGACAGTCTTCCTTGCTGTCATTACGATTCTCCTTGCCGTCGCCACACTTGCCTGCACGATCCCCGCATGGCGGGCGTCCAGGCTCGACCCGTTGCAGGCTCTTCGCATGGAGTAGAGGATCGCCCGGATTTCACTTGCCGATCATCCGCTACCTGCCATTGGGGAAACCTGCTTTTCAGAGCGCGATGAGCGTAACCAGCGTTGCGGCGGTTGCCAGGTGAAGCATGATGTGCGCCGTATTCGGGACAAGTCCATTACGGGTTGGCAGGAAACGGTGGGTATTGCCAAACATGATCTGATAACGAGCGGCACGTTCTGGTTCTGCTCGGAAAAGATAGGGTATCCACCAAGCGCGAATTTGTCCCACAAAGATGACGCCGTAGCTAATCCAAAGCCACAAGTAAAGCCATCGCGGGTAAAGTCGCCCCAAATACGACAAACTGAACAGAAGACCGATCGTAAACGGCAAACTTTGGATCAGGGTCACAACCACAAGACGAAACGCCGTGTCCTGGCTGCGTACTGCCTTGACGTCGTTCAGCCGTCCAAGCGGAACCCAATCGTGCAGCCACAGAAAGAGTGCCTGGAACCCCTGCAATACGATCAAGACGATTTCGACGCAAAGATTAGCTGCGGAGACTTGCTGAGACATATCGGTAGATACTCTACGCCATCGATGCTTGCTTTAGTCTCGGTTGATTTCGCCGTCATTGTTATTCTCCCTGTGCGCCGTTTTAACCGGCGCACAGGGAGAAGAAACGCCATGCCATCTGTTTACTCAAATGAAAAAGTTCCCACGATTCTGCTCATCGCGGCCTCACGTGGTCTCGGCCTTGCGATGGCAGCAGAGTTTCTGAAGAAAGGTTGGAATGTAGTTGGTACAGTTCGGAGCGGACGGGATCGGACGAAGTTGCATGCTCTTGCGGACCGGTTCAAGGAGCGACTAGAGATAGAGACGCTGGACATCTGCGAGCAAGCTCAGGTCACAGCATTGCGGGAGCGCTTGTCTGGCAGAAGCTTCGAAATGCTGTTCGTGAACGCCGGCGTTACAAACAATCAACAGGAAACGATCGGTGACGTGACAACCGAAGAGTTCATTCGTGTCATGGTCACAAACTCACTGTGCCCCATGCGCGTGATTGAATCTCTGCAGGATCTTGTTACTCCAGATGGTTTGGTAGGCGTGATGTCATCTGGTCAAGGCAGCGTCGCCAACAACGTCACTGGAATGCGTGAGGTCTACCGCGGTAGCAAGGCAGCGTTGAACCAGTTTATGCGTAGTTATGCAGCTCGTAACTCTGGGACGTCGCGTGCGATGGTTCTGATGGCTCCTGGGTGGGTCAGGACGGAGATGGGAGGACCAGATGCACACCTGACTATAGACGAGAGTGTTCCAAACCTGGTGAACGTTCTGCTCAAGAAGAAAGGGAGCGCCGGCCTTGAATACCTCGACTACCTTGGGCGAACTGTTCCGTGGTAGCAGGTACGGAAGTCTTTACTGCGCTCCTGACGCTGGTTTTCAGGAGGATGCCCGCTCCGACGGTGAGCGGCTGGATGGCTGTGGCAAATGCGCTCGGTCAGCGCGGTTCGAAGTGCGTGACCGCTGCCCCGTGGAAGTCGCCGATGATGGCTTGGGGCACTTTCTTCGGCTGTTACTTCCGTGTTGCCGACACCCTCCCAGAATCGTGGCATCCTCTGCAATGGGCTGCGTCGGCTATAATTTGCGCGCGCATGGCCCTTGCGGTGCTGGTTGGTCATGCAATCGTCAAGCATTTACCAGGAGCAATCATGGGTCAAGATAGTTTTATTCCGGCTCTAACCAATGCCAGGTCGCGAAGCGACCTCGTCGAGCGCGGGTTCAGTCGTCAGCCGCTCAGGGTTGATGTAGACATAGCGCGCTCGCTCGAAGCGTTATCCCATGCCGCCTGGTCCGTTCCAAAGGACAAATACTACGATGGGGGCGACAGGTATCGTTCCTTAAATCGTGTCAGGGCCGAGATTGTTGAGGGCGGTGTAAAGGTTTGGTTGAGCGAAGAGAGCACGCCCTATGTGCAGCTGAAAAAATACAACACGACAATCGGCGGCCAGCCGCGA
>Ga0210393_10002323_pt1 | contig 15725 bp, 16 predicted proteins | sample IncBWC27OmetaG_FD_160068 | JGI IMG/M metagenome (GOLD analysis project Ga0210393, IMG submission 160068) | Forest soil microbial communities from Barre Woods Harvard Forest LTER site, Petersham, Massachusetts, United States - Inc-BW-C-27-O ... | reverse complement strand
GTATCCGACGACCGGTACCATGCTCGCGGTCGCGCCCTTCTATAAGCAGGTGTTGACTTTCACGTCCACGCAAGTCACCAACACGGTCTTCAACGGCAATCCGTTCGGCGTGCCCAATTCACTCGCGATCGCGGCTTGCGGTTCGACGCCGGGTTGCAGTCCGAGTGCAACCTGGGCTTTCTCCACGCCGGTGAACTCGCCGGGCGGCGACGTCAAAGGAATTGAATTCAACTACCAGCAACCGTTTCGCTTTTTGCCAGGAATCTTGAGCAACACCGGCGTGCAGTTGAACTACACCTATGTCGAGTCGAAGGTGAAATACCTGACCGGTCCGAACACCTACGTGACCAATCAATTGACTGGGCTGTCGAAGAATACCGCGGGCGCGGTGCTGTACTACGAAGACTCGAAGTGGAGCGCGCGTGTCTCGGGCGCGTACCGCAGCCGTTATCTGACCCAGGTCCCGGGCCAGGAAGTGGGTACCAGCGCCGACGGCTTCGATGCGACCTTCAACCTGGATGCGTCGATTCAGTACAACATCACGTCTCACTTCCGTGTTTCTCTGGAGGGCGCGAACCTCACCGACCAGTACGAAAACGAGTTCAACGATACCTCGAGGGACCTGGTCTACTACTACCACCATACCGGACGCGAGATTCTGTTTGGTGCACGCTATCAATACTGACGCGGATGTCTCAGGCGAAGCGTGCGTCTGTCGGTGTTGCGACGCGAGCGCCGGCTAGCGCGCGAGCCAGCCGCCATCCACCGGGATGATCGCGCCGTGCACATAGTCTGACGCGGCTGAGGCGAGGAATACGGCGGCACCGCCCAGGTCCGCCGGCACGCCCCAGCGGCCGGCGGGAATCCGCGCCATGATTTCGCGGCTGCGGATCTCATCGTCGCGCAGGGCCTGGGTGTTGTCGGTGACGAAATAGCCCGGTGCGATCGCATTCACATTGATTCGCTGCGGCGCCCATTCATTGGCCAAGGCCTTGGTGATCCCCGCCAAACCGCTCTTTGCGGCCGTGTACGCCGGCACGCGGATCCCGCCCTGGAACGACAACATCGATACGATATTGATGATCTTGCCGCCGCCGGAGGCCGCCATGTGGCGTGCCGCGGCCTGGGCCAGAAAAAATGCCGCTTTCAAATCGACATGGAGCACGCGGTCCCAATCGGCTTCGGTGACTTCCAACGCCGCGGCGCGCGATATCACCCCGGCGTTGTTGACCAGGACATCGAGGCGTCCCAGGGCGCTGAGCGTCTCCTTGACCACGCCGGCAATCGGCGCGGTCGAGACCAGATCGGCGGCGATGAAATGGAAGCGCCGCTGCAGCGCGCGAATGGCCGCTTCCGTCTTCATCGGCGTGCGCCGGCCGACCGCGACGATGTCGGCGCCGGCCTGCGCGAGAGCGATCGCAATCCCCTGGCCAAGCCCGGTATTGGCGCCGGTGACCAGGGCGGTTCGGCCCTCAAGGGAGAAAGGATTCATCATTTGAGCTGGCAGATGTCCAGCACATGCATGTCCGTGTAGTCGAGATTTTCTCCGCCCATCGCCCAGATGAAAGCATAGTTGGAGGTACCTGCGCCCATATGGATCGACCAGGGCGGCGATATCACTGCTTGCTCATTGGCCACCACGATGTGTCGCGCGCCGTCGGGCTCGCCCATGAAATGGAACACACGGTCATCTTCGCCGAGACCGAAATAGAAATAAACTTCCGAGCGCCGGTCATGCAGATGCGGCGGCATGGTGTTCCACACGCTGCCCGGCTTGAGAATCGTGAGTCCCAGCAACAGTTGCGCCGATTTGCAGGTGGCCGGGACGATGTATTGGTAGATCGTGCGCTGGTTCGATGTTTCCAGCGCGCCACGTTCCAGAGGCACGGCCCGGTCGATCGAGATTTTGACGGCGTCGTATCGGGCATGAGCCATCGTAGAGACCAAGTAGAATTTGCTGCTGCCGCCCGCGGCCTCGAATGCCACGTCCCGGGTGCCCATCGGCAGGTAAAGTCCGTCCTTGGGCAATAAATCAAAACGCACGCCGTCGGCGATGACGGCGCCCGGGCCGCTGCCGACATTGATGATCCCCATCTCGCGCCGCTCCAGCAGCGGCGCGCCGGCAACCGGTCCCGCTTGCGGCGGCAGTTTGAGCGGTGCGCCGCGCGGAATGGCGCCCCCGATGATCAGCCGGTCGTGATGACTGTAATTCAGCACCACACGTCCGTCGCTGAACAAATGGCTCATCAAATACAGATCGCGCAGCTCCTCATTGCCGGCGTCGGCGATCATCGTGGGATGCGTCGCCTGATAGACCTTGTCGTACATGTTCGCTCCGATTTTGCTCCCGGTTTGATTGACTATGACACCGGTTTCCTAGATACAATGCAAGGACGAAAGACGGGGGACGTCGTGGAAAACGCTGTGACGCAAGCGCGAAGCGAGGATTGCCGCAAAACCGCGGCGGCGATCGCCAAAAGCTTCGTTGCCGCGCGCCGCGACGCGAAGTCTCTGGCCGAATTTCCCGGGACGATTCCTGCGGATCTGGATGCGGCCTATCTGTGCCAGGACCTGGCCATCCAGGCGTGGCCCGACCGTCTGATCGGCTGGAAGGTCGGCATGATCTCGCCGCCACTGCGCGCCAGGTTCGGAGCCGATCGTGTGGCCGGCGCCATTTTTGACGCCGGCTTGCGAGAAGCACGCGACGGCGTTGAGTTTCCCGTGTTTGTCGGCGGCTTTGCGGCAGTCGAAGCCGAATTCGTCCTGCGTATCGCCCATGATGCGCCGAGCGGCAAAGTCGAGTGGACCGAGCGCGAAGCACAGGCTTTGGTGAGCGCTATGCATATCGGCATCGAAACGGCAGGCAGTCCGCTCGCGACCATCAATGAATTGGGCCCAACCGTGATCGCGGCCGATTTCGGCAACAATGCCGGCCTTATTTTAGGTCCACCGGTCCGCGATTGGGCGGTGCGGCCGCTCGAGTCACTGGCGGTCGTGACCAGTATCGACGGCACGGCCGTCGGCCGCGGCGATGCGAGTCTTCTGCCGCATGGGCCGATCGGCGCGCTGCAGTTCTTGGCCGGGCAAGCCGCGAAGATCGGCCGGCCTTTGAGGGCCGGCATGCTGGTTTCGACCGGCGCGGTCACCGGCGTCCATGACATCAAGCCGGGACAAAGCGCCCTCGCCAATTTCGGCTCCGACGGCAGCATCTCCTGTTTCGCGGTTGCGGCGAAATGAGCGCCGGCGGCACCGGCGTCAGCACGGGCGGTGCGGCCGAAGCGGCGATTACGCGCGCCGCCGTGCGCGCCGGACATTATCGCTGGCTGATCTGCGCCATGCTGTTTGCCGCGACTGCGATCAATTATGTGGATCGTCAGATCATCGGTGTCTTGAAACCGGTCCTGCAAAGCGATTTCGCGTGGACCGAGATGGATTATGCCGATATCGTGTTCTGGTTCCAGGCCGCCTATGCGATCGGCTATCTGTTCTTCGGGCGTTTGATCGACAAAATCGGCGCACGCTTAGGCTATGGCCTGGCGATCATCGTCTGGACCGGCGCTCACATGGCGCATGCGGCGGTCAGTTCCCTGTTCGGCTTTCAACTCGTGCGCTTTGCGCTGGGGCTGGGCGAATCCGGCAATTTCCCCGCCGCCCTGAAGGCCGTCGCGGAATGGTTCCCTAAATCGGAGCGCGCTTTGGCCACGGGCATTTTGAATGCCGGAAGCAACATCGGCGCCATCATTACGCCGGTGCTGGTTCCCGCGATTACTTTGGCCTGGGGTTGGCGGGCGGCTTTCCTCATCACCGGATTGTTCAGCATCGTCTGGCTCATCGTCTGGCTGCTCCTATACCGCGACCCGGGCAAACACGCTCGCGTTGGCGCGGCGGAACTGGCGTATATCCGCCAGGATCCGCAAGAACAAGCGGAAGCACCGATCAAGTGGCGACGCCTGCTTCCCTTGCGCGCGACTTGGGCCTTTGCCATCCCCAAGTTCCTGATCGATCCGATCTGGTGGATGTTCCTGTTCTGGCTGCCGGATTTTTTCGCCAAACGTCACGCCCTGGACCTTAAGAGCTTCGGTCCGCCGTTGGTCGTGGTCTATTTGTTGTCTGACTTCGGCAGCGTTGCCGGCGGCTGGCTGTCATCATCCTTATTGGCGCGGGGGCTGCCGCTGCACGCGGCGCGCAAATACGCGATGCTCATCTGCGCCCTGGCGGTGACGCCGATTATCTTTGCGATGTATGTCGACAATCTGTGGCTGGCGGTAGCGATTGTCGGCCTGGCCGCCGCCGCCCATCAGGGATTTTCCTGCAACCTTCTGACCATGCCGTCGGATCTTTTCCCGCGCTCGGCAGTGGCTTCGGTGGTCGGGATCGGCGGCACCGCGGGCGCGGTCGGCGGCATGCTGATGGCGAAATATGCGGGCTGGGTCTTGGATTCGATCGGCAGCTATACGCCGCTCTTCATCGTCGCAGGCACGGTCTATTTGCTGGCTTTGGGGATTTTGCATCTACTGTCGCCGCGCTACGCGCCGGCTTTGATCGGGGAGACCAAATGAACACAACTCGGCGCGATTTCCTTCTGGCCGGCGCAAGCGCCGCCGCCTTGAGCGGGTTGCCCGCGAGCGCCTTTGCCGCCGATCCTTGGGCTGGAGCCGCGGACATTGTCGCGCGCATCAAGCCGCCGGTTTTTCCCGCGCGCGATTTCGACATTACAAAATACGGTGCGCGAGGCGATGGAACGACGGACTGCACCCAAGCCATCGCGCGGACGATCAGCGCCTGCAACGCGGCCGGCGGCGGACGCGTCGTGGTTCCGGCCGGGATCTTTTCCACGGCGCCGATCCATCTCAAAAGCAATGTGAATCTGTATCTAGCCGATGCCGCCGTGCTGTCATTCAGCCGCGATCCGGCGCGCTATCTTCCGGTCGTGTATACCCGCTGGGAGGGAGTCGAATGCCTGAATTATTCGGCGCAGGTGTATGCCGATGGTCAGGAAAACATCGCACTCACCGGCTCTGGCACGCTGGAGGGCAACGCCGATTGCAGCCACTGGTGGCCGTGGAAAGGCCGCACCAATTGCGGTTGGAGCGAGGGTCAGCCGAATCAGGACCCGGCCCGCAATGCGCTGTTCAATATGGGCGACAAGGACGTGCCGCTGGCCGAACGCATTTTCGGCGAAGGCCACTATCTGCGTCCCAACATGGTGCAATTCTGCCGGTCAAAAAATATTCTGATTGAAGGCGTGACCATGAAGAATTCGCCCATGTTCGAGATCAATCCGGTGCTGTGCCGCAATGTCACGGTGCGCGGCGTCACCATCGTCAGCCACGGCCCCAACACTGACGGCTGCGATCCTGATTCCTCCCGGGACGTACTCATCGAAAATTGTTCCTTCGACACGGGGGATGATTGCCTGGCGATCAAGGCGGGCCGCAATCACGACGGCCGCCGGGTCGGCGTAGCTTCGGAAAACATCGTGGTGCGCAATTGCAAGATGAAGGAGGGCCACGGCGGCCTGACCATTGGCAGCGAGATGTCGGGCGGCGTGCGCAATGTGTTCTTCGAGAATTGCGACCTCAACAGCCCAAATTTGAACCAGGCGCTGCGCTTGAAGACCAATGCGATGCGCGGCGGCACGATCGAGCACATTTACTTTCGCAACATAAGGATCGGCGAAGTCAGCGCCGCGGTCCTGCAGATCGACTTCACTTACGAAGAGGGCGCCGCGGGCCCCGAACGTCCGAATGTCGGCAACATTCACCTCGAAAACATTACCTGTGAAAAGAGCAAAGTCGCGCTGGAGCTGCGTGGATTCGAAAATGCACCGATCCACGATGTGAGTTTGAGGAACTGCACGTTCAACCGGATCGAGCAGGCGGACATACTCGACCACGTGCAGCGGCTCGAGCGGATCAATGTCAAAGAAAACGGAAAGGTTGTGGCTTGATCGTAAGTGTAGGCAGCGCGCGGCTACATCGCAGAGAGCGCACTGACGGTGACGTAATATCCGTCCGGATCTCGGAGCGAGAATTCCAGCGTTTCCGTGCTCGGGTTCAGGTGAGGTTCCTCGTCGAGTCGGGAGACCAGGGCGCGCGCCCGCTGTAGTGCCGGGTCGAAATCATCGACACGGAAAAAGAGCAGCAATCCGTTTCCGGGCGGCGCCTTGTCCGGACTCATCAAGGGCGGATGCTCGTGCGAGCCCCACTGGTGCAGACACAGCAGCACGGTACCGTCCGAGTCGCGAATCTGACCCCAGTCGTCATGGGCCGGAGCCGTTTTGGGCTGTCCAAAGAGCGACTGGTACCATTTGAAGCTGAATGGAACGTCTTTGACGCCGATGATCGTCCATATGCGCTTCATTTGCGGATCCCTCCTCGATCCCGATTTAGATCGAGGGATCCTATACCGTCGGAGCGAACCTTACACTCTCGTACCAACGCGTTACGGAAGGGGATCGACTTGATCGGCGGCCTCAAGCATCGTGCCGCTGGCGCGCCGCGGTCAGCGTGGCGGGGCCGGTGATCCGTCGGACCACCGCTCCACGATCACCATATACGTGGCCAGCGACTCCGGAGCGTGGTTCTGAAACTGCGGGTTCAGCAGAACCGGTGAGCCCGGAAGATCCGCTCCCCAATCCGCACCGTCCGATCGTGCTCCATAAAACATCAGATGCGGATGCCAGTGACCCGGCCGATCGCCGAGATTCTGGTCTCGCGACATCATGTAGCTCATCGCGCCGGCTTCCAGTGCCGGGACGTCCCTTCTCGCGACCGTTTGTTCGAGGCGTTCAATGATCTTGTCCTGCGACAAACCGGCCAGGATCATCTCGGTCCTCTTGTAGGTAAATGGCAATACCGAACGTACAGCCGGCGGATTGAAGCAGACCGCACCTCGCATCTTGGGATTCCAGAACTCGCGCCAACTGAATGGCGACATCCATGAGCGCTCGACGATGCACACAAACCCATTTTTTCCCTTCACCGCCGTTGCGTAGCCGTTTTCTTTGAGCACGGCGACGGTCGCGTCGCCTGAAATGGATGCCGGTGCGGCGCTGCGAGCCAGCGCTATCTCGGCACTTTCGGTCATTAAATATTGAGCGATCGGCGCCATGCTGGGATAGGGTGTTTTCGAATCCTGCGCCTGCCCGACGCCGGCGAGACCGAGCGCGGTGGTCAGCGCGACCGCGTGAGTGGAAAGGCTGACGACCATCTTTCGGCTCATGATTGCCTCAAGAACTGCGCGATGATTTGCGGCGGCCATACTTGACCCTGAATAGACCGGGAGCGAAGAGCAGTTCGAAATGCCGGCGCAAATGATCCATGCAATCGACCGCCACAGCCGGCCCCTGCTTGGCCTTGGCGAGGATGTACGCTCCTTGAATGACCGCCTGGGTGTAAAGCGCCAGGCTTTCGGCGCTAAAAGAGCGATCCACGCCGTAAAGACGCATGGCGTCACGGATATCCGCCACGAGCATTGCGACGTGACCGGTGATCGACTTTTCACAGGCATCTCGGACCGCGGGATGGGTCTCGTAGACTTCTTGAATGATCGTGCCCGCGAAGCACGAAATTTCCGGCAGCGATCCCACCAGCAGCGTCTTGCGAAAGTCGATATACGCCAGTAGGCGCTCTAAAGGATCGGGCAGTGAGCGATATGCTGCGGACAAGAATGTGGGTTGCGTGACGTTGATCCAGTGTTCGGCTGCCGCAATAGCCAGATCTTCCTTGCTCTCAAAATGATGGAAGAAGCTTCCTTTGGTGAGTTCAGCGGCTTCGCAGATATCTTCGACGCGCGTCGCCGCGTATCCCTTGGCCCGAAAAACCGACAGCGCCGCATCGAGAAGTGCCGATTTGGATTCGTGCTGCACAACGGTCATAAGCCTGCTCGAAAATTCAGATGGTGACACCATACCAACTAATCGGTATGCTGACAATCACGATCATCTATGTCTGGAAATGGGATCTTCAGTGGCACGATCGGCGCGAGAGATTTAATGCGTAGGCCGGTTGCACACTTTCATCGTTAACGAAGTGTTACCGCGCGGCATGGATAACATCGCGCATGGATTTTCCAATTTTCTACCTAACGCCAACCGGCCCTTACGGTAACACCATGAAGAAAATCGATTTCACGGAAAGTCAGATCGTCAAAATCCTGGGCGAAGCCCGCTTGACGTCGATCATGGACGTCGCGAGAAAGCACAACATCACCGAAGCCACTATCACCGCTTGGCGCGGCAAATTCGGCGAATTGGGCGCCGAAGATGTCAAACGATTGCGCCATTTAAAGATCGAGCATGCCAGGCGCCAACGAAGTGTTGCCAAGAGTACAAGTTGAACATCTGCGGCCGATGATTCAAGCGCGTTACCCCTTACCGGTGCTCACGGCAGATGGAAAGCTGGATTTCCCACCGAAGTAACATTCGACGGACTTCACCTTGCCATCTCGAAACCGAAAATATTCCACGTTCTGGAACGTCTTTCCGTTGGTGGTGTGACCGACGTACATCACAAATGCCTCGTGGTCCGTGCCGATCACCTGCTTCAGGTCAAACCGGTCAATGAAAGCAATCTGTGTGTCCCAGCATCCTGCCTTGAAAGCGCTTTTATTGATGTGGTCGTCGAGCGGGCTTGAAAATGTGAAGTCATCGGCCAGCTGAATGTCGACCGGATGCCAGTCCTTCGTCTCCCAGGCTGCATAATAATTCCGGACAGCCTGCTCGCTCTTCGAACGTCCGGTCTCTACGCTTGCATGCGCCAGTTGCGGATCAGCCGCTGCCGCAGCCAGCGCACAGGCACCTGCTCCCAGTACGGTCCGACGCGACATTGCTCGTTCTGTCATGACTCATCCCTCCAGTTCTGAACGCGCCCGCTGGGCCGCGGTGCAATAGGTTGCAGATTCAGGAGGGACCATACCAACCGGTTGGTACGGAGTCAAGACCAATGATCCGACGCTCAAGCCGACCCCGGGCGCACGTTGCTCACTACAATGATGCGGGCATCGGGGTAAGGGTCAGGCACAGGGGCTGCGCTTGAATCAACGTTTTGGAGTGGATTGGCGCGGGCTTTTGCTCTGGTTTATCGTGGCGACGATGGTGGGGTGTACCGGCCAGCCGAAAATCGATACGCGTTATCACGCCGTCAGCCAGGATAGCCGCGTGCGGTTCATCGTGCTGCACTACACGGAAATCGACTTTGCGCACTCGCTGCATCGGCTGACGCAAGAAGAAGTGAGTAGTCACTATCTCGTCAACGATCAGCCGCCGACAGTCTATCGGCTCGTCGAAGAGGATCAGCGAGCGTGGCACGCGGGACCCAGTTTCTGGCAGGGCTATACGCATCTTAATTCGAGTTCGATCGGCATCGAGATCGTCAACTTAGGCAACGGGGGCGATCCGAGCGCACCGTATGCGCAATATCCCGAGCCGCAGATCAAGCAAGTGATCGAACTGGTGCGGGATGTCGAGCGCCGTCATGGTGTACGCCCCGACCGAGTGCTCGGGCACAGTGATATCCAACCATTGACCAAACAAGACCCCGGTCCGCGATTTCCCTGGTACCAACTCGCGCAGGCGGGGCTCATCGTGTGGCCGGATCCGGAGGCCGTGGCTGCCTCCCGCACGCGTTATGCGCAAGAAATCCCCGCGGTACCGTGGTTTCAGCAGCATCTTAGGATGCACGGCTTTGACGTCGCGCAAACCGGTCAGCTCGACCAAGCGACGCGCGCTACTTTGAGCGCATTCCAGATGAAGTATCGGCCGGCGCGCTATGACGGCGTACCGGATGCCGAGACTGCCGCACTACTCGAGGTGTGCACGCGGCCAGACGGTTGGGTATTGATGGGTGCGGATAGTCGTTGGCATGTATACAAGCCGCCAGACTGAAATTCTGGTCGCAGCCGCGACGTTGTTGGCGCTGGTTGTCGGGCCGTTGTTGCTCGGTGTTCAGGGACTCCGCGCCGCACGTCGACTCGGCGCGGTAACGGTTCCGCCGCGCGCCTGGGATTGGAGACTGACGATCACCTCGGCGTTGCTTTATGCGCTCGCCTTTAATCTGATCTTCTTCATTCAGGAATTGTTTCTGGTGTTGCCCAAGGCGCTTACCCCCGGCCTGCGTCCAACCCTGTTTCACAACAATCACCGCTGGGACGGTGAAAATCCGCTGGCGAGCCTGTTACAGGGCACGGGTGCGCTGGCCATCTTGGTTACCGGCGTCATCTGTGCCTTTCTGGTGAAACGTCGCGCGGGGAGTACATCAACCGCGCGGCTGTTTCTCATTTGGATGACCTGCAACGGATTTTTGCAATCCCTGCCTCAAGTCGTCATTGGCTCTGTTGAGCCTGAAAATGACGTCGGCATGGCCATGGATTATTTGGGTTTTGGCGCGCCGGCGAAGACGGCTGCAGCACTCGCCGCGCTCATCGCAATTGCGGCGGCAGCGCTGTGGTTGAGAGGGCCGCTCTTGAGCCTGGCGCAGAATGCAGACGAAATCGCCGGCGGCCGAGCGCGTACCCGGTTCATATTTCGCGTCGCGACCCTGCCGGCAATGGCGGCGATCCTCTTGATCATTCCATTCCGTGTGCCGCGCAATTGGATCGAAGTGGTCGCCGTGCCGGTGGTGGTGACGGTAGTCGCAATTGCTTGGATCCAAGCCGGGGCCTGGGCGGTCGCGGACGTGAAACCAAGCGGTAACTTGGGCTCGAGATCCATGATGTACGCTTCAAGCGCGCTGCTGATATTGCTGCTGATATTTCAATTCGTGCTCAGACCGGGCATTCGCTTTTACTAAGTCGCGGCGATTCCGGAAAATGAGTGCAGAAAATTGTATGGGGAGCGTCACACTCAGCGTCGAGCGCCGATGCGTTGCTCTAATTGATCGATTTCGGCCGCAGCCAAGCCGCCATAGCGTAGGTCGGCCTTTGTCAAAGATCGCCAAGCGTCGTGAGGATTATCCCGATCGACGAGGTCGCCGACGCGTTGTAGGTCGGCCGCCAATTCCTTGGCGATGTGCGCCCGGCATGCTGAAAGCTTGCCTTGATCGACCATCGGGCGTTGATCGAGCGCGGTGATGGCGCGATCCACAGAGTGGGGTACCGCGGATTGGTGACCGACTCGGTACATGGTTTCAACCGCGGTGCCGAAGACGCACCAAGTCTTCATTGAATCCCGGCTGACCATATCATGCTGAATGTTCCAGTCGTCTTCCGATCCGGTGACATAGACCAGGCGCGAACTTTGAAACCTCGCAAATAAATCATCGGGTGGCAATATCTCCTCGCCCTCCCCGATAGGATCACTGCCGGCATTGAGCAGGGCACCGCGAAACAGGTCCGGGTAAGCCAACGCCGCTCTCTGAGCGACCCGCGATCCTCCCGAGAATCCGCCGATGTAGATCCGCTCGGGGTCAATTGGATACCTTCGTATGATGTTGTGCGCGCCGAGCAAGGCTAGGGGAATTCGGCGATCTAAAACCTTCTCCTCATTGCCGGATTTCGCGGCGCTGACGAATATCATTCCATGTTGCTCGAGCACCGTCGCCCAGCCCGGCGGCAAATGGGCGTCTTGCCAGGGAGGAATGAACACCATCAGCGCGTATCCCTGGGGCGGACGCTGTGCGGGTATATAGACCGAGAATCGCTCCTGAGTCAGATCGATGGACTGGGGACGGAGCGCCGCGTTCTTGGCGGCGCGCGCGATTTCGACGTTGGCGAGCGGACTCAAGGTCCGATGCGCCAGCTCCACGCTCCCAGACAAAAGCGAGTAGTCCGAGAAAATGACGTCCCGTTGCAGGCCCGCGACTGAATCGGTCGATTCTTGCGCGCGCGCAAACAGTGGCAGCATCGCCATGGCCAGCGCGGGGAGCCAGGTCCGCGCGATGATCATGCGGACGTTGTGCTTTCCTGCGAAGATCATTCAGCCCCCTTGTGAGAAATTATACCGGCGCCAAATTTGCTCGTTTCGCTGCCGGTCGAAGTATGTTGGTCGCGATGAATGATGCTACTTATGGTGTGCGTTGCCCCATCGAGGGCCTCCATCTACGAAGATTTTCGTTGCAACTACGAATCCATTCGTAGTAACCTCGTTTCATGGAAAAAGCGGCGAGCCCGAAGCCCACTGTGATGGAATTGGCGATCCTACGCGTCCTGTGGGACCGCGGGCCTGCCACCGTGCGAGACGTGCACGAGGTCCTGGATAGCCAGAAACCCACCGGCTACACGACGGTTTTGAAGCTGCTGCAAATCATGACGGCGAAGGGCATGGTGGTTCGCAACGAGGACGCGCGGGCCCATGTGTACGTGGCGCGACAGCCGGCCGAAAGTACCAAGCGGCAGTTGGTGAGTGACTTGGTGCAACGCGCTTTTGCGGGTTCGGCGAGCCAGTTGATGATGCACGCTCTGTCTGGAAAGAAAACGTCGCGCGCCGAAATCGAAGAGATTCGCCGCTTGTTGGACGAGCACGAGAGGAAAACCAAATGACAAATCCAGAAACGATACGAATCTTGGGCTGGTGTCTGCTCCACTTTGTCTGGCAAGGAGCCGTGCTGGCACTGGTTCTCTGCGCGTTGTTGTCGCGCCTGCGCAGTCCGCAAGCGCGTTACGTCAGCGCAGTGTGCACCTTAGTCGCGATGATGCTGGTTCCCTTCGTCACGTTCGCGGTTCTGAAGCAGTCTCCGGAAACCGTTCGGCAGCTCTCGATCGGGGGTTTTTCCGAGATCGGAAATACCCTTGAGGCGGTGCAGCCGCGCGCCGCACCGCCCCCGGCGCCGGCGGCGTTCTCGTTTGTCTCGCACACCCCCTCGATCGATTGGCTGAGCTATGCCGTGCTCGCGTGGTTCGCGGGTGTTTATATGTTCACGCTGCGTACCCTGGGCGGCTGGATGCTGTTGATGCGCCTGCGCCGGCAGCGCGCGGAGCTCATTGCCGGCGATCTGCTCAGGACTTGTTTGGCGTTGCAGCAGAGACTGGGCGTTTCTCGCGCGGTGCGCTACGTGTGCTCGAAAGTTGCCGAGTCCCCGGCGGTGTTCGGCTGGTTGCGGCCGGTGGTGGTGCTGCCGCTGTCGGCGCTCGCCGGCTTGTCGCCCTGGCAAGTCGAAGCGCTCATTGCCCACGAACTGGCGCACATCAAACGTTGGGATCTGTTGGTCAATGCTTTTCAAATTGCGACAGAAACCCTGCTGTTCTACCACCCTGCTGTGTGGTGGGTGAATCGCGTGATCCGCAACGAACGCGAACACTGCTGCGACGATGTTGCGGTAGCAGCGTGCGGCAATGCGCACGACTACGCCCGCGCGCTGGCGCAACTCGAGGAGTCGCGCTCGGCGTCGGTGTGGGCGATGGCCGCCACTGGCGGCGTGCTGAGCTCGCGCATCGCCCGGTTGCTCGGGCTCAAACGCGCGGCACGCAGCATGTCCGTGCCCGGCATGGCCATCATCGGCACTTTATGCGTCGGCGGAGTCCTGCTGGCCGGCACCACCGTCGCTCAGCTGCAAAACTCCGCGCCCACCGCGCCGGCCGTGGCCGTCATCGAGCGAGTGGATCCGGTACCGTCACAGGTGCTCGTCGCGCCGCACGTGCACGTGGTCTCCCATGTGCATCTCGCCAGGCTCGAGGCTCCCGCCGCGGTGGGTCGTCGTACCAAGGAGTCCGCTGCTGAAGACGCCCCCGCCGAGCAGCGCGGTTCGTACATCGAAGGCCTGCTATCCGCGGGACTGAAGGACCTGACAGTCGATGAAATCATTGCGCTGAAAATTCATGGCGTCACGCCGGATTACATTCGCGAGCTGCGCGCCGCCGGCATTGAGGCCAGCAGTCCGGAGCTGGTGTCCTTGAAGATCCACCAGATCACGCCGGACTATATTCGCGGTCTCGCGGCAGCGGGTCTAACCAACCTGCACGTGCATGACTATTTGGCGGCAAAAGTTCAGGGAATCACACCGGAATTCATTCAATCAATCCGTAGTCACGGATTCAAGGACTTGACCCTGCGGCAGTTGATTGCCTTGAAAATGGCCGACATCTCATAGAGAGGCTTCTAATTCATGCGTATGGCATCTGTTTTCGCGGTTCTGGCATTGCTGCCGCCGATGGCTTTTGGCGCCGTCCAAAACGGCAGTTGGAGCTTAGGTCCCAGCGATCAGCCGGGCAGTGTTGAATTTTCTCTGCAAAGCTCGGGAGGGAACGATCACTTCAACATGTCCTCGTCATGGAAGCTGGCGGATTTGCGCGGCCTCGACTGGGCCGCCGCGGCGAAGCACGACGTGAGCTTCGCTATTGCGCGCGACGCCGGCACGGTCGATTGCAAGGGATTCGTTCAGGATCAGCACGGCGCGGGGTTGTTCACCTTCCAACCGAATCCGCAGTATCGACCGGAAATGGCCAAGCTCGGCTTTGACTTCGATGATCGAGAACTGTTTTCAGCCGCGCTATTCGATGTCAGTTTCGATTTTGCGCGCGCCATGAAAAGTGCGGCGGTGCGCGGCTTGGATGCCGGCAAGCTGATTGCGTTTCGAATCCACGGTGTCACAACGCAGTTTGTTCGTGATCTACGCGGCGCCGGGCTCGAAGCGGCCGATGCGGGCAAGCTGATTGCGTTTCGCATTCACGGGGTGACGCCGGAATTCGTCAACGAATTGCATGGCGTCGGACTAAAAGTGAACGACGAGGAAAAGCTCATCGCATTCCGGATTCATGGCGTTTCGCCCGAGTTCATCCGCGACCTGCGTTCCGCGGGCATCGACACCACAGATCCCGACAAGCTCATCGCCTTTCGTATTCACGGAGTCTCAGCGGAATTTGCCGGCGAGATCAGCCACCTCGGCTTTCCGCACGCGCCTCCTGAGCAGCTCATTGCGCTTCGCATCCACGGCGTGACGCCCGAGTACATCGAGGGACTGCGCTCCAAAGGCATGCAAAATCTGACGCTCGATCAATTGATCGCGCTTCGCATCCACGGCATCGATTAGGGAGAAGCGGGAACTGCCTTTCGAAGCGCCGCATCGGCGATCGGCCGCATCGCGGCGTAGCCATCGGAGTTGGGATGCACGCCGTCGTTGCTCAGCTCCGGACGAAACGCCCCGGAAGGTGTGGTCAGGGCTGAATAGTAATCGGCGTATATCAGGTGATGCTGTCCCGCAAATTGCTGCAGCCACTGGTTGAGTTGCCGGATCTGCTCGACCGGCTGGATATCGGGCCGCCACGGAAACCGTTCAGCCGGCAGGATGCTGGCCAGCACGACTTGAATGTGATTCGCCCGCGCTAGATCGACCATGGCGCGAATATTGTTCTTGAAATCCTCGGGACTGCTTGGGCCGGTATTTCCGGCCACATCGTTCGTACCCGCCATGATGTGCACGGCTCGAGGATGCAAAGCCACAACGTCCTGATAGAAGCGCACCACCATTTGAGGGCTGGTTTGCCCGCTGATGCCGCGATCTACCACGCCGCCACTGAATAGGGAAGGATCACCGACGCCCCATGCCGCGGTGATCGAGTCACCCATGAAGACCACAGTCGGATGCGCCCCCTTGAGGAGGGCGTCGTTGTCGGATTTGAAATGGCAGAGATCAGGGTAGTCGCGGGCCAGGTCCTCTGCGTGCTTTTTGAGATACGCCTGCAGCTTCTCGTCTCCTGCTGCCGGCAGCGGCGGCGGTTTGGCGCCCGGTTTGAGCATGGCGGTGAGCATTTCACGAGGCGGTGCGGGCGCCGGCGGAGGACAGGGGGAAGCG
>Ga0210393_10002322_pt1 | contig 15729 bp, 14 predicted proteins | sample IncBWC27OmetaG_FD_160068 | JGI IMG/M metagenome (GOLD analysis project Ga0210393, IMG submission 160068) | Forest soil microbial communities from Barre Woods Harvard Forest LTER site, Petersham, Massachusetts, United States - Inc-BW-C-27-O ... | reverse complement strand
TAAGTTCTATAAAGGAAGAAGTCAAGAAAAAACACTTCTCCCTCGGCTGGAAGTTTTCTTGCTTCTCAGCCCATACGATCGAGCGAGAGTTGTTCTGACCTACCGCCCCATGTGCTCGGTTGCGGGGCACCGTGCCCCAGCGGTTTGGGTTTTCTCTACCAGCGGTTTTCATCGCTTCTTGGCAACGAAGCCTGTCTGTTCCGAAACCAGCAAAGCAGAACGCGGTCAAATTTGGCGACCATAGTTCTATTTGGGACTCGTGGCCCATCGCTTTTTCTGGTTATCCGAGAGGGCCTAGAGTCGCGTGAGAGACTGGGTGCCCGAGGCACGCAGCGCCTAACTTATCAGCTGAGACTCGCTCTCGAACCAGAGTGTCTCGAGAACCTGCAGACCACCGCCAGAGAAATCCCCAGAGATGGAGCGGGCACGATCCGAGACACTCAAGCTGTTTGTGGTTTCAGATGTTGGGCGTCGAAGCACACTCCTCTCTTCCACACGATCAACACGATGGTGGCAATCTTTCTGGCCAGGGTCAGACGCGCCATCTCCGGGCGCAGGCCCTTGCTCAGCAAAGCGCTGTAGAACTCCTGCAACGGACCCGGTTTGCTCGCGGCCACGATCGCCGCGCCCTTAAACAGATTCTTCAGATCGTGATTACAGTTGCGGTTCAGTCCGCGAACGGAGCTCTGTTTCTTCACTCGTTTGAGCTGCCCGTCGACACTGCGGTGATCGGCGCTGCTTTCTGTCTTGATGCCAAATCCGCTGTAGGTCCAGAGCTGCCGCTTGCTGCGGAAACGGTGCGGGGTCTGCAGAATGCCCAGCAGTACCGCCGACCGGATCGGACCGATCGCAGGAATCTGACACAGCCGTTTCCAGACCGGATGTTTCTTAGCCTCCGCCAACAGCTCCCGGCGCACTTGCTTACGTAGCGTCCGCAGCGCATCCAGTTGTTGGTAGTAAAACTCCGCCCGCCGGCGCACTCCTGGTTCCGTGATCTTCCCGAGCCACTCGACACGATGGCGCGGTGCATAGACCTGCTTGCCGCTACAAGGAATAGCCCAACTGCGATAGATGGCCTTCACCCGGGACATGACCCGTCCGAGATCTTTGGTGATGGTGAGATAACTGCGCACCAGTTCCTTCAGACTTCGTAGGCCGTGTTCCCCGTGATAGACCGGGTGGAGATGATTCAGGCGCAGCAGCTCGGCCAAGCGGCGTGCGTCGATCTTGTCATTCTGGTTGCCTTCCCGCATGGAGGCATTCTTGCGCGGATCGCACACCACCAATTTCGTCACGTGTGGCTTCAACAGGTCGTGCAACCAGGCAGCCGAGGTTCCTTCTTCAAACGTCACCTGCAAGTCTCCGCGCAGCCCATCAAAAAACTGCAGAATCATGCTCGCTTTCGTCTCGATGACGCATTCCATCACGATCTTCCCCGCAGCATTCATCACCGCCAGCGAAATGCTTTCCTTGTGCACGTCCATACCGATATACTTTTTGCTATCCATATAGAGGGCGCTCCTTTCTGAAGTGGGTTCGAGCCGACACTCCAAACCTACTCCAACAGGGGCGCCCTTTTATATTGCGTCTCTTCATAAACCAGCTCCCAAGGTCCTCGCCCTCGAGTTGCCAAAGAATGAGAACGATTGTGTTCGGAAAGGCGTCGGGAAAGATCGTTGGTCGAACCAACATAAAATCGGCCAGTGGATTTCATCTGAAGAATTTAAACTCAAGCCATGATGGAAATGGTAGGCCCGGACGGGCCCGAACCGCAGACCTCCACCGTGTCAAGGTAGGCTGGACTCTCATAGCATTTCCTTTCAACTCACTGCCTTATTGACTTGTCTTCACTTAACAGACACGGTCGAAACAGGTCAAAAGACAAATATGGGCATACCCGCTACGGAAGCCGCTACGGATATCTGAGTAGGTTTCACCAAGATCGAAGCAGTCATCTAAAGAAGAGACTCAAGAATCCGACAGTACAGCAAGATTAGGATTTTCGCAGAACTGCCACAGGGGGTTTCACGGCGGTAAAAGAGCCACGGTTACAGTCCGGCGGATATTTGCGGGTATGGACGATTTTCGCTGGGGTTGGGACGCCAGCGCAGAACGGTAAAACGCGGTGTTTTCCAGAGCCGTGCTCGATTGGGCTGCGAAATCTTTCTAGAGCAATGCGCGATTTCAGATAAGAATTGACACGTACCTCGTGATGATATAGATTCCCCGCCAATTACACTAACTGGTACTCACCAAGTATTTAGCTTTTAACCCAAGAGCATTGCGGGTCGGCCATTCAAACACGATTTGATGATGCCCGCGGGCGATGAAGCGATAGGAGGTGAGTCGTGCGACAGTCGGTGATCCGATTCCTCGTCACGTCGTGCGTCGTGATGTGTGTCCCCTTATTTGTTATTTCCGTGTTTGGCGGCACACAGGAGTTAATGTCCTTACCGAAAGGGAAAGTAGGGATCGCATATTCCGCGCAGATACAAACTGAGGGCGGCCAGGCCCCACTAGCATGGCGGCTAGCCACGGGAGAATTACCTCCGGGACTGAATATTTCTGCGAGCGGAATTCTTAAAGGTAAGCCCACCACGGCCAAGCGCGACCCATACACTTTCACCTTGAGCGTTTCGGACTCCTCACAACCGACGCAGACCGCAAAGATGGGGTTCTCCATCCTGGTTCAAGCCGCACCGCTCCGCATTACCGGGTATTTGGAAGTGGCACCGGTGCTTAAGATCGTTGGCGTGAGCCGGGATGATGTGCCAGCGACAAACTTCCCCACTGTTACGAAACCCGTGAACGAGCCGGCTGTCCAGCAAAACGCCGCAGCACCCTCCGCGAGTGGCACCGCCCAAACTATCTCCTCCGGGGCGGCTACGGGCGTTGAGGCGACAGCGAACCCGCCCGCGGTCAAGTCAACATCAGAACAATCCGCCCAAACATGCGAATCAACCTCGGCGGCCTACTTCCCAGAGTCACCGGTCACTGGCCGCAAAGTCGTTTCGGGCTGCGCGGGCCAAGCTCCGGGAGCGCGCGTCGTTGTTTATGCGAAGGACAAAGTGAATTCGTGTCCAGCCAATATTCCGGATCTTACCCAATCGACGCCTGCAGGAGTTATCGACGATCAACCTGCAAACGTCGACCTTAAGACTGGCATTTTCCATGCCGAACTCGTTAGTCCCATTACCGACGGAGAGTTAATTTGCCCCTATTCCGTAAATTCGGACCAGAAACCGCCGGTCGTTGTTACGAAGTGGGGTTACGATGAGCCCGAATCACCTATTGGGCGTACGCGCTATTTTCTCACTACGGGAATCGCGCTTTCCCAAGATAACCAGCAGTTCTCAAACCAAGACGTCTATCTTGGTTTTGCTCTCCAGCGGAACTGGTTGCGGGGAGCTCCCGATTCGAGGGCGACGGCGCTCCTGAATTCGGAGTTCTTTGCTCAACTTACTTCGATCCCGGTTGCCGCCAGCAGTACCACGACAACCACTAACGCCGCCACCAGCACACCGAGCGTCAGCACATTCATCACGTCCCGGAAAGCGGCTGTCGTAGGTGGAGATTTTTACGCGCCAATTTACTTCAACGCGTTTAAAGGCTGGTTTGGAACCCAAACGACTGGGTTCTTCGCTCCGATAATCAAAGGCGGCCTGCAGAGCGTCACTTCGGGCACTCTAGATGCCGCTTCTCCCGCACCGGGAACTACTACAACATCGGCGACCGTCAATGGCTCTGGGCTGTACTACTTCTGGGGAGCTGGTGTGCGTTTAGGAGATTTGAAACTGCACGGATCGTGGAATATCGCGCCGGAGGTCCTGAGCCATATCGATGTCACAGTTGGGCAGTGGCAGAACTTTAAGCAATGCAGGACCGCCTCAAACTGCACTCCCGGAACCGACGGTACAGTTCCGGCGAATCAGCTTTATCAGCCTCTGGTACTTGTTTTACAGGGACAATTCGACGTACCCAAGACGCCCGTGCAGATTGGCTTCCAATCAATCACGCCTCTGCACGGAGGAGGACAAGGTGACCTGAGATTCTACTTCGGCGTAAAGCTCGACGTTGGATGCATCTACAAATCTTTCAAAGGAGGAACCACTCCCAAATTCTTTGACTGCACTGACGATCAACCAGCTGCAACCACGTCAGGCAGCAGCCCCGCTACAAACAACGCCGCTCCTGCTCCTGCAAAGAGCGGTGGCGCACCCGCGGCGAATGGCACCACGAAAAACCAATGAGCCAGAAAGTCGCTGTCGTTGCAGTGCATGGGGTTGGCCAACATGCAGCGGGGGCTTCGGCCCAAGCCGTCGCCGATCTATTGGTCGGATTGAACAGCTACATTCCGGCTGACATCGCCGTCGAGAGCCCCTATTCCGCGTTTTCCGTCAACGCTGTCGACGTTCCGCATCCGGACGCGAAGCTTTTCCAGCCGAAAATCGAACTCCGGGACTTTGGGAGAATCTGATGGATGGCATACATCGTCCGGAAGCTAAAAGGGATCCGAATGCTGCGATTAGCTTCGTTGCCATGCTGCGCGAAGAACTGGTGGAAATCGCCAGGCTCCGCAAAAAGAGGCATTGGGAAGATGGCCCGGTCACAGGCGACGGGGGTGCTAAAGATGTAGTCTGCAATCCTTCTCCTAAAGACAAGTCGACCGAGGACAAACAATCTGCTGCGGTTGGGGCTCAACCCGCTGCTCAACTTGATCCGGACACCGGAGAGGGTGCCGACGAAATCTTCAGAGACGCCCACAATCTGTCGCTAGTGGGCTTGGCCTTTTCTGGCGGCGGGATTCGCAGTGCGACGTTTAATCTCGGTGTGCTGCAGGGCCTCGCGGCACTGAAACTTCTCCCAATGTTCGATTACCTTTCCACCGTTTCCGGCGGCGGATACATCGGCAGCTGGCTGAGCGCCTGGATTTACCGCGCCGGCTCCGATCCGGCGGTGGCACAGTGCAAGAAGCCTGAGCACGGCGACGACAAGGACCCGCCGATCCTCCGTATCCAGGATTGTCTCAGCCCCGATCGCTCGAAGAAACCTGACCACCAAGAGCCGCGGCCCATTCGCTTTCTTCGCGAATACAGCAACTACCTCACTCCTCGCCTCGGATTCCTCGGCGCCGACACTTGGACCGCCGTCGCCATCTACACCCGCAACCTTCTCCTCAATCAACTGATCTTTGTCAGCTTTCTTTCGGCGGTGCTGCTGCTTCCTCATCTCGCGATCCGCGTCACGCGTCGAGCTATCGGTTTAACCTGCGTGCCTCGCGCAGCTATCCTTGCGCCCATGGCTGTTCTGCTGTTGATGTTGCTCGCGCTGATTCTTGTCACGGTTAACATGAAAAACCTGACGGGGATCAAGACTGGCCCGGTGCCTTATTTCAAATGGTATGCCCGGCTGAGTTCTATATTGACGCTCGTGGTCGTGCCCCTTTTTCTTGCGGCGTGGACTGCAAGTGCGTGGCTATGGCATCGCGAAAAAGTCTGGTACGACCAGCATAAAGAATTGTGGGAACACGGTACTGCCGTTATCCCCTTGTGGCATTTGTGGCAATGGGCGGCGGTTGGCGTTGTGGTTTTCGGCCTCACGTGGGCTGTTGCATCGCTGATGAATCTCCCCAAGACCGGGCCCGACGCGCCGCACTGGAGCGGTGCGGGTGCGTGGTGCTGGTCAATCGTTTTTTCGTTCATCTCCGGGGGAGTCGGAGGGCTTTTGATGTGCGTGCTGACGCGCACATTCCTCTTCAATATGAAAAGCCATCCGCATGCCGAAATTTGGCACGTGGTTAGCTTTGGGCCGCCTCTGGTGGTGCTGATATTTCTCGCCGTCGGCTCGCTGCAAATCGGCTTGATCGGTCTTTATTACCCTGATCCACGCCGCGAATGGTGGTCATGTTTGGGGGGCTACCTGCTGATCGTCAGCATCGTGTGGGCGGCCGCATTTGCGATCGCAATCTACTCACCCTTGGGATTGATGTGGATCTCAGGCCGTTTGCGGAGCGGCTTGGGAGTGGCTTGGCTCGCTTCCACTCTGACGGGTATAATTGGTGGCAAGAGTTCTTCCACCGGAAATCCTGCGTCGCATACCTGGAAGGATGTGGCGCTCTCGGTTACGCCGTATGCTTTTATCATCGGTATCGCTGCGATGATCGCTTTGCTCCTGGAAGTGGGCCTGGCAGCGTTGAATGGTCAGTACGCCTACTTGCGCGAATTCGTGGCAGGAAGCCCCGTGGCAAGAAAAGTGAGCGGCTGGATCATCTCGCTCGACTCCGCCCACGGCACCGCGACAATAACGCCGAATACTGCAGCGACTGCGCCGGCTACGTACATTTCGGCGCACTGGCATATTCTCGATCTCACTCAGAATTCCCATTTACTACTCCTCTTTCTGGCGCTCGTCGTCGTGTGTGTGTTTCTTTCCTGGCGCATCAATATCAATGAATTCTCGATGAACTTGTTCTATCGCAACCGCCTAGTGCGCGCGTATCTTGGCGCGTCGCACACCGGCCGCAAGCCGAACCCCTTCACGGGATTTGATCCTCATGACGAAATGCAGCTCATGGACCTTCGGGCGGATAAGTGCTATTCGGGCCCTTTCCCGATTATCAATAGCGCGCTGAATTTGGTGGGTGGCAAGGATCTGGCGTGGCAGGAGCGCAAGGCGGAATCGTTCGTGCTGACGCCGTGGCGCTGCGGATTCGACACCTGGGTGGAGCAGATTGACCTGAAGGAGCAGGATGCGCCCATGCAGAGATCGCCTGAGGTTCAAGAGTACGGCTATCGGCCCACCACGCAGTATGGTTTCAGCGACGTTGGCTTTCGATTGGGAACCGCGATCTCCATCTCCGGTGCCGCCGCAAGCCCCAACATGGGCTATCACAGCTCCCCGGCGCTCGCTTTCTTGATGGCCCTCTTCAACGTTCGTCTCGGGTTTTGGGTTGGCAATCCGCGCCACAACTCCACCTGGATGAACCCGGGTCCCAGGATTGGTTTGCTTTATCTGCTCGCGGAACTTTTCGGGCAGACCGACGACGAAGCCAGCTACGTCTATCTATCTGATGGCGGACATTTCGAAAATCTTGGCTTGTACGAGCTGATTAAGCGTCGGTGCCGCTACATCATCGTGTGCGATGCGGACGCCGACGGAACCTACTCCTTCGGGGATCTTGGCAACGCCATCCGTAAGTGCCGCGAAGATATCGGCGTCGAAGTCGAATTGAAAACCGGTGCCCTCTGTCCGAGCGGACCAGCCGAGGCAAACAAATCCGGCGCTGCGGCCGATACCGGTTCCGCAACTCCCAAAGATAAATTGAGTCATTGCCACTGGGCCGTGGGCACGATTCATTACGACCTGGTGGATCCAGGAGCCAAGAACGGAATCCTCATCTACCTCAAGACCTCAATAACCGGAGACGAGCCGGCCGACGTACTCAACTACCGCTGCGAGCATCCCGATTTCCCGCATCAATCCACCGCCGAACAATGGTTCGCCGAATCACAGTTCGAGAGCTACCGCTGCCTCGGGCAACACTGTATCCGAAAGTTATTCGAACCGGTCTCAGGCGCGATGAAAGACTTGCACATCGCGCCCATACACGGAAAGACGACGCAAGAAATCTTCGGGAAGCTGCACGACTGCCCAACCGACGAAGACCACGACAAGTATTCGGGCAGCAAGACCACCACAAAGTAACCGGAACATGACAATCGATCTAAACGGCCTGAGACAATCCCAAGTATTCACCGACGATTCGCTCGCTGCTGTAACCAAAACGGTAAGAGCAATACGGGGCGGACTAAATGTGATGGTCCTACGTGCCGCAACAACCGTTGTCTATACTTGCGGCACGGTACTCCTTGACTAAAAATCTAGAAACGTCCAGAATGTGCGTGAATTCCGTGAACAAGAAGCGCCGGGAGAAATCCCTTGTTGATTGCGAAAATGTTGGTTCGCTCAAATTGCGACACCGCAACCCCGGTCTTGACATCTAAAAAACCGTTTGTTCTGTTAGCTGGAATAGCCATACTCGCATTTTGCTTGCCTTGTTTCGCCAATTCCGATGTGCCGTCTCAGCGCTTCCAATCGATGCAAGCGCGTTTGCAGCATCGAGAAGCGATAGTCAGGGATTGGCAGAACCAAGCTCGTCAACAGATGATCTTGGCTGTCACCGTGGGCTTGCTTGGTCTCGTTGTCGGACTACTGCAGGGATCAACGAAAAATTGGACCAGGGCACTTACCGTCTTCTTAGGTTTTTGTGTTAGCGCCATCACTCTATGCACCAATAAGATATATTCGGCTGACTATCGGACATTGCAGAGATCGGTGAATGAAGCTCAATTAGTTATAGAGAACCTGCAGAGTATCTTGGGAAATTTCGATCCCTCACAGAGTCTTGAAAACCAACTGCAACTGGAAGGGGAATTCAAAAAAGAATGTGCGAAGATTGATCTCATCGGAGAGAAGATCCTAGGGATCGATCCACCCGCTCAGGTCATGTCAAGCGGTACGCAGTTGATTCGAACTGGGGTCGTCTATGCCCAATCTCAGCAAGGGAAACCGGATTGGATTTCGACAGAAGTTCAAAGCGATAAGCTCAGCAGGTATTTCGTCGGTGTCGGGCAAGATGAATCACTTGCGCAAGCCAGATCCGCGTCGGTCGCCGACGCTGAAAGCAAAGTCGCGCAGTGGTTAAAAGATGGCAGTGTAAATGTCAAGAACGGTCCGCCTCAGCCTCAATTAATGGATTTGGTGAAGCATGTAGTCGATATCTCTGATAGTTGGTTCGCCTATGACCGCCAGAAGGGACTTTACCTCTACTACACGCGCCTGCGCCTAAGCAATGAATTTCGTAGTGGAGATCTGGCTCATCAGCTCGACGGTGATAACCCACAGCGAGGGCTCGCCGGAGCACTGTCACTCAAACTCGAAAATGATAGTGCGTATGTAATCGCAAACACGGGTCTGTTGTTTCTACTGAAACACATGGGCGCAATTCCGATATCGGCGGATCTCTACGTCCTATCCGGCAAACCTGATGCTCGGCTGACAATCCAGCATTATTCCCACAATCGGGAACTTGGGGAAATATACGTTGCTAAATTCAAGAGTGCCCTCCATTCGTGCGACGGTCGGGATGCAATCATCGGCGGCTATACGGTTCGGTGCTTCCGAGTTGAGGAATCAAGTATCAAGATGAAGACTGGTAAAAGACAACGCTTGGGCGCCGTTAAGAACGAGAACGGTGAGTCGTTTGATCTTTTCGCAGTGGATTTCGATTCGAACGGTCATGCGTTAGAGGTCGAGCTCATCCCAGCGAGATAAACAAAATGAACTTCCAAAAGTGAGAAATCCTGGCCGTCAAGGTCCGGTTACACGCCCTATACCAAGTCACAGGCCGCCTTAGCCCTTAACGGGTGCTTCACACCCCCTAAAACCGCCCCAAAGGTACCGGCACACGTCCTAGGGGACGCTAGGCGGAACGCTACGCCCGGGCTAAGCCGTTACCTACGCGGTTAACGCGGTAAGGCTTTTGCGGAAAAAAACGCTTTACATTTAGCCGTAAATACGTTATATGTATCGCATTATGAAAAGGCCCGTTACTACGCGCTACGCCGCTAAGGAAGTCGGCATTTCGCTTATGACGCTACAGCGTTGGATTGCCGACGAGGATATACGGGCTCCGAGGCTGCAAATTGTGAATGGCCGCGCAATGAGGATTTGGGAAGCTGACGATTTGAAGCGTTTACGAGCGTTGAAGGAAAAAATCTATTGCCGAGGTCGGGGCCGGAAGAAAGGATTCCGCTTTAAGACTTGAACACAGCCATCTATGCACGGGTGAGTACGCTGAACGGGCAAGACCCTGAAATGCAGCTGCGGGAACTGCGGGAATACTGTCAGAGACGCGGTATGACCCTCATAGATGAATACGTGGACACGGGAATTTCCGGTGCAAAAGACAGACGGCCGGAATTGGACAGGCTGCTAACAGACGCTCACCGACGGCGCTTTGATTCAGTCGTGGTTTGGCGCTTCGATCGTTTTGCCCGATCCGTTTCGCATCTCCTCAGAGCCCTCGAAACATTCCGTTCGCTAGGCATCGAATTTGTTTCATTGTCAGAGCAAGTCGATACATCGACGCCGGCAGGTAAGCTGGTTTTTACGGTCTTGGCTGCGGTCGCTGAGCTGGAGCGCAGTTTAATCGCGGAGCGGGTCAAGGCTGGCCTACGAAACGCACGTGCCAAAGGTAAGCGATTAGGTAGGCCCAGAAGCTACATCGATACGGCAGAGATTCAGCGCTTACGGACGCAAGGCGCGTCGTGGCGGGCGGTGGGGGCGGCGTTAGGCGTATCGGCGGCTACGGCCCTACACGCGTCCCGTAAAGGGCGTTTAAAAATGTCCGTTACCGCGGAGGCCGTAAGTGACTCAATTTAAAGGTCCGAGCTGGACTAAAACGGCGTTTACAAAATATAAGTTTTCTAAACGCCTAGGCCGGTTTGGAATTCGAAGGGGGTCTGGCCGGTGAAAGCCTTCTTCGTGAGCAAACGGCTCGCGTTCGGCAGCGCAATCAGAACCAAGACCCATGTGAAGAAGCTAAAGGCCCTCGGAATAACCCACGTCATAAACCTACGACGCTCGAACAATAAACAAATTCAGAAGTTTTCTAATCTGTGGCTCTGCTTCCCAGACGACCTGAAACCCAGACCGCGATGGTTCTACAAGCGAACTCTGAAGTTCTACCGAAAAGCGATGAAGCAGCGTAAATCCAAGTTGTTCGTCATGTGCCATCATGGAATTTGCAGAAGCGCATCGTTATCTTACTTTTTCCTTCGAACCGCGGGAAAAAGTCGAACCAGGGCCGAACGCAGGATAAAGGCCGCGAGGCCGACGGCACGGGTTGTCCCAGCATATCGTGAATCGGGCGAGAAATATCTGAAGCGAATGCAGCGAACGTGAAATACCTAAGGGTCTTGGGTTCGATCCCCACCGCCCCTACCAACCATCCCATTTGCAGAGAATGACTTAGCGATTTAACGAGGCGGCAAAAGGCGGCAATAAGAAAGAGCCTCAAGGGTGGCACCCAATGGTTCGTGCTTTTTGTTCCACTTCGCGTCGATGCTGCTATCGTAGCGGAATGCTGACTCCGGCCGATGCTCTTCCTTCAGTGTTTCCGTGGTCTGTTCTGACAGAGAGATAAAAAAGTCAATGTCGGTGCCGCTTTTATTCGCGGTGCCCTTCATGAAGGAACCGCTCGGGTGCATGCTGAGGAAGCTGTTGCCGGCCCACTCCCGAATAATCGGATCGAGCACGCTGTGCACACCACGGACCGGCGAAAATATTCCTGTATCGACGGCTTCACGAGTGAGGATGCCTTGCAAATACTGGTCGGGCGTCATCAGGAAAATCCTTCACGCCGATGGGGCAAGGAGAACAGCAGGCTGATACACACCGATGGCATCCGTCCCGACATGTTCGTAAGTCTGAATCGGGCCAAAGGTGTTCAACGTCTGGCCAATCATCACCGCAAGACCGGCGGGTACCGCCAGAAAGAGGTGTACAGTCCCGCGCGGCTGAAGGGTGTCCCTGGCATGACGCAACTCCTCGGAGATTACGCGGACAATGTCCACGGCCTGGCCCGGCGTCTCAATATCGTGCGGATAGTTGCCCGGTTTCGTGACCACCACCATGCCGCGAAATGCCGGAAGCTGCGGTCGCGATGCGGCGAAAGCAGGCTCCACGTTCGAGGCCACGGATACCAACAGCGCGAGGTCGTGGCAGCTGACATTTCCGCTCAGAATCTGCGCGGCAAAACCAGAGGATTCCGGTGCTGCGTCTAGCGACCAGATGTCGGGTGCGCGCTTCGGCGAAATCTGCCGCCACGCCAGGGGCAAGCGTCGTGTCGTCAGGAAAGTACTTCCAAGGGCAACGGCTGCGGGCAGAGAGCACAAACCTTCCGCAATGATTCGGCGCCCGGGTGCATGCTGCTCGCAGTTCTGCGCGACTGTTTCCAATGCAGGGAGGAGATGTTCTTTCCATGCATCCGGCGGATTGGCCAGCCGACCGTCGAAGCGGTGCGTCCAATCGAGGGACAATGCTACTCCCGGCTCAAAAGCGGGTTTCTTTCGCGTGTTAATCACCAGCCGCAGCGGCTCCCCCGCCGGAAGATGTTTTGAAATTTCGTCGACGCGGCGTTTCAGGGCATGTCGAGCGATATCCGCTGCATCATCGGCCGTAATCGGATCGGACGCGACCTTGCGCACGTTCCACTGGCTCAGATCATGAATTCCCAAATAGGTGCCGACAACGCGGGTCACGTCGTCATAGCCGAGACCTCCCGCAGCGACAGGCACCATGAAAAAACCATCGTTATGCTCTATCCGTTTCAGGATACAAGGCAACTCAGTGCGGGTGATGACATCCGATTTTTCGACATCCGGAGTTATCCAGCACACAGCGTTTGCAGTCGTGTCAGCCGCCAGCGCTTCTCGCAAAAGTGCATCGGTGTGGCCTTCGGCGAGATCGTTCAGGTCCTGCCATGTTGGAACTCCGATATCGTGCTGTGCTTCTATCAGGAGCCGCGCCTCGTTTACACGTGTTCGGCGGTAGCTCAGGAAAGAGCGGCCTGTGGGATCTGTCATCTTTTGTGCATCCGATCTTTCATCATGAAAGTGGAAAATAGTCGCCAAGAACCTCTCGCCATATTTGAAGCGCTTCGCCTTGGCGGCCTGTGTCCTCGGCGCGGCGGGCCAGGGTGGCCTTACGTTGCGCGTCCTGAAGCGCCTTTTTTCCTTTCGATACCAGCTCCGGCGTCATCTGGTCAGAAACAGGCGGCCCGAGGCCCGCGGGCTCTGGCCAGGTTCGTCCGAGATTTGCTTCCATGGCAGCAAAGAAATTGCGTATCTCGTCCGGGTACGTGGAGAATGGTGCTTCTATAAGTTCTTCAGCCATTACCTCGATGAGGAAAGACGGCTTGATCGGCCTCCCGTTCGCCCGGTTCCAGCCCTTGGCCATTTTCACAAGCGGAACCCATCGCCCGTCGAGTTCCTTATTCTTGGCCGTGGCCTGTTCCTTGTGTTTTTCTGGATTGGTTTTGATCCAGGTGCCTGTCACCTTGTCTGGTATCTCGTAAACGTCGCCGCCACAATCGAAAGCGGGCAGGGCGTCGATGCTGAGGACTTTGCCCTCATGGTCATCGGGGTAATAAATTTTCTCGAATTCGACAGTTACTGCCCGCCGGCACATCTCAACGTCACTGTATTTCTTTTTCAGACAGGTCTCGAACGCCTGCAGCGTCTCAACGGGCGGCTTGTCTCGGCGCCACTTTTCCTTGCCGCCGAGAACGAACATCACATCAACATCCTTCAGCGGCTTTGTCTTGGTGTGACGCCTATACGATCCGGAAAGAAAATCCGTCTTGATGTCGAAGCCGCCGCGAATACACTCACGGACCTCGGTTTGACGCCTTGCCGCATCCTGCTTTTCCGTCTCGCCAAGTTCCAATTTTCTTCGAAACTTCTCAAAAGCTTCGGTAGTCGTAAGCATGCGCGTTATCTCCAGTACACGGCGGCCGCTGTCATATGGCGGGTCGCGATAACGGTGCCGGCCGGGCGCGCTGCGAGGCTTCCCGTTGAGAGAAAAGGGGAGTCCGAGAAACCAGGCACGTCAGGTGCACCATGCTTGACGGAGAGTAGGATTCGATAGACACAATCGAGTGTCGGGCGCGCGGATTTGGCAATCAACTGTCGCAGATAGGCCTTGTCCCGCCACATGTCGTCATCCGCGCCTGACCCTTCATATCCCGTCGGGAAATCCCATCGCGCTGATACAACGGACGAGCCGGGCTTATAGAATTCGACCACGACGCTTTTCAAATGCCCTGTCTCAAGCCATGCCTTGATGCCGCGCTCGGTTGTTGGCCAGTTCTGGACGAGCCTGTCGGGACTGATGCCATACTCTCGAATCACGTCCCTCAGCGTATTGGCCAGGTTGTCGCTCAGGAACGTGATGCTATGAGTTCGGGCATAGCCCTGTGTGTAAGCGTAAGCGTGGGTCGCCATATCCGTTATCCTCCGAAATTCCAGTCCACAACCAGCTCTTTGCCGCTCTTCGCCACGGCCTCGCTCTGCTCTTCCTCGGCGCGGTTGGCGTCGTCAACGTCGAACACCTTGATGCGTGGCGATGTTTTCGACAGCGATTCTTTCACCCAGTCAATGTTTTCGGCATCGCAGGGCACATGCATCGTCCAGTCTCCCGCCGTCGGATTCCAGGTGAGAGGGTCCACTTTGCTGCCTTCCTCGATGGCCTTCATGGCGTACCGGCAGTAGATGCGCAATTGGGGGCCAACGCCCTCGATCAGGATGGCGCGGTTGGCCGGATGCTCATCGGTAATGATCGAACCCATAACGCCGGTCGCGTTTTTGAGTTGCTGGATATCTTTTGATCCCTGGCCGGTCACAAGGTCAATGATGCGCTGCCACGTTTCACCGGCAGAACGATGCGGAATGGAACTCACATCACGGCGAACCCTCATTTTTCCAACTCCTTCTGTGTTTTTAGTGCCTGCCGGAAGGCGGATTCGATCTGGGCGACGGTCAGTTTCCCAGGGTCCTCCGCCGTCTCGATGTCCGACGCCATGGCCACGAAAATCTCTTTCCGGATGCGCCGACCGTCGAGGCCTTCGGCGGCCTTTGCCAACCGGAGAATATTGGCCTCAAGACCGCGCACTTCTTTCCAGACGGTTCCTACCGCTTTGAGCGTATCCAGGATAATCTCCCGGCGCGCAGCCTCCGTCGGAAGCCCGATTTCTTCGATATGATCCGCACGGGAGATCACCGCGGTGTCGAGCGCCTTCGGGAAATTCGTGGTTCCGAGAAGCAGGACGTTTCGATGCTCGCGAGTCAGCCTGTCCATACCCGCGAGCGCTGCGTCGGTGGCGCGGTGTACATCCACCGGGTTGGCTTCGAGACTGAGCTTATGACGAGATACAGCGAGTGTTTCCAATTCATCGAGCAGAACGATCGCAACACCGTCCATCGCCAGTTCAGGAATGGTCTGTTCAAAAAGCTTTGCCACCGCCTGCTGACTGCGGCCGAGTGCGGAACTGGTAAGAGCGTGTGGGTCAATCTCGATGTAGGTTGTCTTCGTGCCTGGAAGCCGCTTCGCGATTTGGTTGGCGAGACCACGACTGAGCGTAGTCTTTCCGGTCCCCGGCGCGCCCGTCAGAAGAATCAGACCGTGTAACGGCGCGGATTCGAAAGGAAGCTTTCGCCGAATGGTGAGTGACAGGAGAGACTGAGCCAGGAGGCGTTCGCGGACCCCATCGGCCAGCTTGATAGAAGTCCAGGCCGCTTCGAACTCGTTGTCGGGCAGGCGGGACCGCCGCGCGACCCCTTCCGGATTGCTCGTCGACTCGATATGCTTCCCCAAGGGTGAAACCTCTTGAAAAGCAGCCTGACCACTTCCGGGAACGCCTGAGAATTGACATTCAGCCTCTCTACTTAATCGGTAGAGTTGTATTCCCAAAACAGTACAGCATAATTCCGGTTCACTTGTCAACGGATAGAGGATATAGTCGTCCTGCTGTAGGATAACCAAAGAGGAGGCCAATGGTGAAAAGCGAGAGCATCCGGGACTACGTCGCACGACGAATTCGAGAACTGCGGACGGGCTACGGAAAGACGGGGCTGTCTCAAGAAGCACTCGCCAAAATGGTGGATGTGG
>Ga0210393_10002320_pt1 | contig 15739 bp, 10 predicted proteins | sample IncBWC27OmetaG_FD_160068 | JGI IMG/M metagenome (GOLD analysis project Ga0210393, IMG submission 160068) | Forest soil microbial communities from Barre Woods Harvard Forest LTER site, Petersham, Massachusetts, United States - Inc-BW-C-27-O ... | reverse complement strand
ATGCCCAGGCGTTATCGGTCATGACTCGTTCGATGCGGGTGATGCCATGGTTGTGGAAGTAGGCCGCAGCGCGGCGTAGAAACGCCGCGCAGGTGTGGCCTTTCTCGTCGGGCAATATCTCGGAGTAGGCCAGCCGGGAATGGTCGTCGACCAGTGAATGCACGTAATCAAATCCCCTGCCCGCCTTGGGAGGTCGCGCAATGTTGTCCCGACCGTGGGCACGCCAGCCGCCGCCGTCAGGGATGCGACCCAACTTCTTGACGTCCATGTGCACCAGCTCGCCCGGGCGATCTCTTTCGTAGCGCACCGCGGTGGTCTTAGATGCGCGGATCAGCTCTCCGGTCATCGGGTCGCAGTGGCGCAGATACGGCACACCGCGGCGGCGCAGCACCCGCGACACCGTGCGGGCCGGAACGCCCAGCTCAGCGCTAATCGCATCCGGGCCCCAGCGCTGAACCCGACGCAGCGCCATGATCTGGTCCTCGACAACGGCCGGCGTGCGGGTGGGCGTCGTGTGTGGTCGCGAGGAACGGTCATGCAGGCCGACCTCGCCCTCGGCCTCATAGCGGGCAATCCAGGTCCGCACGCACTTGCGTGAGATCCCCATCGCCGCAGCGATATGGGCCTTCGCCCACCCTTCGCTGAACCGCTCGACGATCAGCATTCGGCCATGGAAAGTGGTGCGGGCATTACGGTGGGACACGAGAACCTCCGGTCGGGTATGGGCCTTCGACAAGCCACACCCCACCCGGAGGTTCTCCTCACATCAAGCCGACACGCCTGCTACCAACATCCTGGCCAGGTACACCTAGGCGGCCGCCGGATGCGCTGGCAGCGAGAAGTGTTCCGGCGGCACCGTCGGGCCGCTCGGGGACTGTGTGGACAGCGGCGTCGTCATCCCGTCGACGACCTCGGTGACATTTCCGCTGAGCCGCTCGTAGTTCAAGGTCCCGTGCTGGAAGTTTTGCGTAATCTGCAGGGGCTCTTGTATTTCCGCGCTGGTCGGCAACCCGAGTGGACCGCGCTCGAAGCTCAGCGAGCCCCAGGCGTCGTAGATCGCGCCGGTGACCGGCTGTGCGCCGGTATCGGGTGACCAGTACATGGCGCCCTTGGCGAAGGTGGCATAGCGGGCATCGCCCTCGGCGCTGTCTTCCGGCGAGGTCGGTGCGCCCAGAACACTGTTCATGCCGCCGATCGCCTGCCAGTGCTCGTAGATCGCGCCACCCTGCAGCGCCTTGATCAACTCCTCGGGCGGATCGTTGAAATGTGATGCGATATCCCGGATTTCGTCCATCAGCGCGTAGGCGGCGTTGCCCGGGCAATCGGTGTTACCGACGTCGCGGTGGGTGAAGATAGTGGGCAGGTTCGCTATGGCACCGGCCGGAAAGGTGGTGTAGTGGCTGCCCGCTGACTCGAGTGCCACCGTGCTCTTGGGGTCGACGCCGTCCAGGCCCAGACGCCAGCCCAGGAGACGGCCAACGGTGCGAAGCTGAATCGGCGTCGGCGGCACATCGTCGAAGTTGCCGATCATGGCCACACCCCAGGTATTGCGGTTGAATCCGCCGGTGTGGAAACCCTCGACCGCTTTGGTCAGTCCCCCGGCGCTGCCCTCGAACACCTGGCCGTATTTGTCGACCAACGCGTTGTAGGCGATGTCGCACCAGCCCAGCGTCTTGCTGTGGTAGGTGTAGATGGCCTTGACAATCCCGGCCGATTCCAGCGGTGAGTAGTCATTGCTGCCCGCGGTGTGGTGGATGACCGCGGCGCGAATCCCGTTGTCGTACTGGGGACTACCGCATCGCAGCGATTCGTCGGCGCCCCATTCGGCTCGGCTGATGATGCTGGGTGCTTGTCCCGGCATCACGACCCCGGACGGCGGCGTCCACTGCGTTTTGGCCGGCGCTTGTGGCGGGGAGATGAGGATCGCGGAGATGTTCTGTCCGAAGGGCTGCTCCTTGGATGCCGGCTTGTATCCCAAGCCGTCTTTCTCCGGCGGGTCGCTCGGTGGTAGAGGTGGGGTCATCGGCGCATCGAGCGGGCGCGTGACCGCGATCTGCACGGTCGTGGTGGTGCCGACGAAGACCGGATCCGTGCTGCGGGGGCCCTCGGTTGGACCGGCCGACTGGGCCGACCCGGCCAGCCCTGCGCCGCTCGCAGCACCGCTGTCGGGTGCTGCGGTTTCATACTCGGTCTGATACCAGGGCCCCCACGACCCGTCGGGCCGTTTTGCGCGCACCCGTGTCGAGGTGCCGGCCAGGTCGCCGGTGAGCGCGACCAGCGAGAACGGCTTGTCCTGCGTGACTTCGCGAACCGCGACGCCGCCTCCGAGCCCGATCAGCGGTTGCTCGGTGAGCTGGGTGTCGTGAGCCGGAGGCGGGTCGTGCACGCCGCGATCGTGTGTCGCGTCCGCCACCGCCGAGACGATGACGACGGTCGCCGCGATGGCGGTGAGCATCATCGTTGGCGCACGACTACGAGACGACACCAGCTGATGTTACGTGTGTTTCTATTGTTATTTATGAGGCGACACGATATATGCGTGCGGAAAACTCCACGAAAACCTGTTCGACGGCACCGCAGAGATTTAGTTGCTGGACGGGTTCCTAGCTCCCGAATCCATTGACTCTGCGGTGCCGTCAGGTGACACGTTCCCCGAAGCTCTAGACGGGAGGCAACGCCGGCGCGGCAGCCGGCAGGGCACCCGCGGCTGCCGGGAGGGCCCCAGCGGCACCGGGCAGGGCACCCGCGAGACCCGGCAGGGCACCCGCGGCACCCGGCAGGGCACCCGCGACACCCGGCAGGGCACCCGCGGCACCCGGCAGGGCACCCGCAGCGGCGCCGGGCGCAGCCGCGCCACCGTGGACACCCTGCATGATCGCCGGCATCACCAAGCCCTTGAGCAGGTCGATGGCCTGACCGGCGCCTAGCTGGTTGGCGGCTTGCATCATGTCGTTGACGAGTCCACCACCGCCACCGCCGCCATTGCCGCCGCCGAGGCCGCCGAGGCCGCCGAGGCCGCCGGTCCCGATGGGCGACGCGCCGCCCAGTGTCGACGGATCACCGAGGATCGGGTAGGTGCCGTCGGCACCCGGGTCCAATCCGGCCGGCGCGGCGCCGATCGGCACCTCGCTGGTAGCGACCCCAGGACCGCCCAGGCCCGGCGTGATTCCGGCCGGGCTGGTCAGGCCGGGGTTGGAAAGTGCGGGGTTCATTCCCGCACCCGGCGTGGTCGGTAGTGCACCGGGCGCGGTCAGCCCAGGCGTTCCAGGCATCATGCCCGGGCTCGTCATCCCCGGGCTGGCTAGACCCGGGCTGGCTAGACCCGGGCTGGTCAGCCCCGGTGTGCCAAGGCCCGGGCTAGTTAGACCTGGACTCGTCAGACCCGTAGTTCCCAGCCCCGGGCTGGTGAGGCCCGGGCTGGTCAGGCCCGTCGTGGTGCCACTGTTACCGCTCAACGCAGGCACCGGCGGCAAGTTGATCCCGAACTGCGACAGTCCCTGCGACAGCGCGCCCATCAGCTCGCCGGGCAGGTCGCTCATGACTGCCGCTTGCTTGAATTCGTGATGCTCGGGCGGCTTGCTGCCTGCAGTCGATTCGTAAACCAGGAAGTATGCGCAAGGACTCGCGACTGCCAGGGCGGCGACCGCGCTCATGGCTGTCGAAAGCTTGCGTCGGCGTCGGTTCGGCACGGAAGTCTCCTCAATCTGGACAACTTATTTGAACTGCGTGTTGTGTCGGCGTGTCATGCCTGTCCTATCCGGCATGAACCACACACAGTTGATGGTACGAGTGAGATTCCTGTGACCAGAGTGGTGATATTGAATCGTGAGGCAATTGCGACCTTGGCCGCAATCTTGTGCTCGGCCCCATGGCGGCCATGCCCGGGTGGTCGATCGCCAACTCGATAGCGTCGCCAAATCGGGTTACGCGATGCGGTCAGATACCCTGGGCAACCGATGACAGCTCGTTTCGACCTCTTCGTCGTCGGCTCCGGATTCTTCGGCCTGACCATCGCCGAGCGCGTGGCTACCCAACTCGGGAAGCGTGTGCTGGTCGTCGAACGGCGTCCGCACATCGGCGGCAACGCGTACTCCGAGAACGAGGCCGAGACGGGCATCGAGGTCCACAAGTACGGCGCGCACCTGTTCCACACCTCTAATAAGAGGGTCTGGGACTACGTGCGGCAGTTCACCGACTTTACCGACTACCGGCACCGGGTATTCGCGATGCACAACGGGCAGGCTTACCAGTTCCCGATGGGGCTGGGCCTGGTGTCGCAGTTCTTCGGCAAGTACTTCACTCCCTCCGAGGCGCGGCAGCTCATCGCGCAACAAGCCGCTGAGATCGACACCGCGGACGCGCAAAACCTGGAGGAAAAGGCCATCTCCCTGATCGGCCGACCGCTCTACGAGGCGTTCGTCAAGGGGTACACCGCCAAGCAGTGGCAGACCGACCCAAAGGAACTGCCGGCGGCCAACATCACCCGGCTGCCGGTGCGCTACACCTTTGACAACCGATACTTCAGCGACATTTATGAGGGCCTGCCAGTCGACGGTTACACCGCGTGGCTGCAGAACATGGCCAGCGACGACCGCATCGAGGTCAGGCTGAACACCGACTGGTTCGATGTCCGGGATCAACTGCGCGTGCAGAGCCCGGAGGCACCTGTCGTTTACACCGGCCCGCTGGACCGCTACTTCGACTACGCCGAAGGCCGGCTCGGCTGGCGCACACTGGACTTCGAAGTCGAAGTGTTACCGATCGGGGATTTTCAGGGCACGCCGGTGATGAACTACAACGATCTCGATGTGCCCTACACCCGCATCCATGAGTTCCGTCACTTCCACCCCGAGCGCGAATACCCCGACGACAAGACGGTGATCATGCGGGAGTACTCCCGGTTCGCCGAAGACGACGATGAGCCCTACTATCCGATCAATACCGAGGCCGACCGCGCCTTGTTGGCCGCCTATCGGGAGAGGGCGAAGTCCGAGACCGCGTCATCGAAGGTACTGTTCGGCGGCCGGCTGGGCACCTACCAGTATCTGGATATGCACATGGCAATTGCCAGCGCACTGAACATGTACGACAACATCCTGGCGCCGCACCTGCGCGACGGCATGCCACTCGAGGAAGGCGCGCGCGGATGACTGCCGTGAGCCTGCTGGCCCGAATAATCCTGCCGCGTCCGGGTGAGCCCCTCGACGTGCGCAAGCTCTACCTGGAGGAGTCGACCACCAACTCCCGGCGCGCGCATGCAACGACCCGCACCTCACTGCAGATAGGTGCGGAGTCCGAGGTGTCGTTCGCGACGTACTTCAATGCCTTCCCGGCCAGCTACTGGCGGCGGTGGTCGATTTGCAAGTCGGTAGTGCTCCGCGTCGAAGTGACCGGATCCGGTCGTGTCGACGTCTACCGGACCAAGGCCACCGGGGCGCGCATCCTCATCGAGGGCCGCAACTTCGCCGGCTCCGAGGATCAGCCGGTCGTCGTCGAGATCGAGGTGGGGCTGCAACCGTTCGAGGACGGCGGCTGGATCTGGTTCGACATCACCACCGACACCAAGGTCAGCCTGCTCAGCGGTGGCTGGTATGCCACCGAGCCTGCACCGGGCAAGGCCAACATCGCCGTCGGCATCCCGACGTTCAACCGCCCCGCCGACTGCACCAACGCGCTGGCCGCGCTCACCGCGGATCCGTTGGTGGATGAGGTGATTGGTGCGGTGATCGTGCCGGATCAAGGTGTGCGCAAAGTGCGCGATCACCCGGACTTCCCCGCCGCGGCCGCCCGGCTGGGCAGCCGGCTGTCCATCCACGACCAGCCCAACCTCGGCGGGTCCGGCGGCTACAGCCGGGTGATGTACGAGGCGCTGAAAAACACCGATTGCCAACAGATTCTGTTCATGGACGACGACATCCGCATCGAGCCGGACTCGATTCTGCGGGTGTTGGCCATGCACCGCTTCGCCAAGAGCCCGATGCTGGTGGGCGGCCAGATGCTCAACCTGCAGGAGCCGTCGCACCTGCACATCATGGGTGAAATGGTGAACCGGTCGAACTTCATGTGGACCGCCGCGCCGCACACCGAATATGACCACGACTTCGCCGAATATCCGTTGAACGACAAGAACGCTCGAAGCAAACTGCTACACCGCCGCATCGACGTCGACTACAACGGCTGGTGGACGTGCATGATCCCGCGGCAGGTGGCTGAAGAGCTGGGACAGCCGCTGCCGCTGTTCATCAAATGGGACGACGCCGACTACGGCCTGCGGGCGGCCGAGCACGGATATCCGACCGTCACGCTGCCCGGCGCAGCGATCTGGCACATGGCCTGGAGCGACAAGGACGACGCCATCGACTGGCAGGCCTACTTCCATCTGCGCAACCGGCTGGTGGTCGCGGCGATGCACTGGGACGGTGACGTCGCCGGCCTGGTCCGCAGTCACCTGAAGGCAACGCTGAAACACCTTGCCTGCCTTGAGTATTCGACGGTGGCTATCCAGAACAAGGCAATCGACGACTTTCTCGCCGGCCCCGAGCACATCTTCTCGATCCTGGAATCCGCGCTGCCCGAAGTGCACCGGATGCGCAAGGAATACCCGGATGCCGTTGTCCTGCCGGCGGCGAGCGAGCTGCCGCGGCCGTTGAACCGAAGCAAGGCGATGAATCCTCCGGTGAACCCGGTGTCCATCAGTTACCGGCTGGCCCGCGGGATAGTGCACAACCTCCGGGTCGCCGATCCGGCCCACCACCAGCGCCCGGAGTTCAACGTGCCGACCCAGGACGCGCGCTGGTTCCGGTTATGCACGGTTGACGGGGTGACCGTGACGACGGCCGACGGGTGCGGTGTGGTCTATCGACAGCGCAACCGCCGCAAGATGTTCTCGTTGCTGTTCAAGTCGCTGCGCCGTCAGCGTCAGCTGTTGAGCCGGTTCGACGAGATGCGCCGGGTGTACCGGGGCGCGTTGCCCGTGCTGTCCAGCAAGCAGAAGTGGGAGACGGCGTTGCTGCCATCAGCAGAGCATGGCTGAAACCCCTCTTTCAGAGGCCCCGCGCGGCGAAGTCGCCGCAATGGTGGCCGTTCAGTCGGCACTGGCTGACCGTCCTGGGGTGCTGACTGCGGCGCGGGGACTGTCCCACTTCGGAGAGCACAGCATCGGCTGGGTGGCCGTGTCGCTGCTCGGTGCGGCGTTGGCGCCGCCCCATCGCCGGGACTGGCTGGTGGCCGGGGCCGGCGCGCTCGTCGCACACGCGGCCGCCGTGCTGATCAAGCGGCTGGTGCGACGAAAACGGCCGAATCATCCTGCCGTCGCGGTGAACGTCGGCACGCCCAGCCAGCTGAGCTTCCCGTCGGCCCATGCCACCTCCACCACGGCCGCGGCAATCCTGATGGGCCGCGCTACCGGGCTACCGCTGCCCGTGTTGCTGGTCCCTCCGATGGCGCTGTCGCGGATACTGCTGGGGGTGCACTATCCCAGCGACGTAGCCTTCGGCATCGGGCTCGGTGCCGCCGTCGCGGGGATCGCACGCCGAGCGCGGGAGGCGTGGCCGAATGAGTGAAGACGTGGTGACCGGACCGCCGGCCAACCCGATGATCGGGGTGGTCAAGGCGATCCGCCCGCGGCAATGGGTGAAGAACGTAATCGTGCTAGCCGCGCCGCTGGCCGCGTTGGGCGGGGATGTCCGCTACGACTACGGCAAGGTATTGACCGAAGCGTCGGTAGCCTTCGTGGTGTTCAGCCTGGCGGCCTCATCGATATACCTGATCAACGACGTGCGCGACGTCGAGGCCGACCGGGAGCACCCCACCAAGCGATTCCGGCCAATCGCGGCCGGTGTGGTGCCCGCGTGGCTGGCCTACGTTCTGGCCGCGCTGCTGGGTGTGGCCTCCCTGGCCATTGCCTGGTGGCTGACGCCGAACCTGGCGCTGGTGATGGCCGTCTACATCGGGATGCAGCTCGGTTACTGCTTCGGCCTCAAGCACCAAGCGGTAATGGACATCTGCATCGTGTCGTCGGCCTATTTGCTTCGGGCCATCGCCGGGGGTGCGGCCACCAATATCCCGTTGTCGCAGTGGTTTTTGCTTTTCGTGGCGTTCGGGTCGCTGTTCATGGTGGCCGGCAAGCGCTACGCCGAACTGCAAGTCGCCGAGCGCACCGGCGCGGCGATCCGCAAGGCGCTGGAGAGCTACACCAGCACCTACCTGCGATTCATCTGGACGTTGTCGGCCACCGCGGTGGTGGTGTGCTACGGGCTGTGGGCGTTCGAGCGCGACCACCATTCGGGGTCCTGGTTCGCCGTGTCGATGGTCCCGTTCACCATCGCGATCCTGCGCTACGCGGTCGACGTCGACGGCGGGCTGGCCGGAGAGCCAGAAGACATTGCGCTGCGTGACCGGGTGTTGCAGGTGTTGGCGCTGGCGTGGATCGCAACAGTCGGAGCCGCCGTTGCCTTCGGCTAGCCCCCAACTGAATGCCCTGAAGATGGGGGTGATGCGCCGTCGGGCAGTGGTCAGGCGGGTCAGCCGGCCGGTGTTCCCCTACGACACCGTGGTCCGGGTCAGCCTGTGGATAAGCGTGGCGATCGTCGCCCTGCTGTTCGGGTGGGGGAGCTGGCAACGACGCTGGATCGCCGACGACGGACTGATCGTGCTGCGCACGGTGCGCAACCTGCTGGCCGGCAACGGGCCGGTCTTCAATCAGGGCGAGCGCGTCGAGGCGAACACCTCCACGGCGTGGACCTATCTGATGTACGCGGGAAGCTGGGTCGGCGGCCCGATGCGCATGGAGTACGTGGCGCTGGTCCTGGCTCTGGGGCTGTCCGTGCTGGGGGTGGCACTGCTGATGCTGGGTGCCGGCCGGCTGTACGCACCCAGCTTGCGGGGCACCAGGGCGGTCATGCTGCCCGCCGGCGCGTTGGTCTACATCGCGTTGCCACCGTCGCGTGACTTCGCCACCTCCGGTCTGGAAAGCGGCTTGGCACTGGCCTATTTGGGGTTGCTGTGGTGGATGATGGTCTGCTGGGCGCAGCCACTGCGGACCCGCCCGGACAACCAGGTGTTCATCGGTGCGCTGGCCTTCGTCGCGGGGTTCAGCGTTCTGGTGCGGCCCGATTTCGCACTGATGGGCGGGCTGGCGCTGATCATGATGCTGATCGCGGCCCGTACCTGGCAGCGTCGCGTGCTGATCGTGGTGGCGGGCGGATTTCTGCCGGTCGCCTACCAGATCTTCCGGATGGGCTACTACGGCCTGCTGGTGCCCGGTACCGCTCTGGCCAAGGACGCCGCCGGCGACAAGTGGTCCCAGGGCATGATCTATCTCTCGAACTTCAACGCGCCCTACGCGATGTGGGCGCCGGCGGTGCTGCTTGTGCCACTGGGACTGCTGTTGATGGCGGCACGTCGCCGGCCGTCGTTTCTGCGCGCCGCGCTGGCGCCTAACTACGGCCGGGTGGCCCGGGCGGTGCAAAGCCCGCCGGCAGTGGTGGTTTTCGTCCTAGTGAGCGGTCTGCTGCAGGCGCTGTATTGGATTCGGCAAGGCGGCGACTTCATGCACGCACGAGTGTTGCTGGCACCGCTGTTTTGTTTGCTGGCTCCGGTCGCCGTCATCCCGGTCGTCATTCCCGACGGCAAGGTTTACTTGCGCGAGACCGGGCTGTGGCTGGCCGGTGCGGCCGGGGTGCTGTGGCTGGGCATCGCGGGCTGGTCGCTGTGGGCAGCAAACTCACCCGGGATGGGTGACGACGCTACCCACGTCACCTATTCCGGAATCGTCGATGAGCGGCGCTTCTATGCCCAGGCCACCGGGCAGGCACACCCGTTGACCGCCGCCGACTACCTGGGCTACCCGAGGATGGCCGCCATCCTGACAGCGCTCAACAACACCCCGGACGGGGCGTTGTTGCTGCCGTCCGGCAATTACACGCAGTGGGACCTGGTGCCGATGAGTCAGCCGCCGCCGCCCGCGCCGGGAAGTCCACCAAGCGGCACGACGCCCGAAAAGCCGCAACACACAATATTTTTCACCAACCTGGGCATGGTCGGCATGAACGTCGGGCTCGATGTCAGGGTGATCGACCAAATCGGGCTGGCGAACCCAATTGCGCAACATACGGCGCGACTGAAACATGGCCGGATCGGGCATGACAAGAACCTCTTCCCGGACTGGGTGATCGCCGACGGCCCATGGGTGAAGGTCCATCCGGGCATTCCCGGCTACCTGGACGAGAATTGGGTCGCCCAGGCGGTCGCGGCGCTGCAATGCCCCGAAACCAAGGCGGTGCTGAGCTCGGTGCGTGCCCCGATGACGCCACACCGTTTCTTCTCAAACGTCTTGAATTCCTTCAAATTCACGCAGTACCAGATCGACCGCGTGCCGCTCTACGAGCTCGCCAGGTGCGGTCTGCCGGTGCCCGAGGCAGGCCCGCCGCCGCCCCGCGAGTGAGTACTAGGCAGATTTTTTCGACAGATCTCAAACCGATTACCGCCCGTCGGCACGGCAGATTGACAGCAAAATCACATTTACGGCGCAACCAGTGGGCGACGCCGGGCGGGCACATGCGGAAATGTCCTTTTCGGCTGCCCTGTTCAGCCGGAAAAACACTAGAAATGACGGCCCGCTGACGGTTTGCGGGGCCTTCTCGATGAGAGCGGACGCCCGATGTTGTGGTTGACTACACGGGCACTGCTGCGTCCAACGCTTGCAGTCGGACCCAATCGATCATGCGCGGGGACGAACGATGCGCCGAAAGGATGAGGAAGCAAGGATGAAGCTCGTTGACAGAGTTCGCGGTGCCGTGGCGGCTATGCCGCGCCGGCTCGTGGTAGGTGCTGTTGGTGCAGCCCTGCTGTCGGGTCTGATCGGCGTCGTGGGGGGCTCGGCGACGGCTGGGGCGTTCTCTCGCCCGGGTCTGCCGGTGGAGTATCTGCAGGTTCCCTCGGCCGGAATGGGCCGCGATATCAAGATTCAGTTCCAAAGCGGCGGCGCCAACGCGCCCGCGCTGTACCTGCTCGACGGTATGCGCGCGCAGGACGACTTCAACGGCTGGGACATCAACACGCCCGCGTTCGAGTGGTACAACCAGTCGGGCATTGCCATGGTCATGCCGGTCGGCGGGCAGTCCAGCTTCTACTCCGACTGGTACAAGCCCGCCTGCGGTAAGGCCGGCTGCACCACCTACAAGTGGGAAACCTTCCTGACCAGCGAGCTGCCGCAGTACCTTTCGGCGCAAAAGCAGGTCAAGCCGACCGGCAGCGCCGCTGTCGGTCTGTCGATGGCCGGGTCATCGGCGCTGATCTTGGCGGCCTACCACCCCGACCAGTTCGTCTACGCCGGCTCGCTGTCGGCCCTGCTGGACCCGTCCCAGGGCATGGGGCCGTCGCTGATCGGCCTGGCGATGGGCGACGCCGGCGGATACAAGACCGCCGACATGTGGGGACCGAAGGAAGACCCCGCGTGGGCGCGCAATGACCCGTCCCTGCAGGTCGGCAAGCTGGTCGCCAACAACACCCGCATCTGGGTGTACTGCGGTAACGGCAAGCCGTCCGACCTGGGTGGTGACAACCTGCCCGCGAAGTTCCTGGAGGGCTTCGTGCGGACTAGCAACCTGAAGTTCCAGACCGCCTACAACGGCGCCGGCGGTCACAATGCGGTGTGGAACTTCGACGCCAACGGCACCCACGACTGGCCGTACTGGGGCGCACAGCTGCAAGCGATGAAGCCTGACCTGCAGGCGACGCTGGGCGCTACGCCGGGCGCCGGTCCTGCCACTGCTGCTGCTACCAATGCCGGTAGCAGCCAGGGCCACGGCACGTAGTAGGCAGCTGAAAGCAACACCACTAACGGCGGCGATCCTTCGGGGTCGCCGCCGTTAGCCGTTTACACCACCCATCGGGTGTGGCCCATTTCACTACCCTGCGGGGCGGCCGTCCCGCGCTGCTGGTTAATGTGCTCACAGCGACTAGACGATGGAGGGTGGACATGAAGGGCATACCGGGTCTGTCAGCGCTGCTGCGGGTGTTCTGCGTTGCCGCACTATCGGTTGGGTTGTGCAGTGTGGCTCTGGCGCCAGGAACCATGGGCAAAGCCAAGGCAGCGGGATACGAGAGCCTGATGGTGCCGTCGGCGGCGATGGGCCGTGACATCCCGGTTGCTTTCCTGGCCGGCGGGCCGCACGCCGTGTATCTGCTGGATCCCTTCAACGCCGCCCCGGACGTCAGCAACTGGGTCACCGCCGGTAACGCGATGAACACACTGGCCGGCAAGGGGATCTCGGTGGTGGCGCCCGCCGGGGGCGCGTTCAGCATGTACACCAACTGGGAGCAGGACGGCAGCAAGCAGTGGGACACCTTTTTGTCCAACGAGCTGCCCAGCTGGCTGGCGGCCAACAAGGGCCTGGCTCCCGGTGGCCATGCCGCTGTCGGCGCTTCGCAGGGCGGCTACGCCGCGATGGCGCTGGCCGCCTTCCACCCCGACCGCTTCGGCTTCGCCGGCTCGCTGTCGGGCTTCCTGTACCCGTCGAGCACCAACTACAACGGCGCCATCCTGGCCGGTCTGCAGCAATTCGGCGGCATCGACGGCAACGGAATGTGGGGCGCCCCGCAGCTGGGACGGTGGAAGTGGCACGACCCGTACGTGCACTCCACGCTGCTGTCCCAGAACAACACCCGGGTATGGGTCTACAGCCCGACGAATATGGGTGGCGATGATGCCGCGATGATCGGCCAAGCGGGGGCGGCGATGGGCAGCTCCCGGGAGTTCTACTCGCAGTACCGCAGCAACGGCGGGCACAACGGTCACTTCGACTTCCCCGCCGGCGGTGACAACGGCTGGGGCTCGTGGTCGGGACAGCTGGGTGCGATGTCGGGCGACATCGTCGGCGCCATCCGCTGATCGGAGAACCTCCGACAACACCCGGGTGCCGCTAGCGGCACCCGGAGGACGGGCAGTGCCTTCTTGGCGACCGGTACCGTGTAGGGGGTGCAGCAGAGGGCGGGGACGGCCGCGTCGCTGCGATCGACTGACTCTGCTAGCGGGAGAACATGACCACCAAAGCCCAGCGTAAGCGCCGGCGACTGCTCGCGTGGATCGCTGCCCTCTCGATGGCCGGCGTCGTGTTGCTGGTCATCGTCGCCGTCGTCATCATGCTGCGCAGCCCCTCGTCGCCGCCCAGCGCGGTGCCGCCGGGCGTGCTGCCCCCGTCGTCAGCGCCAACCCACCCGCACAAACCCCGGCCCGCCTCTCAAGACGCTTCCTGCCCCGATGTGCAAGTGATCAACGTTCCGGGTACCTGGGAGTCCGCCCCGCAGGACGATCCGCTCAACCCGATGCAATTCCCGAATGCGTTGCTACACAAAGTAATTGGCGAGATTTCTCAGCAGTTCCCCTCCGCCCGGATGCAGACGTACACCCCCCCTTATACAGCGCAGTTCCACAATCCACTCAGCTCCGACAAGCAGATGTCCTACAACGAGAGCCGGGCGGAGGGGACCCGCGCGACCGTCCAAGCGATGACCGACATGAACAACAAGTGCCCGTTGACCAGCTACGTGCTGATGGGCTTCTCGCAGGGCGCGGTGATCGCGGGCGATGTCGCCAGCGATATTGGCAACGGCCGCGGTCCGGTTGACGACGATCTGGTGCTGGGTGTGACGCTGATCGCCGATGGCCGTCGCCAACAGGGTGTGGGCAACGACATCGGGCCCAACCCACCGGGCGAGGGCGCCGAGGTCACCCTGGCCGAGGTGCCGATGTTGTCGGGTCTCGGTTTGACCATGACCGGTGCGCGACCAGGGGGTTTCGCCGCGCTCAACGACAAAACCAACGAGATCTGCGCGCCGGGCGACCTCATCTGCGCCGCCCCGGACGAGGCGTTCAGCGTCGCCAACCTGCCGACCACGCTGAACACACTGGCCGGCGGCGCGGGCCAGCCGGTGCACGCCCTGTATGCCACCACCCAGTTCTGGAACTTGGACGGGGCCCCGGCGACGGATTGGACGTTGAACTGGGCGCATGGGCTCATCGACAACGCGCCACATCCCAAACATGGGTGACATGGCCGCGGGGCAGGCGTCTGCGGGGCGCGATCGGCGGTACCTTGTGATTTGGTCTGCCGCGCGCTGCCCCTTAACATTAAGAGAAAAGTAAGAGCATTGTGATTGTGACCCGTTTGGGTCGAAGCTGGCACCCAACCGACGCTCGCTCAAGCATGCGCCGTGACCGGGCTAACTCGCGTGCGGATATAACGTCGGAGCAGCCGACCGAATTGTGTTGTGACAGGAGAATCTGGCATGGCGTACCACAACCCGTTCATCGTCAACGGAAGAATCAAGTTCCCGGAGAACACGAACCTGGTTCGTCACGTTGAGAAATGGGCGAAGGTTCGTGGCGACAGGCTCGCCTACCGGTTCCTGGACTTCTCCACCGAGCGTGACGGTATCGCGCGCGACATCTCGTGGTCGGACTTCAGCGCGCGTAACCGCGCGGTGGGCGCCCGTCTGCAGCAGGTCACCGAGCCGGGTGACCGCATCGCCATCCTGTGCCCGCAGAACTTGGACTACCTCGTCGCGTTGTTCGGCGCGCTGTACTCCGGCCGGATCGCGGTGCCGTTGTTCGACCCCGCTGAGCCGGGGCACGTCGGCCGTCTGCACGCCGTGCTCGACGACTGCTCTCCGTCGACGATCCTGACCACCACCGACGCCGCCGAAGGCGTCCGCAAGTTCATCCGGGCCCGCTCGGCCAAAGAACGGCCCCGCGTCATCGCCGTCGACGCGGTGCCCAACGAGGTGGCCTCCACCTGGCAGGAGCCCGAAGCCGGCGAGAACACCATCGCCTACCTGCAGTACACCTCCGGCTCCACCCGCACCCCGACGGGAGTGCAGATCACCCATCTGAACCTGCCCACCAACGTATTGCAGGTGCTGGTTGGACTCGAAGGCAAGGAAGGCGACCGCGGCCTGAGCTGGCTGCCGTTCTTCCACGACATGGGCCTGATCACGGCGCTGCTGTCACCGGTGCTCGGGCACAACTTCACCTTCATGACGCCCGCCGCGTTCGTGCGCCGTCCCGGCCGGTGGATCCGGGAGATGGCGCGCAAGCCCGAGGACGCACCGGACTGCGAGGTCTTCACCGTCGCGCCGAACTTCGCCTTCGAGCATGCCGCGGTGCGGGGTGTGCCCAAAGACGGTGAGCCGCCGCTGGACCTGAGCAATGTCAAAGGGATCCTCAACGGCAGCGAGCCGGTGTCTCCGGCATCGATGCGCAAGTTCTACGAGGCGTTTGCGCCGTACGGTCTGCGGGAGACCGCGATCAAGCCGTCCTACGGTCTGGCCGAGGCGACGCTGTTCGTCTCCACCACGCCGATGGATGAGCCGCCAAGGGTGATCCACGTCGACCGTGACGAACTCAACAACCAGCGTTTCGTTGAGGTGCCCGCTGACGCGCCGAACGCCGTCGCGCAGGTGTCCGCCGGCGTGATCGGTGTCGACGAGTGGGCGGTCATCGTCGATCCCGACACGGCCAGCGAGCTGCCGGACGGCCAGATCGGCGAGATCTGGTTGCACGGTCAGAACTTGGGTGTCGGCTACTGGGGTAAGGACGAGGAGACCAACCTAACCTTCCGCAACATCCTCAAGTCGCGCGTCAGCCAGTCACGCGCCGAGGGCGCGGCTGACGATGGGCTGTGGGTACGCACCGGCGACTACGGCACCTACTTCGATGGCCACCTCTATATAACAGGCC
>Ga0210393_10002318_pt1 | contig 15744 bp, 10 predicted proteins | sample IncBWC27OmetaG_FD_160068 | JGI IMG/M metagenome (GOLD analysis project Ga0210393, IMG submission 160068) | Forest soil microbial communities from Barre Woods Harvard Forest LTER site, Petersham, Massachusetts, United States - Inc-BW-C-27-O ... | reverse complement strand
TTCTGCGAGGCGGCGGTCGGCGTCCCGTTCGTCCCCGCCTGGCGGCAAGGTGGTAATCAGTCGCACCAGCGCACCGTCGGTTCGACGGCGCGTCAATGCATCCCAGAACAGGTACCATTTGACGGCGATCTCATTGGTGATCACCCGGCCCCGCTGCTCGAACCAGTAGTACACCAACTCCCGTTGCTCGCCGAGTTCGATAAGCGTGCGATTGACGCGCAGAGGTTGGCCGTCGATCCTCACGTCGCTCAACGTTCGCTGGTCGAAATCACGCAACTGCCAACCGCCGCCGGGCAGGCAGGAGCGCGGTGAGTGCACGGCCTCCCCTTTGCGTTGCGAATCGTAGTACGCAATGTACAGATTCACGGGGGCGCCGCCGTTCGCATAGTCGGCCAGCAGGTAATCGTCGAGCTTCAACGCATCGAGATAGACGCCTTCCATCGAGCTACGGCGGCCGGCCCAGCTGTCGAGCTGCATGGGAAAATCGGCGAGACTCGTGCGCTTCGGATAAATCTCAACCGGGCGGGGTATCACCTGCATCACGATGACGAACGCCACGAGTACACCGCAGGCTGCGATGAACGTTGCCGGAACGGCGCGCCGCTCGATCCGCGCGCCGCGTGGCGAAGCCGCGGGAAACTCGACGCCGAACAATTGCCGCCAAGTCCCCACCTCATGCCCAATTCGATTCAGAACGGCGATTTCAGCCAGCATCAGGCCGGCGCTGACCATGAACACCGCCCATCCCTGGAATTCGTGCAGGAACCCCTCGGCCATGGCGATGCCCCAATGCTCCACCATCACGCCGATCGTCCCGACCCGGATGCTGTTCATGATGACGGTGATCGGGATGCTGGAGAGGAACAGCGCGACTCGCTTCCACAGGGCTCCCTTGTAGAAATACGCCATCAGGAATCCCAAGGCCATCAGCGGGAACAGATACCGCAGGCCGTCACAGGCTTCCGCGACTTGCAATTTGTACCCGCCCAGATCGATGACGTTGCCCTCGACGAACACGCTGATGTCGAACAAGCGCATGACAGAAACGCCGAGCTGGGACGACAACAACTGCAATTTTGTCGATAAATTGGCCAGCACGAACTGCGGGAGGGGGATCATGAACACCAAGATCAGCAGTGGAACGGCAATCAGCCGAAATCCGGGTCCGCCGACGAACGACAAAACGAGCCCGCACAGGGTGATCACATAGGCGTACTGCACGATCACGTACACGGTGCCGAGCTGCCCCAGGATCAGCAACGCTCCGCCCAGGGCAATGAGCACAATGCCCCACCAGCTGCCGCTGAACGGCATGCGCTCCAGGCGATCTTTCTGCTGCCACACGAGGAAGGCGGCAATGGGCGGTATCAGCAGGCCATGGCTGTATTCGGGCGAGTCGATCCAACTGCCCCACATGATCGAGAGTCCGTCCCAGAACGGCCAGAGGCTCAACAGACCGACACCAAGCGCGATGATCGCGGGGCCCCATGAGAGCCGCCAAACCGCAGGCTTGGTCGTTATAGGGTCGATCGACTCCACGGACATTGGTTCTTCCCGAATCGTATACCGCGGCTAAATCAGGCGCGGCCTACCTAGATACCGGCAATGTGTTTCAGTGAGGTGACACGGCAGGCAGCGTCACGTTGCGCCGCCATATCCCAATGCGATGCGCAGAATCTCGCCCAATCGATGCTCAAAGGTATGTTCGAGATGTGCGCGTATCTGGCCGCTCCGCGCAATCTGTGCCGCAAGTTCGGGATGGTCAAGATAGTGGCGGATCAGCTCCACCAGTTCATCCGTCGATCTGAAGGCCACGATCTCGGTGCCGATTTCGAAATGCTCGGACAGTACGGGAACTCCGGTGATGAGTTGAAAGCCCCCGCACCCGGCAATTTCGAATGCGCGACAATTCAGCCCGTCCACTTCTCCGTAGTGCAGCGTGTTGAGACAAATTCGCGCCCCAGCGACGGCCCGCGCCTTGTCGTCGGCGAATACCTCTCTGCCGGCATACTTCGCCGTCAGACGATTTAGAATCCAATCCGGCCGCAATCCCCAGATTTTCAGGTCAAAGCCTGTAAGCTGGCGCAATATTTCTTGCCGGTAGTAATAGAGGGTACCCGCGATCATCACTTCGCAACCATAAACGTTTCGGTCCTCGACGCTGAGCTCGAGGGACCTGTGCACGCGCGGATTGCAGGCCTCCGGCAAATAGCGAAACGGAGTCGACTTGATCATCCTCGAGAACAAGTCCTGCATATACCGGTCCTTGACGAATACCACGTCGTATTCGGAGCCCAGCAGATACTGCCTACCGATCGTGGTCATCTGGTCCTGACACCAACATACGATCGCCGCCCTAGTCGCCGACCTAAGCCGCAGTACGGTCTTGGGGGACAATTGATTTCCGAGGGTCACGAGAATCAGCGCCGGCTCGAACTCACCGACCGCGCGGAGCAAACGCGACTCGAAGAGCCGTTCCGGTTCCCTGACGAACATGCGAGCCAGCTTGTCCCATGCTTGTCGAACCGGTTTTGGCGCCGGCGAGGGCACGATCCGGGTTTCGAAGAACTCCACGGGACAACCCAGATAACGCAAGGATTCGACGATGTGCCATTCGACCATATCTGGGAATATGTGAGAGCCGACGACCAGGACTCGTGGGGCATTGACCGTACCATGCTGATTGACGCGTGGCGTTCCCCGCGCAGACTCACCATTCACCATATGCGCACCATTGGGTCTTACCGAGATATTCGGCAACTCGCGCGACCGGGAGCGGAGTATAACGGCCGAATGCCCGAGCGCATGGAGAATGCGCTGCCCAAGCAATCGGAGACGTGTAAACGGACATGAGCGATTCCACAGACCAGTACATCGACTGGAAAGACTGGCGCGACGACTCCTTCGGTCGTTTCGATGCGTTGGAAGCGCAATATTATGCCGAGGAGACGGGCATTGCAGCGCGGCCGGGCGCGCGCGTTCTGGAGATCGGCTTCGGCAACGGTCCCTTCATCGGTTGGGCACGCAGCGTCGACGCCAAAGTCTTCGGCGTCGAATTGAATTCAATACTCGTCGCGCGTGCACGCGCTTTCCTGGGCAAGAACAACGCGTTTCAAGACTTGAATGATGAAATGCTCGCCGCCTTGGCGGGAACATTTTCCCATGTCGTTGCCTTTGATGTCATTGAACATATCCATCAATCCGAGTTACCACGCTTCTTCGCACAAATAAGAACCTTGTTGGCCCCCGACGGCCGCATCTTTCTTCGCTTTCCGAACGGCGACAGCCCGTTCGGAAGGCTCCACCAACACGCGGACCCCACCCACGTCACTACCGTGGGCGGAGAGAAGCTGCGATTCTTCGCGCGCCAATCGGGATTGACCGTGGAAGCCATTCGCGCGCCGAAGCTGCCGTTGACCGGCTCGAGGTTGAGCCGCGCTTTCAAGCGAAATCTGCTGCACGCGGGTCGTTGCCTGGTCGAGCGCGTCGTGGGGCTTCTGTATTTCGGCGGCCGAACAATCCCATTGGCCCCGAACTACTTCGCCATTCTGACCAGGGCGGACGTTGAGCAATAGCGCAAGCTCACCGCGCGGCGGCTCGCTCGGTGCAGGCCCGAAGGGCGGCCGCGGCGATGCCGTTCGCCGCCGCCTCGGTGGACCAATCGGCGCTCATTTTCAGCGCCTGTTCGCCCATGCGGCGCAATCTGTCGCGGCCTGCCGCGACGGCGGTTCCCAGTATGCGAATCAAGTCCTGACGATTGCCGGACTCGAACACCCATCCCGTTTCTCCGGCCTGGATCAAATCCCGCGCCGCGCCAACCCGCGAACTCGCAATCATCGCACGACCACTCGCCATGGCTTCGTTCATCCCGAGTCCCCAGGTTTCCCGATTCGACGGTAATACGTAGATGTCGCCGAGGCGATACACAACAGGCATATCTCCTTGGTTCTGGAACGGCAAGAAATGGACATTGGATTTGCCGCGGGCACGCTCTCGCAATGCAGGCTCCATTTCACCGTTACCGACAAAGATGAGGTGGGCGGAGGACTTCAAATCGATAAAGGCATCGAGCAAGAGCAGCGGTTCTTTAAGGGGTTGGAACTTGGCAGCGAATAGGATGGCGGTGGACTCTTCAGGAATCCCCAGATCGCTCCGCCACCTACGCGCACGCTCGGTGTACCCGCCGCCGGTATCGCCGAACCTGCGCGTATCCACCGAATGCGGCGCGAATGCGATGCGCTCGGGACCCATACCGCACCACGCATAATAGTCCCGACTGTTTTGTCCCACCGCAATACCCACATCCACATGCGAATAGATCCAGTGCAGAAAAGCCCGTCTAACCACCTTGCGTATGGAGCTGCTCGGATCGAGCAAAGTCGAGTCGCCGCGAAACAGTACCGGAATTCTTCCCTTGAAATGGCGCAGCGCGCTCAGATGAGACTGCAGCTTCCATCCATAAACCAAAATGGCATCCGCACCCCACCTGGAAATCGCAGGGATCAGACCCGGGTTCCGGATTCCAATAAAATGGTGCGATCCGGGATCCTTGGCGATATTCGGCACGAATTCGTACTCGTACCCCTCGAGTAGCGGAACGTCCCAGGAGAAGCGGGTGCCAAATCCGGGATCGAACACCGGCCCGTCGGCGGTTTGAGACCATGTAAAAAACACGCGCGGGATTACCGACCCGGATACGGCCAGGGCCCTGAACACCGGCGCATAGTATTGAATCGGATGCGTGGAGACGATGGCAAGCCGTACTCCCTTCGAGCGCGCGGGAGCCACCTCGGGTCGCATCGCCGGCACGCGAGTCTCGGAAGATTGCATCAGGTTTGGTGCCGCCATTCGGCATTCATTTGGACGACGGGACAATGAGTTTACCGTGTGGGGGAAAAGACGTGCATTCACTTTCACCCTAGATCGATTTATGCCTTCATGTAACGCCATTGTAACGTTGCTTAAATAGCCTCCGGCGCGGCGCCATGATCTCCTGGATGTACGGCGACAAACGCCAATCGATGAGGCGCCACGTCGAGAAACTACTGAAAGGGCCGTGCGCGAGGACCATTGCATGAGCGAACGGCGGCGCAGCGCCTTCTTGGGTATGTTTTTCGGCTACACGGGCCTAATGATTTCGCTGGCCCGGAACATACTGCTCGTGCCGGTTTATCTGCAGAAGATTCCGTTGGCCGAATACGGCGCTTGGCTCGCAACCGGCGGCGCCCTCGCGCTGATACTCATCAATGACTACGGCTTGTCGGGCGTTGTCACCCAAAGAATCTCGGCGAGCTATGGTGCCGGAGAATTCGCGGCGCTCGGCCGCTTGGCGGGTTCAGCCCTGGCGATTGGCACCATGCTTGCGATAGGTTTGTCGGCAATCAGTATGGTTTTCGTCCCGTTCCTACCCGGATTGGGCACTCTGAACGCATCTGAAAGCCATACGGTCGTCATGTGCTTCACGCTTGCGATCGCGGCAAACGCCTTCGGTGTGATCGGCGCGACCGCGGCCAGCGTGATCCGCAGTCTGCAAAAGGTCGTCCTCGGCGGCACGATCACCTTGGTTGCCGAATTCGCGAACGTCGTCGTGATCGTGATCGGCCTGTTTGCGGGCCATGGTCTATATGCTCTCGCCGCCGGATTGCTGGTGCGCTCCTTGATCATCACCGGCGCCGGCCTGATTGGAGTTTGGTTCGTTTGCGAGCGAAGCCTCAAAACCACAATCGAGATCGAGCCCGCTGCGGTACGAGATCTGTTGGGGGAGTCTAGCCGCTTTTTTTTATCGGCGATCGCCATCCGGCTGCAGGGACAGGCCAGCGTGTTTTTCGTCGGATCGATTTTGGGGCCCGCAAGCGCAGCGATCTACAGCTTGACCGTGCGTGCCCACGAAACCGTGTTCATGGTCATCATGCTTATAAACGGATCCTTGGTGCCTTCCGTGACCCATTTGTTCGGATCGGGCGATATTGCACGATTCCGCGTCGTCGTACTGCGATTGCTGGTGTTTCTCGCCGCTTTGACCGCCCTCGCGATGACGATTACGGTCATCCTGAATCCGGCCTTCCTGGCGTTGTGGGTCGGCAAGAGCGCATTCGCCGGACAATCGGTTTCGATTTTGATGGCGGTCGCCGTATTCATTTCGGCGATCACAAGCATCGCCTACGATGCGCTTTTGGCACAGGGCAAGTTCCGCTTGGTTACCCGGTACTTTATTTTCACGGCCATATTGCAAGTATCGCTATTGGTCTCGCTGCTGCGTTGGGGCCTTTGGGTCGCGCCCTTCGTAACGATCGTCACGATCTGCGTATGGGGAACGGCGTTCTGGCTGAACGTGGCCGAAAGCATCAGCGTTACCGCCGGTGAGGTACGCGCCCTGCTGGCGCAGATGACTAGGATCGTCGCTGTGAGCGTGGGAGGTGCCGCGGCTTTCGGGATATTCTATCCAACCGCGACTTCTTGGGCCTCGCTGGTCGTTGAGGCCGTGGTTTGCGGACTCTGCCTGACGAGCGCCTATCTAGTGGCCAGCTCGAGTCTGCGCCGTATCACCTACGAGGAGATAGGGACGACTTTTCGGCTGTTTAGGGCGAGTTGAAGCGGGTGCGTCAAGGGCTTGGTGCTTGATGCACGACGGCTGGAACCTTGCGTTCTAGATAGTCAATCAGTCTCTTGCCGAGTTCGATGCCTGTTTTTTCGACTGCATTGAAGAAACAATAGGAGAGGGGCGCAGTTACCGCGACGGCACATAGATAGTAGAGAATGCTCGATGCATTTCCGGGCCTGAAAATCGCGGCGAATCCAAATTTGGAGAATGCCTCCAGTACGGCAAAATGCGCCAGGTACATGCTGAAGCTAATTTTTCCAATCTGAACAATCGCCCCATTGACCAATATTCTACTCGGGTAGCAGGCCATGAAACCTGAGAAAACCGCAAGCCCGAACCCGATGAAAATATAATTGTCGATTATGTTGAGCGGCAAGCGCAGCGTCAGATCAAGAACGATAATTACAATGAGGATGAAACCACCGTAGCCGACGAAGCGCCTTAGCATTGTGGGACTCTTGAATAGAGAGGCGACGAGTAGACCCGCCGCAAAGACCGGAAGTTGCCCAAAGAAGTTCAGGACCGTGAAACTCGAAACAAGATATTGTTGATCGGGCGGAAAATGTGGGGCGAAAAGATACGTAAACGCCAATCTCATCGTTGCGCATAAAGCCAGAGAAAAGACAAGAAACGCCACAAGTGATTTCCATGTGGTGAAATAGCGGAGGATTAGCGGGAGCACGAGATAGAAGTTCATTTCGACGGCAATAGACCAGCCTCCGGGAACTACCGAGGTGATGGTCTCCGGGAGATAGCCGTTCAGAAATAGAGCAGTGAGAGGAACAAACCACCAATCGATTCCGTTGGGTGCCCAGTATCGCGGTGCAAGGCCATATAGAACGACATAGAACAAGATCGCGATATAGAACATGGGTGCGATTCGAAAGAAGCGCCGCAGGTAGAAATTTCGTGTTGGCGATGCTTCGCGGGTTCTTCTGGAATCCCACGACAGGGATAGCGTTAGAGCGCTTGCGATGAAGAAAAGTTGAACACCCCTGACTCCATGGGACATGAGGGATTGAAGGGCCGGACTGGCGGGCTGAACCGATTGGGCGGAATGAACAAAGAGAACGGCAAGAATCGAATATCCTCGTAACGCATCAATGAAACGGTATTTTCGAATGTCCTGCGTCATCAATTCAACGCAAGAGATTGGGAAACTGCGGCGACGGCGGCGGTTCGGGGATATCCCTGGCGCTTGTCGCCGGAACTGCTTCCGTGCGGATGCCTGCGGTCCAGGGCAATCGCGCAAATGCCAAATGCAACAGCCCGATGCCGAGCATGGAGCGCATCCATACGACGTAATGGGTTGCGATTTCTCCCTCGGATGACAGAATGACTTCCCGTGCGGTAACCATGATGACCAGCACACGCGTGATGGTGGCGGCCTCGGCTAGATTGAATCTCGCCCCTAGAGCCCCGAACAGCAGGCCGACCAAGCTCATGCCCACGATGACTCCGGGCCAGCCGAAATTCCAATATAGTTCCCCTAGGTGCGATGGTGATATGTACGTAAGATCGCCCTCGGTCACGTGAAACTTCTTGTTCATGATTTGACCGGTCTGTATCGACGGCTTATCGGGCCATAAGAGGCGCGGAATGAAGGCCTCGAGCATCGGTATTAATGTGTAACCGTGTTCGAACGGCGTAATGGTGCCGGTTCCTCTGAAGATGATTTCGACGCTACCCTTGGCGGTCGCGCGCTCAAGGGCCGTCTGGGCCCGTTCACTTCCCTTGTTCGTTCGGTCCGTGGCCTCGAGCGCTTTCTCAAACGATTGCGCCAAATTCTCGGCGGCTTTCATGGGATTGACACCACGTTCGTCGCGGACCACTCGGTTGGCTTGAAGGATTGGGAAACCAACCGCAATGACGACGAGCATGGAAACCAACCAGATCTTTGGCACGCGGCCATTAACGAGGAAGTTGGTCAATATTACCAGCACACCCCCGATCAGCGCTTCGCTCTTTGTATCGATGATGAATCCGAACATCAGCTGATAAAACACGACGGCGAGCAATATTGGTGTCATGTACGTGCGTTTGTAACGGCATTGCACATAGGCAAGGATCAATATCGACAAAGGCTGCGCCATGCGCGCGATCATGATGATTCCAATCTTTACACCGCCGAGGCTCGCCATGCCGGCCGCAACTGCTGCAGTGCTCTTTTCCGTAAAGGTGTCGACGCTGAACACCCAGTTCAGACGAGAGCAGACGACCCACAGCACAATGCCCATCGCGACCAACGTGAATTCCGACCAATTTCTTGGCGGAGCGGTTGGCCTCGACTTGGAAGCGGCTCCACAAGCCACCCGATAGGCGATTTGAACCAGTACGCCGCCCAAGAGAATCACCAACTCTGTTGGGCTCAACAATCCGTCGGCTTCGACCGCTATGCCATCAAGTCCGAAAAGCAAGTTGCGCAAATCCAGCGCGCCATACATCAAGAAATAGTCGAACGACCACAGGATCAGGAGCGAGTACGCGCCATTGACTGTCTTCGCTTCAATGATTGGCGTGGAGCAAATCGCGAAAAGAAGCATGACATAGATGGGGTGGGCGGCGTCTTTGTGGACCGCAAAGCCGACAACGGCGGCAACTGCAACCAGTACGTTGACCAGAATGTATAACAGCGGCCGGCTCATGCTCGTTTCTTCATCGCCGCGAGCACTCGCATGTCGGCCCGACGTCAGGTGGGCAAACCTTTACGACGTCGGATTCCTTGATGTCGAGCGGGCGGCGCGCGTTGGAACATGAGTTCGAGTACAAGACGCTGTGCCAGACCAGGGCCGAGGCGCCCAGGCTGATGCCGGTGCGTGCATGGGCTCCGGCTCCCGCGCAGAAGCGCGCCGGCGCGGCATCGAGCCCGCTCAATGCATTGTGATAAATGAGGACGTTGCTGACGAGGGGCCAGCGGTTTGGCGACGGACCTTCATACCACGTCGGCGTCAATGAGATTGCGCCGCCCCGCCGGCCGTCGGCGCGATTGATCGTGTTATGCGCTATCGATACGCCGTAACTCACGGTCGGCGGCGGCGAGCGCGTCGGACCGGCCGCCACGGAGCCAAATACCCCCGAGGAACTGCAGTCGTCCTCCCATGCGTACTCCCCGTCGAGCAGGTTGCCGCGGATTTCGAGGAAATCAACGTAACTCGTTTCGCGGCCGCACTCGCGGCAAGCGTCCTCCTCGGCGTTGTAGTGTTGACGGAAATCAATGCCATCCGTGTCGTATTGCCGATTCCCATCAATTGCAGAGTCCGCCGTCTGAGCCCACATGCCGATACCGCCCCCTTTTGGGTCGGTCCGATTGCTCTTCTGGCATAAAGGCTTGCGGTGATCGACCGTGTTGGCAACCGTGTACACCTGCCAGAACTCTCTGCCTACATTGATGCGAGTCTTGCCTTCGACGGGGACCACATCCCAATTGGGTGAAACCTGGAACGTGACCGTGCCGCTTCCCGCGTCTTCGTGATAGGAGGATATTTTTCGAACCTGCCCCAGCCCGGGACCCTCGCCCACTTGAATCCAATGGCCTTGATAATAATTGCCAATTCGAATGTCTCGATCGTTTTGCCGCGCCGCCAACGGTCCGGAGACGGTGATGCTCGCGGCGGTGGCTCGCAGAACGACTTCGGCTCGGGGCAGGCCAAAGGTGTTGGCGTTGTTGTCGTACGAGATTGCCTCGCCGTCGCCTGCTTTGTCGCCCGTGCAGGTTGCGGTGTTTTGCGAAACCAGCATCATTTCTTGATTGCTGTTCAAGTGCCAAAAGAACGCCGCGCGCCAGCCGCGCGCATCGTGGATTGAGTAGAGGCGATCGGTCGCGGTTCCATCCGCCGTGTTGTGACTGAAGTCGACGCGCAACGACGCGCCCATTTCGCTGGCCATGGTGCCTTGCCGGATGTCGGTCGCGAGATAACTGCCGGGCTTGAATAAGTTATGTGCGATCACCGAGTCGTCGACGCCGAACCTCTCATTCACGAGAAATCGGTTGCCGGCCAATTCCAATGCGCTCCTATAGGCGCCAAACTCATTGTAGGTGACGAATAATCTCGCGATCGGCAAGCCGCCGTCTTTGATTGCAACGTTCGGCCGATCGAAGATGTTCTGCGTTATGACGACGTCATCGACCGACGCGGACTGAGCGCTTGGAACCGGCGCGCCCTCGCCGTGCGCCGGGCCAAGTTGTAGGAACGTGCTGTTTACATACTCCGGTCCGTACACATGGGCATCACGGAACGTCATTCCCTCGACAATATTGCGGCCCAGTAAGGTGAATGTAGCCTTGGCTGGAAGCGGCCGCCCGTCGGCGTTCTGGAGGATGGTCGTTTCCAGCTTGCCGGCACCGCGCAGGTTGACGCCGCGCGGGACCACGATGCCGTTCGGCTGAGTCATGGTCAGTTCCGACAGATTCCAGGTGCCGGGGCCGAATGTCACCGTGCCGCCACCCATGGCTTCCGCCGCCGCGATTGCGCGCACGACGCACCCTACGTCGTCGAGGCCATCATCGGCTTTGCAACCCCCATAAGCCGGCGCGTCCACCTTGAACTCCGGCAAACGGGCCGGGTCCGGACGAACCTCGAACAACTGTCCGGAAAGATCAATCCAACCCGATCGATCGCGTTTTACTTGAACACGATAAGCGCCCGGGATGAGTTTGGACGGTAGGTTTACCAGAGCAACGTAGTGATCCAAAGCGGCCTCGTTCACGACGGCGCGCCCCGCCGTCAGTGTCACCTCTGCCGGTCCCGATAATCGAACCTCGGTGGTCTCATCCGGCGCCGATTCCAGGTTGCGGCCCACGATTTTGAGATACCGTGGCAGAGACGCAACGCTCGTAGTGGAATATGCGAACACAGGGCTCAACCAGAGGGGCCGTGCATCGTTGATCCGCACCGGCTTGCTCCACTCTTGGTTTCTTGTCACCACCCACATCGCATATCCCTGCCTCTGGCGCATCGTCTTCGGCAGACGAACGGTCAGCGAGTACGGAATGTTGGAGGTGCTCACGACCTCGGCGATTCCAAGCGTCGCAGTCGACTGCGCAGGTATCTGGCTGGGATGGGGCAATTCATCCCTGCCACCATCGAAGGCTTGATAGACAACTTGGTCATCGGCGCTAAATCCGTAGCCCGGGATCAACAGCAAATCGTCCGGTTCGCCCCGTATTGGACTTTCGTAAGCCGGTTGATGGTAAAGGAGGGGCGACGACGCCCAACCCCGCGATTCGACGCCGATCGACGCTAAAACGCCCATTGCAGCCATCCTAGTAAGTCGTCGCTTTGTCGCTTTACAAGCCATATCAAACGCGTCGCCGAGGCCGGGGCAGGGCCGACAAGAGATAGCCGCAATTGATGACAGCGGTGTGACAGGGTGCCATTGCATGAGGCATCGACCTTAAGCCAGAGCGGCGCCGCAAGTTCGTTGTAGCATTGGCGTCCATGAGTTCGATATCTGTCTTGATTCTTACGTTGAATGAAGAGATCAACCTCGCGGAATGCATCGATTCCTGCGCCTGGTGCGACGACATCGTCGTTTTCGACTCGCTCAGCACCGACAGCACTCCCGATATCGCAGCCGCGAAGGCGGTACGATTTCTACAGCGTCGGTTCGACAATTACGCCGCGCAAAGAAATGCCGCGTTGACCGAGGTTCCTTTCAAGCATCCGTGGGTATTGATGTTGGACGCGGACGAACGCACGCCACCGGATTTGATCGCTGAGATGACCCACGCTGTCGCGAGCGCGGACCGGGATATCGTCATGTTTCGCATGCGACGCAAGGATTTTTTTCTGGGTCGCTGGTTGCGCCGCAGCAGCGGTTATCCAAGCTGGTTCGGCCGGCTGGTGCGCGTAGGCCGCGTGCGTGTCGAGCGCGAAGTCAATGAGGAATACATTGCCGACGGAAAGATCGTCCACCTGAAATCGCACCTGCTTCATTACCCCTTCAAAAGAGGCGTCGCGTACTGGTACGAACGGCACAATCGCTATTCCACTTTGGAGGCGCTTGCCAAGGTCCGGTCACGCGCGTCGCGCCTGTCGCTCAAATCCCTTTTTGGGGCAGACCCGATCGACCGCCGCCGCGTCTTGAAGCAAATTGTGTACCGCTTGCCGATGCGGCCGAGCATCTGGTTCCTTTATCTGTATATATTCCGGCTGGGCTTCCTCGACGGCCGAGCAGGCCTCGCGTTCAGTCGAATGCGCGCATCGTACGAAGGAATCATCGATTTCAAAGTGCTGGAACTCGAGTGGAAGCAAAGCCAAGTTACCCGATTGGAGCGGTAACACAAATTCCACATTGTCCCCGTACAGTCGATGGTCCTGCTAGATTCCGCGAGACCCTTCAGATGCTGGAACTCTCTACGCCCCGAGGCCTCCTGGTCCAGGTTCCTGAAACCCCAGCCGAGGATCCTTCGCCCCGCTTCAGCACCAACGAAATGGCGGCCATCCGGGATTACTACCGCGAAAACGGTTATGTGATCGTCAGAAAGCTACTCGAGTCCGAAACCTGTGACTCGCAGCGGCGTTTGTGGGATGAGGAGGTCAAGCCCTTTGGAGGGTACATTTATCGCCAGGCCACCGCCAAGGCGGAAAAGCATGTATTCAACCAGAATGGCTGGGTGATGAATCCCATCCTCAACTTGCAGAGTGTTGACCCGAAGCGGTTTCCACGATTTCGAAGGCACGCCACGGAATCGGTGCTGGCCTCTCCGGATCTGCGCGATGTCTTCGCAGGACTCTTGGGTGAGTTGCCCAAAGTCGTTCAATCAATGTATTTCGAGGGGAATTCGGCGACTTGGGAACACCAGGACAGTTATTATCTGGACTCCGAGAAGGTGGGCGAGATGGTGGCGGCATGGATAGCGATCGAGGACATCGCCGCCCAGGCCGGGCGTTTCTTCATCTGTCCGGGATCTCACAAGTTCAAGCTAGATGAGCATGGCCTGGAAAACAATATAGCTGAACATCACGAAGTCTATATCTCCTCGGTCGTGAATAAGATCAGGAAATTGAACCTGGAAATCAAGGCACCCGCCCTGCAAAAGGGAGACGTGCTCTTCTGGAACGCGTTGACTATCCACGGCTCGCTGAACACCCAAGATCCGCGACACTCACGCTCGTCGATTACGTGCCACGCCATTCCGAGTTCGCGTTTGTTCCTCCATCACCAAATACTCTTATGGGACGTTGCGACCGATACGGTGAACAATACGAAAATCTTCCGTCCTAAGGATCTCGGCCTTCTCAAAAACCGGCTTATTTTCCAGCTCGAGACGAGGTTTCCGACGCTCTTCTACTGGGCCAAACGACGGGCCGTCAAACAAGTTTTCAAATGGAAGGCGCCGCATCGAGAGACACATACGGCCGCGAATGACGACATGGCATGACACGGGCCGAGCGGCTGTCAACGCGTTCGCCGGTCTATTCGGAGTTCGCGTCGTCAGCGCCACCTGGGGGCCCAGGGGGGTATTCGATACGCTTCGCAGAGTCAAGACGCGCGGGTTCGCGCCGGCGCTGATTTTTGACATCGGCGCATCGAATGGACAGTGGACCCGCGAGTGCCTTAACACCCTATCGGAAAGTCGATACGTTCTGGTCGATCCGCTCGAGCGAAATCGCGACGCGCTGAGGGCGATGGCAGCCGCTGATGATCGCATAACCGTGTGGAGCGGGGTTGTCGGCGCTTCTCCTGGCCGCGTCGAGATTTTCGACCATGGTGATCAATCGAGCGTTCTATCCAGCGCAGAGTTTTCCGGCCCCGCCAGTACAGTAGATGTCGGCACGGTGGACCTGCTGTATGCGGCTCAAGGATCGCCCACGCCAGTATTGCTGAAAGCCGACGTGCAGGGATATGAACTCGAAGTACTCCGTGGCGCATCGCGCTGCCTTGAGTCCGCGGAGATGCTCATCCTGGAAGTGTCCTTCCGTAAAATCTACAAGGAGAGCGCTCTCGCGCACGAGATCATTGCATACGTCGGCGGCCGCGGATTTCGCATCTACGATGTGTGTTCCTATTTGCAACGTCCCGCGGACCGGGAACTCGTTCAGTCGGATATCGTATTCGTTCACGAGTCTTCGCGGCTCTTTAGTTATCAAGGCTGGGACAAGGCGCCATGACGGGGCTGATTGCCGGTCTCAAGAAGATTCCCCTGGCAGCAGCGGCCAATGCTCGATTGAAAGCCTGGCTGGTCGAACGTGATGCCGTGGCGACGCGCAATCAGTATTTGGAGGAGGCGAGCCGAAGGGGATTGGTGGCTCCGGAAGGATCTGAGCTTCAGGCGATGTTGGCATATCGCATTGCCGGGAGAAAGGCATCGCTTGGATGGCCCAAACGGCTCGGGGACCTGCACCTATTCCTGGCCTATCCACTTTGCAACTGGGAAGCCGTCCTTCCCAAAGCGCTGTCGCCATTTGGAGAGGTATCGGCATTCGAATGGCGGTCACTCGGCTTCGACGATTCAGCACCGGATTGGCTCGACAGACGCGACCTCATGAATCAGGCCTTGCTGCAGGCGTTTGCCGCGGCCAATCGTCGGCGCCCGGTCGATGTGGTCGTCGGCTACTTATCCGGCACCACCGTGGATCCGGCGATATTGAGGGAGATGGCCGCGCAAGGCGCAGTCATTACGAATTTCTGCTTCGACGATAAAATTCACTGGCCGGGCGAGATTCGCGGTGGACGCTACACGAGCACTGCCGGAATCGCGCATGCCGTAGATCTCAATCTGACTTATGATCCCCATGGCATGGGGAGATACTTCGTGCACGGCGGCCTCAGCGCGTTTCATGCCGAGGCGGCGGACCCCGATTCGTACAAGCCATTGGACGTACCGTTCGAATATGACGTGTCCTTCATAGGCGCCTGCTATGGATGGCGCCCGAAGCTCGTCGAGGGTTTGCGTCGCAGCGGCATCCGCGTCGAGTGCTTTGGCAGAGGATGGCCGAACGGTTCCATAGCCAACGACAACATGAACGGCATTTATGCGAGGAGCAGAATCAATCTTGGATGCGGCGGGATCGGCTACTCGAAGAATCTGCTGTGTCTCAAAGGCCGGGACTTCGAGGTGCCGATGAGCGGGGCGCTTTACCTCACGCAGAACAATCCCGAGTTGTCGATGGTTTTCGAGGTCGGCCGGGAAATCTTGA
>Ga0210393_10002317_pt1 | contig 15746 bp, 12 predicted proteins | sample IncBWC27OmetaG_FD_160068 | JGI IMG/M metagenome (GOLD analysis project Ga0210393, IMG submission 160068) | Forest soil microbial communities from Barre Woods Harvard Forest LTER site, Petersham, Massachusetts, United States - Inc-BW-C-27-O ... | reverse complement strand
CTCGGCCCTATTTTTCGCCAGCATCATGAGGCAGATCGGCCAACCATTCAAGGTGCTCTCCGTGGACGTCACCCACAGACCCCTTAATCCGGCAGCGCGACAAGATCCCGACATCTTGTTCGTCGAATCCCGATCCACGGTCCCGGCTATCGCTGAGCACATCCAACGCCTCAAAACTGAGTTCCCCGGCAAGATCTTCACCATCCTGGACAGCAACCACGCAATGGACCACGTGCTGGCCGAGATGAAACTATTGCGGCCGTTGCTGTCAGCAGGCGACTACCTCATAGTGGAAGACTCCATGCTCAACGGCCACCCCAACCTTCCTGGATGGGGACCGGGCCCGTACGAAGCCATCGAGGCATACGAGCAGGAATTCCCGAATGACTACACGCATGACTTCGAGCGGGAGAACAAATTCGGCTGGACATTCGCGCCCTACGGATTCCTGACCCGCAACTAGCCAGCGGCTGGCGCGAAATCCGCCAGCCAACAAACGCCGCCCCGATCAGTCGGGCACCCGGGGCAAGTACCGCGTGCCCTCATCGGTGGGGAATTCGGTGATGTCGCCGCGCCGCTTCTGCTTGTGGACGGACGCACTGGAGTTGCGACGCAACAGGTCTCGTCTATCCGCTGACCTGTTGGCCTGCTCGTCCGTCGCGGTCATTGCGCGGTTGCCTAGTCCCGCTACCCGGTCCCAGGCTTACCGCTAATCCCCTGCGGGTCCTTTGAGGTACCACGGGTTGGCCCGCGCCCAATCGATGGTGCGGCGGATCCCTTCCTCGACGTCGACCTGGAGGCGCCATCCCAGCTCCCGCTGCGCCTTGGTCGAGTCGGGGACACGACGGGGGATGTCTTCATAGCGGCCCCCATAGCGCGCCGCGGTGTCAACAGCTTCGGCTCCAGACACCGAGTCGACATTCGCGATCTTGATCGCTAGATCGACGACATCACCCACAGTCGTCTCGGTCATGCTCCCGATATTGAAGGCCTCACCGATTGCCGCGTCGCTCTCAGCCGCGAGCAGGGTGCCGGCGATGGCGTCGTCGACGTAGGTGAAGCACCGCGTCTGGTCACCCGAGTCGTAGAGCAACGGCTGGCGGCCATTAAGAATCCGGTGAATGGTCTGCGAAATCACGAATATCGGATTCTGCCGCGGGCCGTATACGTTGAAATAGCGGACCACCGTCACCGGCAGTCCGTAGGCAGTGTGCATCGCGAAGACCAGATGCTCGGCCATGGCCTTGCTCGTGCTGTAGCTCCACCGCGCGGTCCTCGTCGAACCGAGGACGCGATCGTCGTCCTCGCCGAACGGTGGGTTCGGGTTCTTACCAAACACCTCTGACGTGCTCGCGAACACCACGCGCGTTCCGTGCCGATGGCTCAGCTCGAGGACGTTGCGGGTGCCGGTCACGTTGACATCGAGAACCCGCAGCGGATCTTTCATATAGTTTTTGACACCGACGACCGCGGCTAGGTGGAAGACCGTGTCGACGTCGGGCGTCAGCGCTCTTTCGAGGGCACTGATATCGGTGACATCGCCTTGCACAAACCGGAAGTTGGCATGGCGGTCGAAGTCGATACTGGTGTCACGGGTGTTCTTTGCGAAGTCGAAAACCGTGACCGAGTCTCCGCGGTCCAGCAATGCGGAGACCAAGTGCGATCCGATGAAGCCGTAGCCGCCCGTCACGACGACATTGGACATATTTACTCTTTCATTTCTACGTAGCGGTTTACGTTGACCTATCGGCCGCCTATCGGCCGATCCCCTTGTAGACGAAGCCGGCGGCGCGCACTGCCGCTGGGTCGAAGCTGTTCCGTCCATCGAGGAACACGCACCTAGCTGCTGCTAGATCCGCGAGCCGGACCAGAGGGATCTGGTGGAACTCTCGGTGCCCCGCAAGGACCACCAAGGCATCGGCATCCTCGACCGCTGACTCGATGTCTGCGGTCAGGGGGATCTTCGTCACCGCGAGGGCCTCCTCGGCCGCCACCCACGGATCATGCACCGAAAGCTGGCAGCCGGACTCCTCCAGCAAGGCGACGACGTACTTGGTGGGCGTGAGGCGGCAGTCGCCGGTGTTGTTCTTGAAGGCGATGCCCAGCACCGCAATCCTGCTGGTCTCGATCGCCTTGCCCTGATCGGCGAGGAGCTGGGTGAGCAGCCCGTAGGTGTAGGCAGGCATCGTGTCGTTGACAGTCCTCGACGTCCGCGGAATTGCCAGGTCCAACCCCACGGACTGTCCCAGATGGTTGACGAACCACGGATCCTTCGTCAAGCAGTAGCCGCCGACGCCCATGCTCGGCCTCAAGATATTCGCATCGCGGCCGCCCTTCGGCATCGTGTTGGCTGCGTCGATGACTTGAAGGGCGTCCATCCCGAGCCGGTCGCATACCTTGGCCAGCTCGTTCGCAAGCGCGACGTTGAGGTCGACCCACAGGTTGTCCGCAAGCTTGACCATCTCGGCGGTCCGCGGATCGTCAACGACGACGGAGTCCACTCCCAGGGCGTGTCGCCACAATGTGGAGCATGCGCGAGCGCTGCGCTCGTCGACAGCACCGACCACGACGGGGATCGACGTCAGCTCGTGGATGGCTTGGCCTTCGGCGAGCCGCTCAGGGCAAAACGCCAACCCGAAGTCGACCCCGGCCCGCAGCCCTGAGGTCTCTTCAAGGATCGGCCGAACGACCTTTTCGGTGGTGTCGGGCGGCACCGTGCTCTTGAGGATGACGAGGTGGCCGGCACGCAGGTGCTCCCCCACGGCCCGCGCCGCTGCCTTGATGTCGTCGACGATGGGCTCGTAGTCCGGACCGAGCGGCGTACCGACGGTCACAATGACGAAGTCATTATCCGCGAGGGCGCCAAAATCGGTCGTGGCGCGAAGCCGGCCGACCCGTACGTTGGTGGACACAAGCTCGCCAAGCCCTGGCTCAGGCACCGTGCTCTTGCCCAGGTTGATCTCGTCGACGACGCTCTGTCTTACGTCGATCCCCGTCACAGGCCAGCCGCGATCAGCCAGCACGGCACCAATCACCGTGCCGATATAGCCGAAGCCCACAACTGCAATCCCCGACCGCATGCCGCGCACCAAGAGATCGATCTCAGCGTCGCTACGTCCGAACACGCCTTCAGGCATCGCGGTCCCAACCTTTCACGTGCTGTGGGCGTTCTTCCAAATGAACGCGGGGGCCTCACGGTCCCCGGCTGATCCGCCCGGCAGTCTATCCAACACCCGTGCAACAGACCTGAAATTCACAAGTTTGGGCAAGCACCCAGCCGCCATCGCCTTCAACTGTGATTTGGCTGGCACGGCGAAATGATCATGTCGTGCATCCGCGACGGGATCTGAGGCGGGCGAAATCCTCCACAAGATCAGCAGCGGCCACGGCGCTTTCGGCGGGTTTGGTCATCCGCTCGGCGATCTCGCGCGCTCCGGTGAGGTATTGCGGGGCCAGGATCCGGCGCAGGTCCTTGACCAGCGACTTCTCGGAGGTGGTCGAAAAGCGCCGCCCGGTGCCCACCTTCAGTCGTTTGAGCTGAGCCGTAAAGAACGGCTGATCGGGCAACGTCCAAAGGACCACCTGGGGGACGCCGGCCCGCAGTCCCGCGGCCAGGGTTCCCGCACCACCATGGTGCACGACCGCGCGGCAGGCCGGAAAGATCGTTGCGTAATTCACCACCCCCACCACCTTGACATGCTCGAAATGGGGGACGTCGCTGAAGTCACTCGAGCCGGCTCCAACCAACGCCCGCTCGCCCAACTGCGCGCAGGCCCCGGCGATCATGGCGAGCGTGTCGGCCGGAGATTTGATCGGTATGCTGCCAAACCCGAAGAAAATCGGCGGTGTTCCCGCGGCAATCCACGAGGCGACCTCCTCATCTGCATCCGTCGCCAACTGCAACGCGAGCGCGCCGACAAAAGGCCGCTGGCCATCCCATTTCGCCCATTCGGCTGCCAGCCGGGGAAAGCAGACCTCGTCGTAGGCCTGGATTTCCAGCGATCCCCGGTCTGCGATCCGCCTCGGTGCGGGCCCGGTTGCGTTCGGTAGGCCCAGCTCGCGCCGCTGCGCGTCTTCGCCCTTCCGCGTCCCCCGCCAAGCCAGCCAGTCGTTGACCGTCATTCCGGTGCGGCTCAACAGCGACGGCGCGAACGGCAGCAGTTGGCCGTGGGCGCGGACTGGGAAGAAATGCAGCGTGGCCAACGGAATGTCGTAATACTCCGCGACGTTGGCCGCGGGTTGCTCGAAAATCAGGCCCGTGAGTAGCAGGTCGGCACCGTCCGCCACCGACGCCAGTGTGGTGGTCATTTTCCCCCAGCACTCGGTCGCGAATTGCTCAGTTTCGCGCGCCATCCTGTTCAGCTCCTTGAGCTTCCAGGGGGTGCGGAAGTAACAGGTCCAGTATTCGCGCTGCGCGTCCAGAATGGGCTGCGAATCCAGCCCGTAGGCGACCGCCGCAAGGCCAGCCGCCTCGACGAAGCCAACCAGATTGGGCGGGACGGCCATCTGCACGTCGTGCCCGCGGCGCTGCAGCTCACGGCCGACAACGACGGCCGGCTCAATATCGCCTCGACCTCCATAGCTTGCCAGCACAAATTTCATCGCGGGCTCTGGCCTTTCAGTCGTGTGCGCTAGGCAACTTCGCGGGCATCGGTCATTATGCACGGTTTGTCGACCGCCGGGTGGGCGTTCGACCATTGCCCTCAGGGCTGATCGTTCGTCGTTGATGCGGCGTACCGCAGTGACTCCGTGGGCAGCGGTGAAGACAACGCGAATCGCCTCCGCCTACGTATCGGCGCCGCACGCCACACGTGTCCTAAGCACCAACCGGCCGAACGGATTTCGGCGTTCAGGCCGGCTCGCGGACCGGCAGGCCGGCAGCGCGATAAATCGCATCGATGACGCCCATATTCTCAATCGCGTCGTTTGGCGTGGTCTTCACCGGGTCGCCGCGCAGCACCGATGCGGCGAAAGCGTCCAGTTGATACGCGTAGGTAGTCCGCCGAGGAAAAGGCTCCACACGCTTTCCGTCGGCCGAGCGGATCGACAGCCGAGGAAAAAGGTGCGGTGCCGCCGGGCTGAGGTAACGCAGCTGGCCGCGATCACCAACGATCTTGGCGCTTGCCCGAAAGAGATGCGATGACCACAGCGCGGAATGAAGCCGGCCCGTGTGCCCGCTTGCATACCGCAGCTCGGCCGTCATCGCCCGGTCCACCAGAGGACCGTCCAGAGTGGCCCGCGCCGACACGACTTCCGGGGTCGAACCGCCGAACGTTCGGGCCATGTCGACCGTATAAGCTCCATCAATCATCAGCGCGCCCCCGGCGAGAGAGTAGTCGTAGATGTTGCTGTTGGAGCGTTTCGGCAGCATCACGCATACGGTGACCTCCACCCGCTCCAGATTGCCCAACTCCCCCGACGCAAGGATCTGCTCGACACGCAGAGTCAACGGATGAAAGCGGTATTGGAGCGCCTCCATCACAACTCGACCCGACTGCGCGGCCAGTTCGGCGATCTCGCGGGCCTCAACGGCATTGGCAGTCAACGGTTTCTCGCACAGCACGTGCTTGCCCGCGCCGAGGGCGGCCCTAGTCCACTTGCCGTGCAAGCTTGTGGGCGCAACGATGTAAACGGCATCCAAGTCCGGATCGGCGATCAGCGCGTCGTAACTTTCGTGCACCCGCGCGATTCCGTGTTTCGCGGCAAAGGTGTCAGCACGGGATACATCGCGTGATGCCACTGCCGCCACCACAACCTCGGCGCTTTTCTTTGCCGGATTGATGAGTGTTGTCGGCGCCCACTTCGACGCGCCCAGGATTCCGATCCGCACCGGGGCGCCGCTTTCAGCCATGCGCGCATGCTAGCGGTTCACCACGTCCAGGACGGTCAATTTCGTCCCGTCTCCCCGTAGCGGCGGGTGGTACGATCTCGATTCGCTCAGACCGGGCCACACTTTTGAGACATATCCGCTGAGGAGCTCGATTTGGCTGACGGCGACCTGACCGGGCGCGAGGCCGAACGCGTCGAGTGGGACGTGATCGTCGTGGGCACCGGCATGGGCGGCGGAATGCTGGGCTACCGACTGGCCCGCTCAGGGCGGCGGGTGCTGTTCGTCGAAAAGGGGCACTCGACACTGCCGGGAGTGCCCGGAACCATTCGCGCTGCCATGCCCGAACTGGCCGAGCCGCTTTCGGCCCGTTCCGCAGAGGCGCACTACGACGCCTTGGCCCGGGCCGGACGCACAACCGACGAAATCGAGGACATCAGCGGGCGCTTCCCGAAGCGGTTCGTGCCGTTCATCGGGAGCGGCACCGGCGGATCCTCGGCCCTGTACGGCATGGTCAGCGAGCGATTTTTCGTGCGCGATTTCACTCCCCGGCAAAACTTCACCAACCCCGGCGATTCCACCGTGCCCGAGGCCTGGCCGATCAGCTATGAGCAGATGGTGCCCTGGTACGGCGAGGCGGAAAAGCTGCTGGGGGTTCGCGGCCAACCCGATCCCCTGCGCCCGGAGTCTGCCGACGTCGGTCTGCCCGCAGCGCCGCCATTTTCGCCGCACAACCAGGCGCTGGTCAACTATCTGGCAGGTCGCGGGCTGCACCCCTACCACCTGCCGATGGCCTGCGATTACACCGACGACTGTGCCACCTGTCAGGCCTACCTCTGCGACCAGTCGTGCAAAAACGACGCCGGCCGCAACGGCGTCCTGCCAGCCGTTGCTGAGCACGGCGCCCAGCTGCTGGCCCAATGTCGAGTCGTCCGCCTGGAGGCGGACCGCACCCAGGTCCGGCAAGTGATCTGCCAGCGTCGCTCCGACATGCTGGCCCTGAGAGCCAAGGTGGTGGTGCTGGCCGCCGGTGCGCTGGTCACCCCAGTGCTGTTGCTCAACTCCCGTTCGGGCGATTGGCCGCGCGGATTGGCCAACGGCTCAGACTTGGTAGGACGCAACTTGATGCGCCATCTACTCGACCGGGTCGAGGTCTGGCCGCAACCAGACCACGAGGCCACAGCCGCAAACAAGGAGATCGGATTCAACGACTTTTATTTCTGGGAGGGGCAGAAATACGGCACCGTGCAATCATTCGGCGAACTGCCGCCCATGGAGTGGCTGACCAACCGCCCCGGCTGGGGCCCCAAGGCACTGCGGCTGATGAGCCCGGCCGTGCGCCGGATCTACGAACGCTTCTTCACCGGCGGACTGCTGCTGACCACGATCATGGAAGACCTGCCCTACCTGGACAACCGCGTGCTGCCATACGATCGGCCTAGCGTCGATGGCCGCCAGCGGCTGCGGATTCAGTATCGTTTGCACACCAGTGAAATCGAGCGCCACGCCGTGTTTTCGTCGCGGGTAAAAGAGGTGCTCGACCCGTTTCGCAAAATTCCTCTGGGGGGCGGCAAAGACAACGCGTCCCTGGGCCACGTTTGCGGCACATGCCGCTTCGGTACCGATCCCAACACCAGCGTGCTGAACCCACAAAACCGAGCGCACGAAGTGGATAACCTCTACGTGGTCGACACCTCGTTCTTCCCTTCCAGCACCGGTTTGAACCCCAGTTTGACGGTCGCGGCCAACGCCTTGCGGGTGGCCGCACACGTCAACCAAGCCCATTTCGCGACCTGATCGATCGAGCCACCGCGGATGTGTCGACGCGGCGCGCCACTTGTTGTCCGAAGTACCAACCGCGCGGACGGATTAGCGTTCAGGCCGGCTCGCGGAGCGAAAGGCCCGCAGCGCGGTAGATCGCATCGATGACGCTCATGTTCTCGACCGCGTCTCCCGGCGTCGTCTTCACCTGTTCCCCGCGCAACACCGCCGCGGCAAAAGCGGCAAGCTGATACTCAAAGGAGCTGCGCCCTGGGAAGCGCTCTACACGCTTGCTGTCGGCTGATCGGACCGAGAGTCGATGTAAAAGGTGGGGCGCCGCTGGACTGAGCACACGCAACTCGCCGCGGTCGCCAACCAGCTTGGCGCTCGCCCGGAACAGATCCGACGACCACAGCGCGCAGCGGACCCGGCCCGTGAGCCAACTGGTAAACCGCAACTCGGCCGTAATGGCCCGGTCCACCTCAGGACCGCTCAGCTTCGCCCTTGCCGAAACGACTTCCGGGGTCGAACCGCCGAACGTGCGCAACATGTCGACCGCGTAGATTCCGGCATCCATCAGCGCGCCACCGGCAAGGGAGTAGTCGTAGACGTTGGCGTTGGAGCGCTTCGGCAGCAATACGCACAAAGCGACGTCCACCCGCTCCAGTTTGCCCAGCTCCCCGGAGGCGACGATCTGCTCAACGCGCAAAGTCAACGGATGGTAGCGGTATTGGATTGCCTCCATCACAACCCGGTCTGACGCGGCGGCCAGTTCGGCGATTTCGCGGGCCTCGGCGGCATTGGCCATGAACGGCTTCTCGCACAGCACGTGCTTGCCCGCGGCAAGCGCAGCCCGGGTCCACCTGCCGTGCAAGCTGTTCGGCAGCACGATGTAGACAGCATCCAGGTCCGGATCGGCGATCAGCGCATCGTAACTTTCATGCACCCGGGCGATGCTGTGCTTGGCGGCAAAGGCTCGAGCCTGGGACACGTCTCGGTCTGCCACCGCCGCGACCACGACCTCGTCGTTTTCCCGGGCCGGTTTGATGAGGATCATCGGTGCGAAACGTGAAGCCCCTAGGATGCCGATCCGCACCGGGACGTCGCTTTCAGCCATGGGCGGGATGCTAACAGTTGACCTGGGTCGCTCGGATAGACGAACCTCCGGCCGCAGTGACATCTCTCAATCGGTCCGGCGTCTTCGTTACCAGCGCATAGGATCGCTTTCGTGGATTTGTTTGTGCGCGAATCCGGCCCGGTCGGGGCGCCCGCTATCGTCTTCCTTCACGGCGGGGAATATAGCGGCCGGTCCTGGCAGCCTGTGGTCGAACGAATGCCGCGATACCGCTGTCTGGTCCCCGACCTGCCCCACCATGGCGAGAGCTTCCAGCGGGGTCCATTCGAGATGGCCGGAGCCGCCATTGCGGTGGCAGAACTCATCCGCTCCCGGGTGGGCACCGGCCGGGTACACCTGGTGGGCTTGTCGCTCGGGGCTCAGGTGGGGACGCAACTGCTGGCGATTGCGCCGGAACTCGTCGATCGGGCGGTGCTGTGCGGGACCATCGTCGACGCGATGCCGGTTGTTCGGGTGACAGCGCCCCTCCTGGGGTTGGTCGCCTGGATCTCACGGTCGGTGACCATCCGCAGGAATGCACGCGTTGCGGGGGTTCCCTCGGCCAAGTTCGATGACCACCGCGAGGATGTGCGTCTCCTGCCGCCCGCACAGATCGCCCGCCTCGTCGAGGCGTCCGCGGCGTTCACGCTTCCCGAGAGACTCGACAAATCGGATTCGGCCACCTTGTTTCTAACCGGCTCCAAGGAGATGCGGCTCATCCGCCGCTCGGCGGCAGCGCTAGCGGAACGGATGCCCAACGGAGTTGACGGGGTCGCAGTCGGTATGGACCACGAGTGGCCCCTGCGCTATCCGGACCTCTTCTCGCGCACCGTCGACGCCTGGCTCTCTGGTACGGCCCTGCCGCCCGAGATCGCATTGCCGAATTCGGGTCGCCACTGATCGCTGGCAAAACTTCGCCGGCGGGCCACCAGCCACCAAGACGAATAACAGGGCTCAGGCGGTGCTGCGGTTGCCGGATCACCACGGCTAATGCCGGGCGCATGCTCAGGCGGCCGCCCAGCAGGGCCAGTGCGGCTAGGGCGAAGAGCGTCCCAATTTCTTCACTACTTGCGCCACAGCACACCAGTCCCGTCGATGTCAACGATCTCCGCGGATACTCCATGTTTCGCGCGGTAGTCGGTGACGGCTTGCTCACACGCCTTCACTGCCTGGTAGTCATCAATGATGCAGAAACCCCCGGGAGACAGTCGCGGGTAGAGCGCGTCGAGCGCTTGTATCGTCGATTCATACAGGTCGCCATCGAGCCTCAATACAGCGATGCGATCGATCGGAGCATCGTGCAGAGTGTCTTTGAACCAGCCAGGGAGAAAGCGGACCTGCTCATCTAGCAGCCCGTAGCGCTCGAAATTCGCCCTGACGTCCGCTTCCGACACTCCCAGGATGCCCGCAGCGAACTCCGCCCTGATCCCTTTATCTGCTTTGTAATTTGCGGGATCCGAGCGCGGCACGCCCTGGAATGAGTCGGCTAGCCACACGCTTCGCGTGTGATCCCCATAGGCTGCCAGCACCGCGCGCATCAGGATGCAAGCCCCTCCGCGCCACACGCCACATTCGATCAAGTCGCCGGGGATGTCTTCGGCCAGTACCGTCTCAACGCAATGCTGCAAACTAGTGAGTCTCTGCATTCCGATCATCGTCTCGGCCTCGGCCGGCCAGTCAAGGCCCAACTCGCGTTTGCGCTGATCGAACAGGCTCGCGCCGTTGCGGCGGGCGCTGAGGGCGTTGGCGGTTTTGAGAAGGAGGCGTCGCCGCAGTGGCCAATCCGCGGGCACCCGCTCGTGCATCCCGTATCTGGTCAGGTTGCGTCGGAGCAGGTCGAGGTACAGAGATCGGACGTCGTAATCGGTTATGGTCAAAATTGCCCCTGTCTCACATGCTGGCGCTAACGGCGCTGAGTCTAGACTTTCATTGACGGCGTGTTCCGGGGTTTTCCAAGATCCGATCGCCGAAGTGTTCGGTTCAAATTCAACCGGCGAGCCGGTTCATGGGAGCACGCACCTTGCGCCGACATTGAACTGCTGTCTCCCTAGGACGTACGAAGTTCACCCCGGAGCCTCTTCGCCGGCCATGATGCGACGGACCAACGATGGGCTCCGAGCGGCATTCGGCCTCTCTCAGAGGTGACACATCACCTGTGCAGACTGCGCGGCAAACATCTGTTCAAACCCCTGCCAGACCCGCCACTATCGGGAAGCTTCGGCGCGCGCGGACCGGTTGGCGCGGGTGTGTCGCGAGGATCGACGGACGGAACGCATTTCACCCGACCGTGCTGGCTCTGATCGCGCGCGACGATCGTTCGATGATTCGATACCACTGCGCGGGCCGCGGGTTGCTGCGAGGGCGTCGGCGATTCTTGATTCCACACCATTGTTTGATGCTGTGGCCACCCGGAACACAAGGCTGGCAAGGCCCAGCTCTCACGCCCGCACCGGAAATCGTGCGCCAGCCGGCCCAGAAGAACCCAGGGAAACTTCAGACGCGCCCACAGACAAGAACCAACGCGGTAGTGTTCCGGCCGTGTGGGGCTCAATGCTGGTACTGACACTTATGGTGGCGCTCGATCCGGTGCGTCTCGGCGCGACCCTCCTCATGATCTCGCGGCCGCGGCCCGTGCAAAATATGCTTGTCTACTGGGCCGGCTCCATGACAGTGGGTGTGACCTATATGTTGGGGCCACTGGCGGTGCTACACGTCATACCGTTGTTTAGATCTTTTGCGCAACATATGGCCAGCCCGGCCACGTTCGAGAACTCCACCGTCCGGCACATTCAAATCGGCATCGGTGTGCTCGTGCTATCGCTCGCCGCGCTGATGGCAGTCCGCTTCTGGGCGCGTCCGCGGGTGCAGCTGCCGACACCGGCCGGCACCACGTCGACCCTGGTGATGGACTCGAATACGCCGACCGCGATCTATCCGATGCTGGGCGGCGCGCAGGATGCGCCGACGGAGGGCGGATCTGCAATCCGGCGGCTGCTCGGCCGCGCCCGCAATACCTGGGAAGACGGATCATTGTGGGTCGCGTTCGTGATAGGCATTCTAGCGGCGCCGCCGCCTTTTACGATTCTATTTGTACTCACTACCATCATGGCCACGGGAGCCGCGATCGGCACGCAGGTCAGCGCCGCCATCGTGTTCGTCGTCGGGATGCTTGCGGTTGTCGAGATCGCCCTCGTCAGCCATCTGTTTAAGCCAGCAAAAACCCAAGCGGTGCTGCGACTGCTGCACGACTGGACACGGGCTCACCGTCAAAAGATCCTGGTAGCCATGTGCGTACTAATTGGGGGCGCGCTGGTGGCCCAGGGCATGGGCAGCGCCTGAGCCGGCGGCGCCGTCAGCAGGACACGGCGTTGCGCCTAAACCTCACTCAATAGACCCACAACGTCGCAAGAGCCGATCGCGAGAAGTTTCGTGATCGCTTGCAGGACTGGCACTTTGGCTAACCCAAAGCCCGTGTGACAGCAAGTTTGGCGAGAAACCTGGCCTACTTCCGTGCACATCGGATTGACTGCGGGCTAAGCCTTGCAGAAAACGCCCGCACTCGGCGATCGATCACGTCGTGTGGCGTCGATCAGCCAACACGCTTGAGGCGGGCGAAATCCTCCACACGATCAGCAGCGGCCGCAACACTTTCGGCGGGTCTGGTCATCCGGGTCGCGATTTCGCGGGCTCGGGCAACATATTGTGGGGCGAGGATGGTGCGCAAATCCGCGACCAACGATTTCTCAGTTGTGGTCGAAAAGCGCCGGGCCGTGCCCACCTTCAGCCGTTTGACCGCAGCCCCCCAAATCAGCTGAACGTCCGCCATCCACAGAATCAACGTGGGCACTCCCGCGCGCAGACCCGCGGCCGTTGTGCCCGCGCCACCGTGGTGCACAACCGCACGACAGGCCGGAAAGATCGCCGCAAAATTCACCGCGCCCACAACCTTGACATGCTCGAAATGGGGCACGTCGCTGAAGTCACTCCAGCCGGCGCCAACCAACGCCCGCTCGCCCAATCGCGCACAGGCCCCGGCGATCATGGTGAGCGTATCGGCCGGAGATTCGACGGGTATGCTGCCGAACCCGAAGAAAATCGGCGGTGTTCCCGCGGCAATCCACGACGCGACCTCCTCGTCGGCATCCGTCGGCGACTCCATCGTCAGCGTGCCGACAAAGGGGCGCTGGCCATCCCATTTCGCCCATTCGGACGCCAGACCCGGAAAGCACACCTCGTCATAGGCCTGGATTTCCAGCGATCCGCGTTCGACGATCCGTCGCGGCGCGGGTCCTGTGGCCTTCGGCAGGCCCAGTTCGCGGCGCTGCGTGTCCTCGACCTTCTTTACCCCGCGTGAAACCAACCACTCGTACATCGTCATCGCCGAGCGGATCAATGGCGCCGGCAGGATCGGAACGAGGTGGCCGTTGACCCGAATCGGGAACCAAAGCAGCGTGGCCAACGGTATGTCGCGATACTCCGTGACGTTGGCAGCAAGCTCCTGGTAACTCACCCCTGTGAGTAGCAGGTCGGCCCCGTCCGTCAGCGACGTCAGCGTCGTGCTCATTTCCGACCAGCACTGGGTACCGGGCTCCCGAGACTCGCGCAGCAACTTTTTCACTTCCTGGATCTTCCAGAAGTTCCGGAAGAAGCGCCCCCAGAAGTTGCGCGTCGCTTCCAGCCACGCCTGCGTATCCGGTCCGTAGGCGACCGCCGCAAGCCCAGCCGACTCGGCGAAGCCAATCAGGTCGGGCGGGACAGCCATGCGCACGTCGTGCCCTCGGCGCGCCAGCTCACGACCGACAGCGACGCCGGGCTCGACATCGCCGCGAGTTCCATAGAATGCCAGCACAAATCTCATTGCGTGATCTTGGCCTTTCACTTCCCGTGCGCGTTCTGCGGAATGAAAGCGGCAGCCCGCGTCCCCGGCTGAGCCGCCCAGCAGCATAACCTGATGGCCGCGCTATCGACCTGAAATCCAGAAGTTTTATGGCCGTCGCACGGATGCCATTGTCTCCAATACGATTTGACTGATAAAGGCGAATGCGAGGGATATCGCAGTTACTGTGATGCGATGAATTGGATCGCCCCCACTGAGGCCCACGCCGTCCTGCGCCGCGTCGACCCCCGGTACCAGGTGTACGCCCCACCGGGCGTCACGGACGAATCCTGGGACATCGGGGGCTGATCGGTGGTAGTCCGGATGCGTCCTGCACGCGCAACCTCTAACGGCCGCGCATCCAACGGTGAGGCGAGGCCGGACAATCGGCTGGCTTTGGTGGACCAAGGCTTCTTTGCCGGGCATCGCGCCATCGGCCAGACGGAAGTCATGCAGGTCGTGTGGGTTTATGAGCATGCTCTCGACTTCGATGGGCTGAGGCGTTTTCACCACAATCTCGGTTACGGGTTGTTTGGACGGCGCATCGAGCGTTCGCCGCTGCCGTTCGGCCGGCATCGGTGGGTCTTCGATCGGGGGCCGTCGGAAATCGATATCGCTGAGTGTGCCCGTCCACGCGCTGAACTCAGCGACTGGGCCGATGAACGCTCACAATTGTCTGCTGATCCGGAATGGGGGCCCGGCTGGCATCTCGGTGTCCTTCCCCTGACGGACGGCTCGACCGCGGTCAGCCTGGTGGCTTCCCACTACCTGCTCGACGGCCTCGGGTTTTTGGGCGCGATAGTTGAAGCGCTCTGGGGCATTACGCGCGACCTTGGCTACCCGCCGCCACGTTCACGCACTCGACTGCGGGCGGTGGTTCAGGATGCCCGCCAAACAGCCCGGGACGCACCTGAAGTTGCCCGGGCGCTTGTCGCGGTGGCAAAACAGGCCCGCCTTCGCCGGCACGATACTGCCCCATCACCGGCACCACGACCCGTTGCCCTGCGTGGAGGCGACGGCGCTGAGTCCGTCGTCGTGCCCGGTGTCACGATCTGCATCGACATCGATGATTGGGATACCCGTGCGAAGGCTCTTGGCGGAACGAGTAGCACGCTGGCCGCCGGGTTGACCGCGAAACTTGCGGAGCGCATGGGGCGCCGACGTGCGGGTGACGGCGCCGTCACCCTGCTACTGCCAATGAGTGAGCGCGTCGAGCGTGACACGCGTGCGATCGCAATCTCTGCTGCCCGCGCCAGCATCGACCCGACCCGAGTAACGACGGATCTGCGCGACGCCCGCACCGTCATCAAGCTGGCGCTGAAGACTCGGCGGGAAACGCCAGATGAGTCATGGCAGCTGGCGCCGCTGGCCCCGTTCACGCCGAAACGGACCTGGAAACGCGGAGTCGATGCGGTGCTCGCCGACCCCGATCGCCCAGTAGTTTGTTCCAACCTCGGCGACGTCGGCTCGGTGGTGGGCTGGCTTGACGGCACCCATTGCGAGTACGCCTACGCACGAGGGATGAGGCAACGCGAAACGCGACAATCGCTTGAGCGAGCGGGCGGGCATCTGCAGCTGCTGTCTTTCCGCACGCCGGTGCTCCGCAAGGTTTTCATCCACGTCGTCGCCTACGAACCGGGCGCCGAGAACACAAAGCCCGCTTTGCGTGAGCTGGCTGCGCGCACGCTGGCTGAGTTCGGCCTCACCGGCCAGGTCGACTGACGAATTCGTCCCCGTGCGGTCTCAACGCGCGACAACGCCAGCGACCGCAAACCTGCGCCGCGTACCAATCAGTGAGGCTGTTGCTGAGCCTTCTCGACGGGCCCGAAGAAGGGCTGGCTGTCGGCCACCACGATCGGTTCAGGTCTGGTGGCTCTGACAGCTTTCCTAGCGTTGGCCTTGGTGGAGCACACGGCCGAGAACCCGATCCTGCCGTTCAGCCTGTTCTTCGACGGCAACCGGCTGGGCACGTTCGCGACACGTTCCTTACCGGTGGGTGAGTTTCACCCTGGCCGTGCTGATCGCCCTGTATATGCAGAACACCACCCTCGTTCCACAACGCGCACACGATCCGCGGCAGACCAGCGCTGCGTCAGGAGTCAAAACAGGAAGTTTGTCGAAACCCCGGACCGACCCTGCTGGCCTCCAGTATGGTTTGGATCTTGTTC
>Ga0210393_10002316_pt1 | contig 15747 bp, 13 predicted proteins | sample IncBWC27OmetaG_FD_160068 | JGI IMG/M metagenome (GOLD analysis project Ga0210393, IMG submission 160068) | Forest soil microbial communities from Barre Woods Harvard Forest LTER site, Petersham, Massachusetts, United States - Inc-BW-C-27-O ... | reverse complement strand
TGTCTTTTCCGAGGTAGTGGTCGATGCGGTAGACCTGATGTTCCTCAAAGACGTTGAGCACGATTTTGTTCAACTCTTTTGCGGAAGCGAGGTCGCGGCCGAAGGGCTTTTCAATGATGATGCGCACCCAGGAATCGGGACAAGTTGGCCGCGCGAGTCCCGCTTTGCCAAGCTGCTCAACGATGTCCTTGTAGACCTCGGGAGGCGTAGAAAGGTAGAAGAGCCGATTGCCTGCCAGTTTTTTTTCGGACTCTAACTCCTTCAGGCGCTGCGCGAGTTTGGCGAAGTCTTCGGCTCTGCCGTACTCTCCTGGTTGGTAATAAAGGTTCGACGCGAATTCCTCCCATTTTTTGGGATCGATCGGTCCGATTTCCGACATGTTTTTGGCGGCATCGCCGATGGAGCCTCGAAAGCTGTCATCGCTCATAGGCGTGCGCGCGTAGCCCACGATCGCATACTGGGGACCGAGGGAGTTGTGCCTCGCCAAGTCGAACATCGCGGGGATCACCTTGCGCTTGGCGAGGTCTCCGGAAGCTCCAAACAAAACCACGGTGCATGCATCACAGCCATTTCCGCCTCCGGAACGATTTGCATCCATGGCTTTCGGTCTCCCCTCGGGTGAAATTCAGGCCTGCGTTCGCGATGAACGGCGTTTGACACTATACCTCAACGCCGTACTTTTGCAGATCACAGCGGAGTTGCTGGGCGTTCTGATAGTGGATGGCAGTGATGCCCAATCGCCGAGGGGCCTCGAGATTCAGAGCACGGTCATCAATGAACACGCATTGCTCCGGCGGCCGCTGGGTTACCTCGAGGGCCACGCGAAAAATCATCTCTTCGGGCTTGCGCGCATGGACGTAACAGGAACTGAAGAAAACCAGAAAATCGCTGCGCAAATCAAAAGCCTCAATGCGGTATTGATTGAGTTCCAGCGGTTCGTTATTGATCGCCCCGATGAAGTATTTGCCGGATTGCGCGGTCTGTTTCAGGAGCGCCCTCGATTGGGGGAATTCCTTGGACTGCGAGAACATGAAGGCGGTGAACTCTTCCCGCGTAAATGAGCGGGTCCGGTAAAATAGCGTGCGATCCAGATACTCGTCTAAAGTGATGTGCCCGGAATCAAAGGCGGGAAAAGAGAGTTCGTGGCGGTCCTGGAACTCTTCCCAATCCAAATGAAACACATTGGCGGCTTCGCGCCGCGAGGCGCGATCCCAACCATTGGTCAGGACCACTCCACCGATGTCCCAAAACAGCGTAGTGATTTTGGACACGTCCGCAGCACCTCGCCTCGAAGCCATTTTCCTAAATAAACTTAGGGTCGGCAGTTTTGCCCGCGACTCTTGACTCAGTCTGGCTCCGCGAGCACGCTTTAGAACTTCTGAACCACGAGTTCGAGTTCCGACAAGCCTTGCTCCAGGCCCTGAGTGCAGTGCAGTTGCATAACCAGCATATGTCGCGACTCCAGGGATTCGAAGTCGCTCAGCGCCAGGGCCAATTGTAGCTGTCCAAAGGTATATCCGGCGCCAGGAATGCCGATATCCTCCGCCGGTTCGGTGGTAAGAATCAAGAAAAGTCCCCTGGATGGCCCACCCTTATACACTTGCTCGAAATTGCGAAGATACCGAGGGCCGGAACTCAGTAACACCGGAATTTGCAGCCGCGAAGCGAGCTGTTCGCGCAATCGGCCGAGTGCGGCATCTGTCGCGGGATGGTTGCCAGCATAGGTTATGATCGCCAGATATCCATCGGCTTCCCGCGCTTCCAGGAAAGTTCGTAACGCCTCGGAGAGATTCAAAGTCGAAATCTGCAGACGCGTCTCGGCTTCGGCGTAAAGCTCAATTCCCTTTTCGCGGACCCTCGCGGTACGAGCCGGCCATTGGCGCTTGGTCGAGAGTTTCTCAAGTAAAGTGGAGACCCTTCCTCTACTCTCCTGGACGTCCGGCTCATCGAACGGATTCACATTCAACGGAACGCATGCCAACGCCGTGGCGATTTCCCACTTGAACGTCTCAGCGCCTAACTCGTCGGGGTTATTTATCTCGATCGATACAGTTGGCAGCCCGACCCTCCTTAGCAGCGTCTCGAATTCGTTGACCTCGGAGTTGTCATCGTCGCGCATCGCTAGAATGGCGGCACTGAAGCCCTGACGGTAAATTTCCAACCATCTGGGAGGTTCATCGCATACCGGAAGTAATCCGTGCCCGTTCTTGCACATGCTTGCGCCAACCAGTTGTCCTATCCGGTGGGTCAAATTGTGCGTGCTCTTTGTACCCAGCAGGAGAAGCTTGTGATTCCCATCCAGCGCGCCGGCCGCAAGGAATGCAGCAAGCCCCAGGGCTGGGTTTTTGTCTACAGCAGCCGATTCCCAGCACGCGTCGCGCATGGCTGCGGCCAGCGACACGAAGGTTTGCGGCTCGCTGCTCCAAACCGCGCACAGTAGCAGTCCAAAATGAATCAAAGATGAATAACGACCTTTGATGCCCGGGGAATCAAAGAAGGTGGCCCGAAATCCATAGTTTTTCGCTAGCACCGACAGGTACGAATCCGGTTCCGTCACGGCGACAAAGCACCGGCCAGGGTCGCCTCCGCCTTGCGCTCTGAGCCTGTTCAAAAAATAGAGCAGGAGCGCGTGGGTTTCAATCCTTTTTCCGGACTTGCTGGCGACAACAAACAGCGTCTTACGATAGTCTAACTGTTTATCGACGGTGAGGATTGCGCTGGGGTCGGTGCTGTCCAAGAGAAATACTTTGCCATATCGTTTCTCTGCGCGTGTGTTTAGCAAAGTCTCCGCGGCCAGGTTGGAATCACCCATGGCAATGAGGACCACGTCCTGAAAGCCTTCGTGTTTTGTGGCTGCCGCCAATTGTGCGACGCGTTCCATATACGCGCCGATGTGGTCCGGCAAATCGAGCCAGGTCAGATTCCCGCCTATGGATCGCTTTTGGCCTTCGGGACCCCGCCACAGGGTCACATCTTTTGCCCACAACCGATCGACGGCTTTCGCGGCCACCAAATTGTCAAACTGGCGGCGCCAGGCCACGGCTAGTTTGCCGGGGTAAAGTATTTGGCTAGGCAATAACGAAATCCTCAAATAAAATGTATAAAATAATCTTAGCGCGACTCCGGCGGTGACGCCAAACGATCTGCGCTAAGATTAAGCGCTCGGTGCCGCACTTCACACCCCCGAAGTGGAATTTCCAGCCTGCTTGAGGTATCGTCGAAATTCGGGGAGGCGCCTTCCGTTGGCATCCATCCAGGCGCTGCTTACGCCGACACAGACAAGAGTGTCTGTGCTACTGTTTTCGAGGAGCCCCGATGGCCAATGAATCTTGCGATCCTACACCAGCGACGAGCGAACCGGTCAAACCTGGCGCGCGCATGGTGCACTGCGTGAAGTTTGGACGAGAGATGCCGGGGCTCGATCGCATCCCTTGGAGAGGGGAACTTGGCAAGCGCGTCTTCGAGAGCGTATCGAAGGACGCCTGGAAGCTGTGGATCGAACATTCCAAGATGGTGATGAACGAATACCGGCTTAACCCTCTCGATCCGAACTCACAGAAAATCATGGAAGAACAGATGGAGCAGTTTTTCTTCGGTGAGGGATCGAAGCTTCCGGAAGGTTACGTGGCGCCCAAGGCCAAGGGCTGATTTACCAGGACTGCTTCGCTCGCCCGTTTTTTCTTTAGCTCGCCCTCAGTCAGCGTAATCCGTTCCTAGCTGACCATGCCTCGGGTCGCCGGATGTTCTACCGCGAGTCGCGGCGCGATGGTAAATCGCAATTTTTCATGTGCGGCTCGAAGGGCACTCTCCGCTTTTTCCGGTGAATTCGCCCGTGAAAACAAAAACCCTAGATACGTTGAGCCCTCTGGCCACGCCGCGATGTAATCGTGCAGGCGCGCAGTAATTTGTAGGTCGCTGATGCCCGCTATCGCGCGGGCCTGGTCGTCACCGTCCACTTTTTCCAGGATTCCGCTTCGCGGAACGGGAATCATCATCACGCCAGAGGCCTCGGACTCGCGGGGCCAATCGGCGCCCGGCAAATCCACCGCATGGCGGAGCAACAACTCTTCCAGGCTGATCTGGTCGCCGTCCTCTACGTGCTGGAATCGCAGGGCGCGCGCGCAAAGGCCGCCAATGGGCCGCGGGGCAACCTCCAGCGGCCACACTCCCTGTTCATTGATGCGAAATTCCGCGTGGATAGGGCCTTGCGTCAGTCCCAATGCGCGGACGGCATCCCGAGCGCATCTCTCAACGTCGCGTCGTTGCGATTGTGGGAGGCGTGAGGGCGTCACGTAAATGGTTTCTTCGAAATATGGGCCTTCCAGCGGATCGGGCTTGTCAAAGATGGCCAGCACGCGGAGCTGGCCATCGGTCAACAAGCCTTCCAGGGCCACTTCTCTGCCGGGGATGTAACCCTCGACAATCACCTGATCGAGATTCGGTTCGCGCGTGGCCAGAATTTCCGGCGATGCCAGCAGCTTTCGGATTCTTTCCGCGGCGGCGACGAATTCCTCTCGGGTGTTGGCGCGGATGACTCCCTGACTCGCGGAAAGCGACATCGGCTTGAGCACACACGGATAGGAAATGCCGAGAAGCGCGGGCTCCGGCGGGGGATGCAACGCTACGGTGCGAAACCACGGCCCAGGCAATCCTGCGTCGCGAAACACTTCGCGGGTGCGCAATTTGCTGCGGCACGCTTCGACGGCGGCAGGATGGTTGTGAGCGAGAGCTAGACCGCGAGCAACGTAGGCCGATGCGATGGCGGGCCGGTCGCCGAAGGTCAGGATTCCGTCGACGGCCTGGCCGCTGGCGCGGACCGCCTCCATGACTGTGTAGGCTGCCGCATCCGGCGTCTCAAAATGGACGGCTATGGCGCGATCGTTCCAAGGATCGTCGAGTTGGTGGCACCGGTCGGTCACGAAGACGATATCGACGGCGAGTTTGCGGGCAGCCTCGTCGAGGCTGCGGGTTTGGTATCCGAGCTTGCTTGCAAAAACTAGTACTCGCTTGCGCTTCACTCGTGTTGCCTTTCTCTGGAGGGTTCGCTTGCCGCGGCGCCAACGACGATAAGAACTCGGCTTGGTTCGCCGGGCTGAAGCCCGGGGCCTACATTTCACACGAAGCCGTCGGCGGCCAAGGTCGCTGGTTCGGCGGGCTTCTTTGCCGAGCTTCCGATCGAAACCAATTGCTCCTTTGTGGGCTCGGCGCAGCAATACCAGGGCTCACTTAAGAACGGCACCGCTACGCCGGATCGCTTCACCAGCGCCTGCTGCGGCGGTTCAATTCCGGCCGCGGCGTGGGCCGCCGTCCAGATCCTTGCGAACGCTGCGGACCGCGATTCCTTTTTCCGATCTGCGTCGGCGGCAATCGATTGCACGATCTCGCTCAATTTGTCCACGCGCGCGTCGGGGTTCTTCCACGGATAGACCAGCGACTCGGCGTCAAAGGCGCCGACTCCGCGGCGCACTTCCTCTAACTCCAGCAGGCGCGAGCCTTCGGGAATCAGCAGGCGAATTCCCAGCTGGATTGGCGCCACGTTCTCGACCAGCTCTTCGGCTGCCAGGACGCGTAACAAAGCCAGATAGCCATCCATGGTTGTCCACGGCGTAAAGGCTACAAATGTTGGATGCAACGTCATGTTTAGCGAACGAAATCTTCGCGCTACATGCAAAAAATCCTCGCGGGTGTGGCCTTTGTCGAGCCGATGCAAAATTTCATCGTCTACGGATTCCACCGCGCTGATCACGAAGAGGCAGCCGGTGTCGCGGAGCGTCGTCAGGTACTCCTCGTATTTGCGCAAATGCTCGATCTTGATGGTGACGTCGTAGGTCACATCGGGAAATTCTGAATGAAACGCAGCAACGAGTTCCAACGCATGGCGTATCCCGTTGAAAAAGTCCGGATCGCCGAAGGAGATATGCTGAGCGCCCGCCGCTACCTGTTGCCGCACATCTGCCATTACCACTTCGCGGCTCACAATACGGAACACACCGTTGTAAACCGGTACGATTGGGCAATGCCGGCAGAGATGTTTGCAGCCGCGGCTGGCCTCGGTCGAGCCGACCACGCGATAGCCGCCGCCCGGAATAATCAAGTGAGCGTATTTCGCGAGCGGGGGCATCCCGGCGCGGTCGGGCACCTCAAAAGCCAGACGCTCCAGTGATACGAGAGGTTCGGGCTGCAGCGGGCGGGCGGCGTGTGCGACGCTCTTGCGTTGCGTGGCGGATTCCTCGGAGGAGTGTTCGCTCTGAGTCTGGAAGGGCGGCTTTTTCGCGCCGTTGGTTTGCGCACTGATCCGATCGACCAAACTAACCAACCCACCCTCAAACTCTCCTCCCAAGATCGTTTGCGCTCCCAACGTCCGCAAATACTTCGCGTTCATTGGCGCGTAGAGGCCGTAGCAACAGATATGCGCAGCGGGATTTTGTTCGCGCAACGAGGGAATCAGTTTCGCTGCCAATCGCGTTGCCGTATGCATCGGCAAATAAATCGCAATCAACGCAGCCGCACGAGCCGCGCTTTGGTCTAATTCCTGACGGGTCAAATCGAAGCACGCTACCTGGTGGCCGCGCTTGCGCAGCCATGCCGCCGGGGAGACCACGCCGAAAGGCTGGCGGCCCAGTTCATACGTCGAGATCAGAACTATGTTCATCGATCTAAGTATACCTTCGAGAGCTGCGGCAGCCGTCAGTGAGACGGCGGGGTTTAGAGTCAACGCGGGTACTGCTGCGAGACCGGAGCGCGGGTTGTGCTTGGAATGCAAAGGAGCACCTACCAAAACGGAGCCGGACTAAACACAGCTGCAATGGGCAGAGACGGTTGGCGGGGCTGGCTCTAAACCCCGCCCTCTCGGCGAGGGCGGCTACAGGGCGGGGCATCCAGTGCCGATTATTTTCCGACGGGTACGTGTAACTTGTCGGTTGCGAACTGAATTGGTCCGGTGAAGGACGTGCGAATTGATTTTCGCACGGCGTCCTGTTGTCCCAACACGTCGGGAGCTAGATGGCTCAGCAACAGGTTCTTTGCGCCGCTGTCGCGGGCGGCTTGGCCAATTTTCTTGGGTGGCGTGTGCAGGGCGTACAACTGTGAGGGCGAATCCGGCGGGTCCAGCACGGCGCAATTAAAAATCAGCAGATCCGCATTTTTTGCTAGCTGCACCAGATTCGGCAGCGCGGATGCATCCATGTCGCCGGAGAAAACGACGACTACACCTTTGTAGGAAATACGATAGGCCACGGACGGACAGTCGTCGTGGTGCGTGGCAATCTCCTCGATCACCAAACCGTTGTCGTCGACAATCTTGCTGCTCGCGGAATCCAGACGAATCGGCAGATCACGGACAACAAAAGATTCGGGCGCGCCGAATGTTTTTTGGTAAGCAAACGCGCCGTCACTTCCCACCAACAGGTCAACAAATCGCGAGGTCCTGGGAAATAGTCCGGCGCCGTCGGGGCCAAAAATGTGGTACGCGACGGGTCCGTCGCTGGTCAGCGCCCGCTCATTGAAAAAAGCGGCCAGGTCGCCGCCGTGATCGATGTGCAGATGCGTCAGCAAAACGGTGTCTACTTTTCCGACGTCCAGGTCCAATTCTCCAATCCGCAGGAACGCTCCTGGGCCGGCGTCCACCAAAATTCGCGGTTCGCCCTCGACCTCGACGATGAAACTCGAGCCGCCCCTTCCGAAGGCGCGCGGCCCGCCAGAACCCAGCACGACCACTTCCAGCGCGGACTTTGCAGGAGCAGCCCGTAGGCAAAGTGGGGAGAAAGCAATTAGAGCCAAAGCGAGTGCCGTCCGTATTGTCATAGCGTTCATGCCTTTCGGCGCCGTGCTTGCGCAGCGACAAATCGACGCATACATTGTGGGCGTCTTCATGCGGGTTCCACGCGTGTCCACTCATTCCCGTTTGAGGTTACCCAGCGATCGCCTCGCATGTCCAGCCACTCACCGATGGGTTGGTCGCTCTTGGCTTCCGAGCCAAACCGAAGCACGTTGCCGTCAGGATCTTCGACCTGCATCTCATACGCCCACTGATAGTTCGTCGGCTTATGGCGGATTTTCGCCCCGGTGCGCCGATATTCTTCGAGCAGTGCATCGGCGTCGCTTACGCCGACCCACACCCAGCCGCCGGCATGACCCTGATCTCCCAGCGACAGAAAGATGGAGCACCGGTCACGCGATACCGATGCAAAATACGGCGTCTGCCAATCGATTTTGAATCCCAGGACACTCGTGTAATGGAGGATGCTGGCTTCGAGGCTCTGTACGCGGAGAATTGGGGTGACGCCCTCAAACACCATCGGACCCTGGGCATTCGCTGCTGACATGACGGAGTCCTCCTTCTGTTTATTGGCTGCTCGTTGGGAAGATACCGATTGCGAAGATACCCGTAATCGCAGGAAGAGTTCAATGCGGCGCGGGCGGTGAAGGCTCCGCGGAGCACGCTTGGGCGCGACCCAAGAGGAATTCGCGTTCGCGGGTGTTGTGGGTGAGCGATGCAGCGCGCTGAAACTCCGCCAGTGCTTCGGTGAAACGGCCCAGTTTAAACAAAAAGTCCCCGCGGACGCTGGGCAACAGATGGTAGGCCTTCAGCGAGGGTTCCGACGCAATCGCATCGATGATTTCGAGGCCTGCCGATGGACCGAAGGCCATGGCGACCGCGACAGCGCGATTCAGCTCGACGATCGGCGAGGGCATGAGTTGTGCCAGGGCGTCGTAGAGCGCCGCGATGCGCTCCCAATCGGTCTCCGCGGCAGTGTGCGCTCGGGCGTGACAAGCGGCGATGGCCGCCTGCAGCGCGTAGGGGCCAAGTCCGCCGCCAAGTTCCTCGGCGCGTTGCAGCGCCGCGAGGCCGCGGCGAATCAAAACGTGGTCCCAACGCGTGCGATCCTGATCGAGCAGCAAGATGGGTTCGCCCTTCGGGCCGACGCGGGCGTGCGCTCGAGAGGCTTGGATTTCCATCAGCGCTACCAGCCCGTGCACTTCCGGTACGTTCGGAACTAGCCCCGCCAGAATGCGCCCGAGCCGTAGCGCATCTTCGCAGAGCGCGGGGCGCATCCAGTCTTCGCCAGCCGTCGCCGAATAGCCTTCATTAAAAATGAGGTAGATCACTTCGAGCACGGATGACAAGCGGGCCGCAAGGTCGGGCCCGCGCGGCACCTCAAAAGGAACGCGCGCTTCGGTAAGTGTTCGCTTGGCGCGCACAATGCGCTGCGCGACGGTGGGCTCGGGTACCAGGAAGGCACGGGCAATTTCCTGGGTGGTCAGGCCACCGAGCAGACGAAGGGTCAGTGAAACGCGACCTTCCGTCGAAAGCACCGGGTGACATGACACGAACACAAGACGCAAGAGATCGTCTTCGATATCGTTATCCAGATTTGCGTCGAAATTCGACATGGCCACGTCCTGCTGCGACTTCAGCTCGCGACCCAGTTCTTCGTGCTTGCGCTCAAGCAGCTTGGTGCGCCGAAAGTGATCGATGGCGCGATTCTTTGCGGTGGCCATGAGCCACGCGCCGGGATTATCGGGCACGCCCGATTCCGGCCAGCGCTCCAGCGCGACGACGAGGGCGTCCTGCGCCAACTCTTCAGCCACACCAACATCGCGAACGATGCGAGCAAGCCCGGCAATGAGCCTGGCCGACTCGATCCTCCACACGGCATCGATGGCGCGATGGGTATCAGCGACGGACACGGTGAGCCCTCCTGCCCAGCAGTTTCAGGCTAAGCAAGAGGCCTTGCGAGTGCAAGCGACACCGTGTTCCGGCTGAGGTCGTCCGTCAGGAATTTGCCGCGCTCTGTGCTTGCGGCGCCTCGTACAATTGCCGAAGCTCACATTCGCCGTCGCCCACGTGGTTCAGGAAATGCTTGACGTGTGCGATTGCTTCTTCCTTGGAGTTCGCCTGAATAATGGCCAGGCCGCCGACCACTTCCTTGGACTCGCTAAACGGCCCGTCGGTAACGTTGATATCGCCGTTAGAACGCCGGACGCGCGCACCCATGGTGGTGGGCATGCAGCCTTCGACGGCAAGCAAATAGCCCGCCTTCATGCCTTCCTCGACCAGCTTGTTCATGTCGCACATTTCCTGTTCCGAAGGGGGCCGGACTTTCTCTACGGATTTGTACATGCTCAGGAATTTCATGACGATCTCCTTGGTAAGTTTGGGTTCGGCGTTAAATTGCCGGGAGTTGCGCAACGCGCACGAATTGCCTCTCTACAGGGCGACGAACGAAGCCCTCCGGAATCGACACGAGGAACGTATCATTTTTCTCGGTCCTGGTCAGGGCATGGTCGAATACATGCTTGAGAAAAACATGAAAGAAAATGCACACGACTGCGCTGTTCGGCAATGGTGGCTGCCAAGCCAGCAATTCGCCGCCAGGTGTGAGCGGTTGTGTCAAACGTGCGATCTCACGGTTCAACAGTTCGTCCCAAAGGTGCCAGAACAATGGCGCGACCACGCTTTGTACGACTTCGCATGTTCGGTCCGGGAACTCGACGGCATTCCTGAGGCCGGGCGCGAATACGGCGGAAACAACCAGCAACGCGGGAATCAGTATTTTTTTCATCGGACTGCCCTCTCTACCTTTGAATTTGCCGCCGCCGCAACGCTGAAGCGCTCGCCGCAGCTACTTTTTTTCCTCCAACTGTTTGCCTAACTTGCGCTGGCGATCGACGGCTTCACTTGGGGCAAAATCATCCATCTCAAAAAATTGCCGAAGCTCGATCTCGCTATCCTGGTGTGGCCCGTGCGGAGCTGGCGCGCGCCTAGCCCACTCGATGGCCTCCTCGCGGGATTTCACCTGAATGATCCAATAGCCGGCGATGAGTTCCTTGGCCTCTGTGAACGGGCCGTCGATCACGGTAGGCTTGCCGCTCGAAAATCGGACGCGCGCGCCCTTCGAAGTGGGCTTGAGCCCAGCCCCGTCCAGGAGAACGCCTGCTTTCATCAATTCTTCGTTGTATTTGCCCATCGCCGAAAGCAGCTCTTCGCTGGGCATGACGCCCGCTTCGGAATCCTTGTTGGCTTTGACAATCATCATGAATCGCATCGCCGCATCTCCCTTGTGTGGGGGCCAGGACCTGGGGTTCCTCCGGCTACTACCGGCTGAATCCTGCCTCTACACTAACGTCGAACGAGGGTCCTCGAAATCGACAGCTGCAGGTCTCTTTTATTGAAGGGATTTGGCTTGTGTTCTGCAACGCCATCGAAAGACAAGGGTTGCTGACAGACGCGCACCACGAATCGTAAGCGTGAGGTTGACGGGCGGACTCGATTAGGAAGAAATGGGTAGTCCATCCCTCGCCGCACGATCTTACTTTTTCGGCTATCATAGAGTGGCGAATTCCGGGAAAGGACCGCCAGAATGGCCATCTCCGCAGGCAATTCCTTTAAGACCCGCGACACGCTGAATGTCGGGGCGCAAGCCTTCCAGATCCATCGGCTGGAGGTGCTCGAAAAACAAGGCGTGGCGACGCTTGCGAAATTGCCTTTCTCTTTGCGGGTCCTGCTGGAAAACCTTTTGCGCTTTGAAGATGGGCGTACCGTTCACGCCGAAGACATTCGTTTCCTAGCTGGGTGGACTCCTAACGGCCCACAGAAAGAAATCGCGTTTATGCCCGCGCGCGTGTTGCTACAGGATTTCACCGGCGTGCCCGCCGTCGTCGATTTCGCTACCATGCGCGAAGCTATGAAGCGGATGGGTGGCAATCCGAAGCGCATCAATCCGCTGTTTCCCGCCGAGCTTGTGATTGACCACTCCGTACAAGTCGACAGCTTCGGCAGCGCCAATGCTTTTGGCTTGAACGCCGAGCTGGAATTTCAGCGCAACGTCGAGCGCTATGCTTTCCTGCGGTGGGGCCAGACCGCGTTTCAGAATTTCAAGGTCGTCCCGCCTGACACCGGGATCTGTCACCAGGTCAATCTTGAATATCTCGCGCGCGTGGTGTGCGCGATGCCCAGCGGCAACAAGTTCGAAGCGTATCCCGATTCCGTGGTTGGCACTGATTCACACACCACCATGGTCAATGCGCTGGGCGTGTTTGGCTGGGGCGTCGGGGGCATCGAAGCGGAAGCCGCCATGCTTGGCCAGCCTTCTTCGATGCTCATTCCGGAAGTTGTTGGCTTCCGGCTGCACGGAAAACTCAGCGAAGGCGCCACGGCCACGGACCTCGTTCTGACTGTCACCGAAATGCTGCGCAAAAAAGGCGTCGTCGGCAAATTCGTGGAGTTCTACGGCACTGGGCTTTCCAGCTTGAGCGTTCCTGATCGCGCGACGATCGCCAACATGGCGCCGGAGTACGGCGCGACCATGGGCTTTTTCCCGGTCGATGCGGAGACGCTGGCGTACCTGCAATTCACCGGGCGCACTCAGGAACAGATCGCTTTGGTCGAAGCTTATTGCAAAGAACAGTTCCTCTTCCGCACGGACTCGACCCCGGAGCCTTTGTTCAGCGACAAGCTGGAACTTGATCTTGCCAGCGTGGAGTCGACGGTCGCGGGGCCGAAGCGCCCGCAGGATCGCGTCCCGCTACGCCAGGCGAAGTCTTCTTTCACGAAGGTGGTTGAAGGCGCGCCAGACAAGCATGTGGCCGTGCGCAACAACGGGGATTCGTTTGATCTTTCCAGCGGGGCCGTCGTTATTGCCGCGATCACCAGCTGCACCAATACGTCGAATCCATCCTTGATGCTCGGTGCGGGTCTGCTGGCCAAAAAGGCGGTTGAGCGCGGCTTGCAGATCAAGCCCTGGGTGAAGACGAGTCTCGCGCCTGGTTCCAAAGTTGTTACGGACTACCTGGCGGCTTCCGGCCTCAATGTGTTTCTCGATAAGCTCAAATTCAACCTTGTCGGGTACGGCTGCACGACGTGCATCGGCAACAGCGGGCCGCTTCCGGACGCGATCGGCGCTGCAATCAAGGACAACAATCTTGTGGCGGTCGCGGTGCTCAGCGGAAATCGCAATTTTGAAGGACGCATCCATCCGCTGGTGCGCGCGAACTATTTGGCATCGCCTCCGCTCGTGGTCGCTTACGCGCTGGCCGGCCGCATGGATCTCGATCTCACAACCGAATCGCTTGGGCAGGGATCGGACGGCAAGCCCGTGTTTCTGCGTGACATCTGGCCCACGCCGCAGGAAATCGAATCGACGGTGCGCGCTTCGGTTACTACCGCTATGTACCTGAAACAGTACGGCGAAGTTTTTGAGGGCGACGCGCACTGGAAATCGATGAAAGTTCCCGAAGGCGATCTTTACCAGTGGGATCCGAAGTCGACCTACATCAAGCTGCCACCGTATTTTGAAAACATGCCGAAGACGCCGCCGGCGCTCGTGGATATTCACGATGCTCGCGTGCTCGCTATTCTGGGTGACAGCGTTACTACGGATCATATTTCTCCCGCGGGATCGATACCCGTTGATTCTCCGGCAGGTAAATATCTCGTGGCGAATGGTGTGAAGCCGCACGAATTCAATTCTTATGGGGCGCGGCGCGGCAATCATGAAGTCATGGTTCGCGGGACATTTGCAAATATTCGCCTGCGGAATCAACTCGCTCCGGGCACCGAAGGCGGCTGGACGCTGTACCTCCCGGGCGGCGAGAAAATGAGCATCTACGACGCCGCCGTGAAATACCGCGAGGCTGGGGTGCCGCTCATTGTGATCGCCGGCAAAGAATATGGGTCGGGGTCGTCGCGCGACTGGGCGGCGAAAGGTACCCGACTGCTCGGCGCTCGCGCGGTGATCGCGGAGAGCTACGAACGGATCCACCGCAGCAACCTGATTGGCATGGGCGTCCTCCCGCTGGAGTTCCAACGAGGCGAAACCCGCGAATCGCTGGGCCTGACCGGCCACGAAGTTTTCTCCATCGAAGGCGTAGTGTCGCTCGCACCTGGCAGCGCGATCACTGTCCGCGCAAAATCCGACGACGGTAAAGAAAGACAATTTACAGCCACCGCTCGCGTGGACACACCCGAAGAAGTCTCCTACTACAAGCACGGCGGCATCCTGCAATACGTCCTCCGGCAAATGCTCTAACTCGGCGGTTGCGATCCGGCATGGTTTGGACGGGGAAAAAGATTTAACACAGAGGGCTCAGAGGAAAGAACACAGAGTTCACAGAGCCAACGAAGCGTCTGCCCGCCTTTGCTTGCCCACCCGCCACAATTTTGCCGCTATGCCTCGGCGGTTTTCTTGAGGGTGCGGAACTGGCTCTTGATGTACACGAGTAAAACGGCGCCTAGCGCGATGGAGACCAGGCTGGCGGTTTGCGCGTTGCTCATTCCGAAGAAGGAACGCGGGTTGATGCGGATGAACTCGATCAAAAATCGGGCGATGCCAGTGAGAATTAGATACAGGGAGAAAACTTCGCCCTTGGCCATGGGTTCGCGCAAATACCTCGCTCCCATACGCCAGAGGATGGCGGCGATCGCCAGCCAGATGAAAAATTCGTAGAGCGGCGTCGGATGGACCCGTTGCGTTGTGGGCACCACGCCGTTGGGAAAACTCATACCCCAGGGAAGCGACGTGGGCATGCCGTAGTCGCCGTCGCCAGAAAGCAGGCAGCCGATGCGGCCTATGGCGTAGCCGACGCAAGCGGCCGGGGCACAAATGTCCATGAATTCCAACACGGGAATTTTCAGACGGCGCGCAAGAAAAAGCAGCGCGATGAATCCTCCGAGAAATCCTCCAAACCACGCGAAACCAAAGCGGCTGAAGAGCTGCGGCCAGGGATCGGCAAAAAATTCACTCGGGCTTTCAAGCACGTGATAGAGCCGCGCGCCCGTCAGCCCGACGAGCCCAGCAATGCCAATCACCAGGAAGCCTTCGTCGCGTTTGCCGGCGTAGCCCTTGATGCTCTCGAGTTGGGGGCGGCGCCGGTCGAAGTCGGCCTGTAGAACGTAGGCGGAGACGAAAAGAGCGGTGGCGACCATGAGGCCGAAGGTCGGAATGGTCAGGGGTCCTAGATGGAGGAACGGAATCATCGCTGGTCGAAGAAAGAGTATACATGGCCGGCGGAGAGGCGAAGTCATCGGCTGGGTGATTCATCGTTGAAAACCTCCTCGCGTTCGCAATCGGCTTAAACTCGGGCAAACGCGTCATTGGCTTTTTTAGCTTGGCATTCGTGGGGTGGGCTGCACTCTGGTACAGCTGTCCGCACGTACTATTGACCGCGATTCAAGGGAACGTTACTACGTCGGTAGGTCGTATCGTCTTTATGAGACTTACCAGTAGTACCTCCTTGATTGCCAAAGCTCTTAAACGCGGGCGGTCGGTGCTGAATCGCCACGGCTACGACATTCACCCGGTGGACTCGCGCTGCTGGGAAGATCAGAGAGCGTTGCTCGGCAATCATCAGGACACGTTAATCTTCGACGTGGGCGCGAACTGCGGGCAAACGGCGTGGCAATACAGAAATTTGTTCCCGAACGCTCAAATTTACTGTTTTGAGCCGCAGCCAGATTTGTGTCGCGGACTCGAAAACCGTTTTCGAGACGATCCTAAGATATCGATTTACGCCTGCGCTGTCGGAGCAACGGAAGGAACGGCCGATTTTTATTTGAATGCGAAGCGCGCGACAAGTTCGCTGCTTGCTCCCGATGTTGCTCACCTCTCTCCCAGCTACCTTCCGATGCTGCGAAATGAAGAGATATGCCCCGTGAGAGTCATCACGGTCGATTCTTTTGCCTCCTCCAAGAACCTGAAGCATATTGATTTGCTGAAGATGGATATTCAGGGAGGGGAGTACGAGGCT
>Ga0210393_10002313_pt1 | contig 15755 bp, 27 predicted proteins | sample IncBWC27OmetaG_FD_160068 | JGI IMG/M metagenome (GOLD analysis project Ga0210393, IMG submission 160068) | Forest soil microbial communities from Barre Woods Harvard Forest LTER site, Petersham, Massachusetts, United States - Inc-BW-C-27-O ... | reverse complement strand
TATCCACTTACTCCACGCTCTAGATGAGTCTACAGGTTTGTAACTCCTGCTGAGTGCATCTGGACACTCTGACATGTGCTCACTATCCCAATTGGGTCAGTGTGCTACAGCGCCGGTTCAAGCGGTCCGTCTGTTCGCTTGTACACTTCCAGCTCTTCACAAACTCATAGAAAGTATAGGCATCAGCAGTAAGGTTAGCCTTTCTGCTGCCTGCTGGTTGAGCTCTAATTTCTGCCTGTGGCTGACTGTGGGCAGATGGAGTAGAATGTGACTCAGAAGCATTCTGAGGCCTAGTATCTTCATTGTCTGATGATGTAGAGGAAACATCAAGATTAAAGTCCTCAGAATTCTATTTAAAAAAGAATTTAATAACTAATAATTCAATAATCAACTATAACACACCTGAATTCTGGATGAGAACAATGTGGATCTGGTATTGGAGTTTCCAGAGTCCACAAAAGGGTCATCAGGATCCTGATGAAGTGGAATTGTGCTACCACTAGCAGTAGTCACAACTGGGTTAAACATAACGTGGGGAGCTTGGGGGGTTGGCAAACGCAAAGTACTTATTGTTGCAACTGGAGGTGTAGCTGTTATTGTAGTTAACACCAATTAATACTATTCACTTCTGAGGCCACACACCTTCAACCGGAAAGGTTGTTTGAAGCATGCCACCTGGGAGGTGAACATCTTGTGTAGCGTTTGTTTCTCGGGCCCTCTTTCTTGTATTTCGCCTAGGTGATGGAGATACCGGATTTCGTTGTTGTTTTGAAGGCATTCTGAAAAGAAGCCAAAGCCAAACAGTTGATAATGTGCTGAGGAACAATAAGAAGTGTTGAGGAGCAAGCATTGAGGAGTGGTGAAGAGCAGGTGTTGAGGAATGTTGAGGAGCAAGTGTTGAGGAGGGAGCATTGAGGAGCAGGGTTAGGGCAAAATCACATACAGAAATCTGTGGGCAAAGGGTTACCAATTTTCACAAAGGGCTTTAATTTTGCGTGGCAAAGGGTTTATGCCCTTGACCCACCTGCCCTAGCCAAGGGTCCTGCCGGCGTCGAACTCATTGGTGTGGCTAAAAGAGCCACCACCGCAAAGGCCAAGGCATTGGAGCCCAAGGCTGGGTGTAAGGACACCGTGAAGCTGCTCAAGAGCAGCCATCAAGAATCCAACAGGTGCAGAGGGAAGGCCAACAGGTAGCTGTACAAGCCGCTCATGCTGAGCATTCGACAGGCACAGAGGGAAGGCCAATGGGTAGCCATATAAGCCCTCACACCGAGCACCTGATGGGTGCAGAGGGAAGGCTGATTGGTGGCCATACGAGCCCCTTGCGCTGAGCATCTGCACTTGCATGTACTTGTCCATGAAATGGGTCCGTCCCCGGTCAGATACCTTGAGTGTGAAGTTTTATTGTGTGCAAGTCTGGTCCTCGTGGCTGCACTTGGAGCGCGCTGACTTATGTGCCACTGGTGCTGCGGGAAGGTGGATGGTGTGGTGCAGGTGTCAGTGTGGTCATCGCAGGCAGCATCTCCACTGGAGGCTTGAGAACATGAGACAGTGGGTGGGGCGGGAAAACAGACTCTTCTGGCTGGGAGGGAGGTAGAGTGGTGAAAGGTGTTGATCGAGGTGGTTCTGCACAAAGTGGGGGTTGGGTACAAAGGTGGCACAGGCATGTTGAGGACTCGGACAGGCTGGGACTGTCCTGTGTTTGGTGGAAGATACCAAGTGATATACTTGGCCATACATCGCCTGGAGAAACATACCCACTGGCTGCGTTTCAGCCATCACTTGCACACCCCTTGCCACCGCCCAGAGGCCACCACCGATCGCTCTGAAGTGCCGATATCACAGCAGAGAATAGATAGTTGATCAGTTAGAGAGGATACACGAGAGGTTGCGAGTCTGTGTCACATGCCAACACATTTGTTGGCTATTAGGTGGCAAGGCATTGCTTCTGATGGGAGCAGTGGTCGAGGTTTCCGACATGGGAGGGGCAAAGTCATTGTCATTGTCAGAGAAGTTGTCATGCTTGCTTGAATGGCGCTTGCATTCGCGATCTGGTCGCATGCCAGAGGGGACACTGATTGAGTTGTAGCACATGGAGTAGGGGACAGAGGAAGGGGTGCCAGAGTCACAACTGACACATTTGAAGGCGTTCTTGTTGGGGCTCTTGCCAGTGCTCGGAGACATTAAGGAAGCAAGGGAGTGGGAGCAAGGCACCACATGGGAAGAAGGGGAAGTGATGGTGTCAGCAGTGGCGTTGGTGAAGGCAGCTTTGCTGATGCTGATGGCATCAGCGGTGACATTGATGTTGTTGCTGCTGCTTTTGCTTTTTGAGCCGCTTATCGCCAGGACCATGGGAGGATTCAGAGTGCAAGGATTGGCATTGCCAGGCAGAAGATGATGCAGCAGCGTGCTGTTTTTGTCTTTGTCGCACACAGGAGGGAGTGTGTGGGAGGTACCATAAACAATGTGAAGTTGGGTTTTGTTTGCGGCGTGCTTAGGACTTCGGAGTGTGGTGCAGCAAGGGGCGAAAGTGGTGCTGTGCATGGGGCATCGTTGGTGGGCAGTGTGGTGGCTCGCACTGGTGGGGCAGCTGCAGCGACAGCGGGTGGCTGAGAGTTGAGTAAGGTGGGGAGGGATGTTGACAAGGCCGTGGATGAGGGCTGAGGCATCAGCATGACAGCTTCGGACGAGGGCAGTGCTGCGACTGGGTGCTGAGCGGGATGTGATGAGGCAGCTGGGGATGGAGATGCAGGTGTCGCGGAAGTGAGCAAAATGGGGTTGGGGGGCAGAGATGATGTGGAAAGGGGATCAGTGCAGATGGGATGGCACAGGCACAGATGGGGTGGTCATAAAGATGTGCGGATGAAAACATTTAGAACATGATAAGTAACACTTGTCATTAACGATGTATGGTCCCTTCTAACCTGTGTCTCCATCTTTTGCGCCGGATTCTGAGTGTGCCGCAGTGGGCAGCGTGATGACACGGCCGCCAAACTGGCTGCGCCAAATTGTAACCGGATACGTTTTGGGCCTTCCTCCCCAGCTCCAGTTGCTCTGGTCTTGGCTGGACATTTCGACTTGCCACCGATGAGCTGCTCGAGGCCCATCTTATCCTCATCTTCCTCGACACATCTGCGCTTCTCCGAGCACAGTGGCACAAATCCACAGCTGCCAACCCTGGGACCTGTGCCAGCAGTGGTGGTGGTGGTGGTGGTGGTGGTGACTGTGGACGGAGTTGGAGTTGTTGCTGTTGCTGTTGCTGTTGTTGTTGTTGTTGTTGTTGTTGTTGTTATCGTTGGAGGTGTTGAGATGGTGCCAGCACCAGAAGGGGGGGCGGTCCTGGCCAAGATGAGTGATTCAAGGAGCACATCTTCAGGATCCAAGGACTGCTCATCGTCATCACCATATTTGACGAGCGCACTGATGGAAGGAGTGCGTGGAAGATGGATTGGCGTTGTAGGCACAGGCACAGGCACGCGATGTGTGCTGAGGCCAGTGCATAGTGGGATGCTGGGCGGATGCTGGCGCTTGCGCCTTGGCAGGGATTGGAATCAGGAGAGAGGGGGGGAGATAAGAGTCGGGAGAAGGGTGTTTGGTGCTGGGTGTGGGCCAGGTGTGATGCCTTCATCGTCATCTTCTTCATCATCGCCGTTGAAGTAGAACTCCTCATCGATATCGACGCGGCGCATCTCCAATGGTTGACTTTGAGAAAGAAATATCAGGAATGCCTCAGAACTGATTCAGAAGAGGAGACATATGGTGGTGGGGGCTTCTCCTCAATCTCTGGCGGAGGCAGGTGGATGTTCATCTCATAGCGTCATATGAAGCCCCTGAAACATTGGCTGCAGAAGCGAGTTGTCCTCAGCAGGTGGGGGCGTTGCACGCACGTGCTTAGGGAGGGGCGCATCACCTTCATGCATCATAATATGTAGTCGGAGTGGCTTGCCAGCACTTCTGGATGCTATGGCCAGGCTGTGAGCAAAACAAACACCAGCTGGAACGTGATTGGGAGTGGGGGAGTGGATTTTGCATGGTGAGATGGAACAGGCGTGGGCGTGGCAGTTGGGACTGTGGATACAGGGGATAAGCGGCATGGGAGTGGGTGATGGAGAGTTCTGGAGTGATTCCACAAGCAGGATGTCATGCGGAAACAGCTGTCAACATAGACATTACAAAGGCATGTATTCTCATGCCTCCACCTCATCCTTCCACCGAGGACATTGTGATGACCGATGGCCCTGCATTGCTGGGAAAGCACTGCCACAAAGAATCATCCGAACATCATTCCCAGCTGGCCAAACATCCATCATCTCCATGGTCCATCACTGCCCATCCCTCGACACCTACTACACCTGTGGAGCCCCCCTCTCCTGTCCCAACAGAAATCGCCACAGATCTCCCCATCGTTGAACTGACACCCAAAGAATACATATTGGGCCTCCATGCAGCAGGCATCAAAGTCAGGGACTTTGCCTATGAGGCGCTGCCCAACTCATGCAAGGTGCCCGAGGTATCTGACCCCATCCCGTTGCTCATTGCTGCTGAGTGGCAGGGATGCAGCCCTTCTGCTGCCTTGGCTTTCTGGGGTGTTGTTCCACACCTTTCTGGTGATCACACCGCACTTTCGGATGCCATCAGATGGGTACACGTGCCTTTTGAGTCGTCGTGAGTGAGTGTTGCCCTTGAATGATGCTTCTCGTATCAGGTCATCTCAGTGTGCCATCTGCCAGCTTAGAACACTCTCCCCCGCATCTGGCCCTTCATCCTGGCCCATATCCGACACATGCATCCTGGCTAGCCAACATCACAATCCCACCCTATTTGTATATGCTCCTGACCTGATCACACCCCCCCACCCATTCCGTGTCTATGCGCCTGGCACAACCCCTGACCCACCGGGGTGATGGCATCGCTGTCCTGCCCTTTGATGATCGCCTCATGATCGCTAATATGACTACCAAATAGGGTGCGCTTGTCAGGTACTTCCCCATGGATGATGTGCTGCTACAGTGGTGTGAGGCTGTGGTAAAAAACCTCCAACTCCGCACATTTTCCATCGACGCTTCCATTATTCCATCACTGCCCGACCACCCACGAATCAACAGGCATAGGCTCGATATGGTGCGCGCAACGCCCCTCCATTCAAATCCTAATATGGAGTACATGGCCCATCTCATCATCGACCCCTTGATGTTCGTGCCACACATCTCAGGCCCAAACAACAGCATCAAAGTCTTGATGCCACTCCCGGACCTCAAGTGGCGCCACATCTGCATTCAAAAGGCATACCTCGTGAGCTGCACCAACCCCTGCTCCTCCAACCTCGTAACCACAGCTGCCGTCCTGCATGGGCGCTGCATTGCCCCCGGCATCGAGTTCTACATCATGGCTGCGAGCTCTGCCGTGCAGCATGAGGCGTCACGCATGGGCGACTGGGAGACTCTCATCACTGCAGGTGCATGTGTGCTCCCTGCGGGATGTGGGCCATGTATTGGCCTGGGCATGGGCTTGCTTGAGGAGGGCGAGATGGGCATCAGCATGATGAACAGGAACTACTGCCCATCAAGATGGACGACGAGGTGCTCGAAGCTGAGTTGCGCACAGGGCTTCTCAACATGGCCAATGTGTGCGCTGTGGCGACATATGAGGCTGGTGCAAGCTCAGGGCAGAGGGCAGGGCGCTGCCAGTGGCGGTCATTCGCAGAGAGTATGGAAGCGTTCAGTTGCGCCGACACTGGAGCAAGAGTAGAGATGGATGGGGATGGTGCGCCTGCTATGCATTTGTGGAAGTGGAGGAAGGGTGCATTTGGAGTTCAAGGCTATGTGCTAGTGCCAGTTACTGTGTATTATTCCCATACAATACTACAACAGATGATCAATGATTCCTCTATGTTGTGTTATCATGAAGGACTATAAATGAAATGCCATAGAGCTATATTATCATTTCGTTGTACCTCATTTAATCACCCTCTGTGTGTGTCATGCTCCCGGAGCATATCTGAGACCTTTCTATGTCCCTGTTGTAACTGAGCGAGCTGCTGCTCGAGCAGCTCATGGCTCGCTGTGCTGAGCCATGCCACACACTTCCAAATCGAGCCATATCCATATATGGTGTCTGAAAATTGGCTTGAGCCATTCCTAAGCGGTTTTGAGCCACGAGTAGTGATGTCACGGCTTGGCTCGGTCCGGCTTGGCTCAGCTCATGTCAGTTTGACCAAATTGGGTGAGCCAAGCCATGCCAAACCGTGGCTTGCAATTTGAGCTATGGTTCACAAGCAATTACTGTATTTGGATGTCTGCCTTTTTGGGTGACAGTCACTGACAGAAATGGCTCAGGTACAGCTCAGGTACAGCTCAAGGGACCTGGTTTGGATGAGCCAAGCATGAACCGTGTGGTGTGTGCTCTCATTGGCTTGCTCACTCTTTCTCCTTGCTGCCGCCACCGCCCTCCTCTTTCTTTCCTCTTCCTTTCCTCTTCCTCCCACCTCTCCCTTCCTCTCCCCTGCTTGACATCAGTCACATCACAACTTGACAGCAAGAGGTCACTCCGTTGAACTGCTGTAACCCTCCTGTTTGTTCCCATCACATGCCAGTGTCGAGCTCAAGTTGCACAACCTGGGCGACCTTGTATCTCTGGGACTGCACCATGACACTATTGTATGACCAAGGGAGCGGGCGGTGGCCATCCTGGTGCAGGTTGATCAGGAGATGGCCCAGATTAAAGAGCGCAATCATCATTGGGAAGACAGAATTGAGGTGAGCCATTTGTGTACTAGCACACTCTTTCTACTTACCTCCTCGTAGAATGTGTATCAATCCCAACTGGTCACTTAAGCCCAGCGTCATGTCAAGTGGATCCCTCCACCCAAGGTGCCTCGATCATCACCACCAATGTCTGGCCTGAATGAAACCTCTGTTCCACAGTGGTGTGCTGTCCAGGTATGCTGTGGCTGCGGAGGCATGTTATGTATAGATCAATGCACCCCATGCCAGCCTCCACCTGACGGATTGTTGCATTACCCTCGATGCCCTCACTCCGCAAGTGTGAAATTGGAGATGTCTAGTGAGGAATCAACAATGATGCATCCACCATGGCTTCAACAACTTGACAACAACAACAACGATGACCATCACCGCCACATGACTCGACACAACGAAGAGGAGTGTTGTAAGTCAAAGGACGATGCTTGGGTGGACATTTTAGTCACGAGTCACTCGCGGCGCGCTGGGAATCAGTACGTAGGGCTTTGCCAACCTGGCGGTCCACAACCACACAATGCCAGTTGTCCAGACCCTGAAGCTGCTCATGCCGAGGTTGCGCAGGTGCTTGCGGTGATCAGTGCCCCTTCATCTCAATTAGATGGAGATAGCGTCAACATTGAACCGATGAATGTCCCACACCGTTCGAAGATTAATGGTAGCGAATCACATCTTGATGAAATATATGCGCCGACGATACCCTAGCATCCTCCACTCGGCAGGGCCAGAGGAAGTGCAGGAGCGAGATCCGTGGCATGCTCAGTTGCGGATGGGCTATTTTGGTATGTATGCTGAACGGTGGCGCATGCACCTGACCGGAGATGAAGATATATTGGACCATTTTGCACAGGCAGCCAGTGACATGGAGCCCCTCCTGTGACGGAGTGACACTACCTCGGATAGCATTTATTCATCTGGCCCGACGCTGCCTGCTTCGCCAACACTTGCTCTCATGAAACCCACAATGGAACACCTTCAAGTCGACGTCGCTGAGGTGACTCTTTCCTTCCCTTCCCAGTTGCTGGCTTTGATAGCAAGCCCACAGACAGCATCGCTGCGTGACCTTCAAATACAACAGGAGGTGCGGGACAGGCTATCTGGAAAGCCCGGGCAGAAGGGGAGCTCTCTGATTGAGATGTATCGCAAGAAGGAGCGGCAGGCAGATACCAGAAGTTCTCCAGGCAAATCTTCCTGTTCCATGTTGCAACGACCGCCAGTGCCGCTGCCACACAGTGCAACTACGTGACCACGGCCACAACTGTGACTACGACTGTGACTGCGACAAGATAACGACACGACAACAACAACAACAACCGTGACTGCGACCGCGATTGCAACAATGGCAACGTGTCTCTCATGATGCCATCCCGGGCTTGCCCGAGCCTTCTCGCGGCGGCATCCCAGGCTCATCGAGCACATCCTGTCCACCCTCCAGCCTGAATCACCAAAGTGAGACTTTGCCGATGGCACACAGCTATTGAGCCTTATCTCAGTGTCCTCAACACTCTCCCCGAGTCACAATACATCACCTTACATGGCTGCATCGCCCTCGAGGCCATTGAGAACTCACATTGCTCATCGCGGATCGACTGTCGCATGTTCCATGCACACAGCCGCAGCCCAGCATATCCACCGAATCGCATGCAAAGACATGGACATATGGGGTGAAATAGACCTCAGTACACCCCGCGTTTTCATTCTTGAGCATGGCACGTTAGATTCAAATTCAGAGCCCAAGTCAGAAAGGCAAGGAGGGAAATATGGCCGCAACACCACCACCACCACCACCACCACGCTGCCGCTATGCGACTTGTCACAATGTTACAATGACCGCCACTGCCACTGCCATGCGGCGCAACTACACGACCATGGCCATGACCATGACTGCGGCTGCGACTGCGACAAGATAACGATACAACGATGACAACGATGACTGTGATCGCGATCATAACAATGGCAACATGTCTCTCGCAATGCCTGCTTTGGCCTGCCCTCGTCCTCCGATGGGCACTCTCACTCTCATGGCAGCCAGGCATGCCTGCGCCTCACGCCCTCTGTCGGCCCTCTCGCTGCGGCGAGTAATGCCTGCGCATGCCATCTGTGCGGGCCCTCACGCCATGGCCATGATGTCAGCACATGCCCTCTGTCGGGCCCTCTCGCTGCAGGCATCTCGGGTCTGTGCTCCACCTCAGCCTCTTCCCTGGACTGCAATGCCTCAGGCTTTGCAGTCGTGACACCCTCAGCCACGCCTGCAAGCTCGAGGCCAGGCCAGTGGCTCCTTTAGCAGGGAAAGGCACAGTGTTTGCAGCTGGCAGTGCTTCCCTGACTGCAGCCACAATTGCAACAGTGACAATACAAGCACCACTGTGAACGCGACAACTATAACACGACCAGGATGGCTGCAACAACACCAACGACGACCGAGTGCCTTGGGATCGATGCCGAGTTACTGTATGCAGATGGTATGGACCTGTTCCACCTCAGTGTGCTCAGGTGCCTCATGCGGTGCGTTCTCTCTCTCTCCATCCATCTGCTTCCTGGAAATTGGTAGCAGCTGATGTAGTCATCACGGATTAGATTGTACCCCTGTCTGGACCCAGTGCGGCCCCAGAACATTGCAGGGTCCATTGCGGCCAAGACGATCCAGATGCTGCACATGCTCATTGTGCAATTCACGCGCGGCCTCATGCGGCATGCAATCGTGCTGTGCTAGCTTGACTTTGTGCTGTGCACGCACACAAGGTGTGGTGCCTCAGCAACACCCGTGTCAGGCACTCTAGCTTGGTGTCGGCGGCTCACAGTTGCGGTCGAGCATGGGGGCACATTTTGGGGCGTTGCTGGAGAGGTTTTCAGAGGGCGAGGGGAGCTCAGACAGCAATGATGTGCCATTGGCTGTGCATGCAAGGATTTGGAAGGGCAAGCCTTCTCGTGGCAGCATCTCGATGCTCATGCCACACGTCTCGGGCCCGAACAGCATCAAAGTCTCAATGCTGCTCCCGGACCTTGAGCGGCGCCGCATCCGCATTCAAAAGGCATACCTTATGAGCCGCACCAACTCCCACTTCTCCAACCTCACAGCCACAGGTGCCTGCAACAAGCTCCGAGGATAACTGCACCATGGGCCTGTGTTGCCGTGCAAACAGTTTCAATGCAAATAGTCCGAACCAGACTCTTCTCCCTGCGCTGTGGTACGGTTCCTTTTGGTACGTCAAAAGTTTGCCACTGGAAAGGGGCCGAATGGTTCACTAATTAGCACTGATCCTGATCATGCCTTGGAACAGCAACATGTTGTTCTCACTTGCTGCTGCTATATTTGAAGCTATTCCTATGCTTACTGCCCCAGATGACACAGGTTTCGCATGGACTATATATACAGGTGACCTCATCTCACACGATCAAGAAATCAGCTGTCCAGGTGAGTCATATTACTTGAAGGACTGGTTTGTGTCTTATGGTGCATGGGCTTAGGGATTATGTCACATACATGGAGGTGGGCACGCATCTATAATTTCCTGAAAGTCATAAATACTCATTCTGAGATAGACTGTGGTGTATGACCTATTCAAGTGAACTTTGGGCTCTGGGCCAGTTTATGTTGTGTTAGGAACCGTGACACTTACGACCCGTATGCCCTGCTTTGTCACTGAAGACCGCAAGCAATTGTTGATACATTGCAGAGCCCAAGATGCTCCTCATAGCATAGGAGGTGCCCTGGCTGAACAGTTCAGCTGGTCAGCATTGATCTTGTGTTTTCCATCGCTGACAAGTGATGATTTTTTCTATAGGAACTATAATCATGTCGTGGGTGTATGGGAATTAGAGCAGTGGCTTCCCCAGAGTGCGGCAGCCCAGGCACACTCTCACTATGGTGGGTAGGGCGTGCAGCACACCGACGGACTGCGCATCATTTCCCTTAACACCGATTTCTGTAAGCATCACTGTGTTTCCAGGGTTAAACTGAGCTGATGCTGCATATATGATACAGGGTACCAGTATGGCTTCACCTTCCGCCTGGATTTCGCGACAGTGCTGCATCGCCCCTGGCGTTGAGTTCTACGTCGCAGCCGCGAACTCCGCCATGCAGCATGAGGTTGAGCGTGCAGGCGACTGGGAGACTCTCGTTGCTGTGCGCGTGCGCGTGCTCCCTGTGGGATGTGGGCCGTGTATCGGTCTGGGCACAGGCTTGCTTGAGGAGGGTGAGACGGGCATCAGCGCAACGAACAGGAACTATCAAGGCAGGATGGCCGCTCAACGTTCCATACTACATAGCAGATGCAGATGAGAAGGTCAACCGGGGAGAGCGGGAGGAGGAGGACCTACTGCCCATTGAGATGGATGACGAGGTGCTCAAAGCTGAGTTGCATGCGGGGCTTCTCAACATGGCCAATGTGCATGCTGTGGTGACATATGAGGCTGGCACAAGCTCAGGGCAGAGGGCAGGGTGCTGCCAGTGGCGGTCATTCGCAGAGAGTACAGAAGTGTTGCGCCAATGCTGGAGCAGGAGTGGAAATGCACAGGGATGTTACACCTGCTATGCATTTGTGGAAGTGGAGGAAGGGCATGTGTGGAGTTGGAGGCTACGTGCCAGTGCCAGATGCTGTACTTGAGGAACCGGATTGCGTCAGGGTGAAGGGTGTTATTAACATACAATACTACAACAGATTGTATGTAGAAATAGGTGATGTTGTCATCGTAGTGGTATACTTCCTCTATGTCATGTTATCACAAAGGACTAGAAACGAAATGCAAGTTAGACACCGCCACACTACAGCTACATTATCATTTCATCATACCTCATTTAGTCACCCTCTGTGTGTTTCATGCTCCCAGAGCATATCTGAGACCTTTCGATGTCCCTGCCATAACGATAGTTGATATGCAGATATCCCAAATTAGCTGAGCGAGCCACTGCTCGAGCAGCTCACACTGAGCCATGCTGCACACTTCCAAATCAAGCCACATCCATATATGGTGTCTGAAAAATGGCTTGAACCGTTCCTGAGCGGTTTCGAGTCACGAGCCGTTGAATGGCTCGGCTTGGCTCGATATGGCTCAGGCTCGGCTCACGAGCGGTTTCGAGCCGAGCCGTGACATCACTAGGGTGGACCATGCGCGGTTTGACGACGTGTCTGGAAAGGTGGAAGACGGGATGAAACTGTTATTCGACCCGACCAAATTCCATTTTTCTGTCTGGGTGTGGATACATGACTTGGAGGACCCGTACTGGCGTCGAGAAAAGTGAGACGAAAGGCCATCACAGCCTCGTGGAACGCCGTTGCATTATGCAGCTCTGTGTGGCCTAGACGCGATTGTAGAATTCCTGGTCATTGAACGCTCACAAGATGTGCACAGTCAAGGCTTTGACCACAAGTCGACCGCGTTGCATCTGGCGTGTAGGAGGGGACATGCAGAAGTTGCTTGTTTCCTTCTGGACAACGGCGCAGATGCGGAAGCCCGGGACAATCGCGAGTCAACTCCGTTACACCTCGCATCAAGAGGGGGACATGTGCGTGCTGTGCGTGTTCTCCTGGATCGCGGCGCGGAGGTGGCAGTCAAGGACGAGCAAGGTCTTTCTCCATTTGTCCTTGGAATGCGATCAAGGCAGACAGAAGTCACAAGTGTCCTTCTCGAGCACGATGCGGCAGGGACAATAACGAAGAAGTGGACTCCGTCGCATCGAGCATTATTCGAGGGAAATATTGAAGCCATACGCATCCTTATCGAGCGTGGTGCAGATTTAATAGGCCACACCGACGATGAGGTCAGTCTATTACAAGTAGCGTCACTCGGGGGACATGTGGAAGTCATCCAAGTCGTTCTTGAGCATGGCATAGATGTGGCGGCCAAGTGCGATCAAGGGCAGACTTTATTGCATTTTGCGTCGATTGGAGGACACGTGGACATGGCACGCATTCTTCTTGACAACGGTCTGGATCCTACGACACAAGGCACCGGCGGGCTCACTCCGCTGCACGGGGCATCGGCGGGGGGACATTTGGAAGTTTCGCGCCTTCTTCTCGACCGTGGGGCGGATGTGACAGCCCAGGAGGAGCATGGGGTCACTCCATTACATGCGGCGGCATTTGGGGGACATGTCGAACTCGTACTCCTACTTCTCGAGCGCGGCGCAGATGCGATATCCCGGGATAAGGATGGGGAGACTCCGTCGGATCTGGCATCGCAAGGCGGGCACATGGAAGTTGTCGAAGTCCTTCTCGAGCATGCCAGAAATGCGAGGGCTCAATGATGACACCGTTGCATTGAACAGCGAGGTGAGTTTTGCTCGTGTCGTCCTCAGGTATGATGTTGATCGAATAACAACAGCGGAATCACAACGGAGGCTCCTAGGAATCATCTATAGGGGATATCGTCATACCTATCGAGCCAACGAGTAGAAGTAATATAAAATAGAATTATTAGAGATCATCGCAAGGCAACCGTCCAACGGAACATTTGCGGAGCTTGGCGGACTCGGATCAGCCACATCAGCACGGACAAGTTGGACTTGACTTTCCTCTTTCTTATAATTACCACTATAGTGTCCGTAGTTGGCCATGCTCCCCCTGGCTCCTAAGCCCTCTACATATGGTTCGGGCAGCCTCGAGCTTTCAAGACGAGGGGTGCTGTCCGCGCTCAGCCCAGGCCACAGCTCCCTGTGAGCGCAGAACTCCTCAAACTTCAAACTTCCAAGCCTAATAGGGGAGGGCATCGAGTCTCGGATCGACAAAATCATGCTCCGACACGACGCCACCCCGTATGTGCGAGCCGAAAGTCTCAGGAAGGCGAGGAAGGGGAAATGAAGGGCTTCGGTGGCCTCTTTTGGAGGCTGCAGGTGTTGCGGCGGCGGCTCTAGGGCTATCCCACTGGTCGACACTTGAATGGCCTGTGCCTTTGTAGTCTCCGAGATCACGCGCCCGTGTAATGACGGAAAAGAAGGTCACTTGGCCTTTTATGCAATTTTATGGCCTGGTGCGATGCTGACGCCGGAATTCTGCAGGTCGACGCGACTCGGGCCGAGGACTTGTCCTCCACGACGCGGGATCAAGCCAGCGATCTCCTCTACCTCATAAGGCCAGCCTTCTTTAGCATTTATCAAGGTATTTGGCTTCCCGATTACAATATGCGCGTGAGTCCTTGGACTCAGATCAATAGCCTGGACCCATCTCAGGTCGGCTCAGCGCTAGCGATTTGCGCGTGAGCACCCCGGCCTCATCAAGGCTCTCTGATTTACCCCGTATAGCGTCTGGTCCCATCTGGTCAGAGCGTTTGCACGTGAACGTCTGGGTCTGAGATCGGGTCCAGTGGGACAAAGGGTAGTCCTGTCTCTGCATCGATAGGTTACGCATAAGCAACCTCTTCTGCCATCCAAAACCTAACCCATCTCTATCATTTACGATAGACCCAACGTCGGCACCACCCTCAGGCCTTTTCATGTGCTTCGCTGTATACGTTTCGTTCCACGATGCCTGCGTGGCTAATGCTGTCGCATTTTCCTCCTTCGGGGCGCAGCACTCGTGGCCCTAACCCGATGCGACCGTAATGGCCGATGTATGAGTTCAAAGGAGCGCACACAGCGCGTAATCGTTCAGCACAGGGACGAGAACAATACTATACTCGATACACATGTGCAAGATTTACAAGAGCCAAATGTATTTGCCTATGCGAGGTGTAGTTTTTCGGGGGACGGGGCGACGAAGAGCACAAAGGCGTTGTATTGGGGTCCAAACGCACGCATTGCCCCGGTCTATCTACGACGCTTTTATGTACGACATGTCTGAGGAAATACAGAAATACAAATGAGAAAATGAGTGAAAATTTCAGCTAATAATTTGTGCTCCACTGTAACCCTGAACGTCTGAACCTCTACGCCGATCCTTTTGAGGCAATTACCATGTAGTAGCTAGCTCCGTACATCGCAATCGCAAGCGAGATGGCAGTGCGTTTTACCCTTGCTCCCTCCTTCCATCACCACGTAATCATACAGCAAATTGCGGGCGACATGAACGAGTTGAAACGTCCAGAGTTGGCTTTCTCCACCAGATCCGTGGAAAAATCACAACATCGCATGTGAATCGCGGCACACTGGGACGACGAAATGGTTGTCGAAAGCGATCCTTTCTCGGAATGGAAGTCGTCCGGACAGTGTTCGCTTCCCTGGGTTCATGGCAAATGTCTGTTGTCTCCAGCTCGTATGCTCTCACGGAGATTGATGATTTACCACACTCGTAGCGGGCGCAGGGAAGAGCGTTCTTTGGTTAGTTTAACCCTGCGATATTTCTGTCCCAGTAACTTAGGGCGCTGGCCGACCGCTGACCGTCTACTGGCGTGGCTTGTATATTGTCTTGCTGTAGTATGCGCCCGTCGCAGCAGACTTGATAGTGAGTCTTGCGGGTATCGGGGCCTTTTGCGGATCTCGGGAGTGAGGATATGAGTACGAGGGCGGAAGTCCTGGGAGAGGCGGTGTTTGATGTTGAGCACGCTGAGAGGGGATTAAAACAACTCCTTTCCTTCGTACCACCATCATCTAGGGATACCGCCTGGGCTTAGCTCGCGACCCCTCCTGCTGCTGGTCAATTCTCGTAGCCATTCAACCACCCTCTACAATATACTCATTGTTGTCTCCCAACCACTCAACGCCCGGCTACGGCCAACACACTCGACATGTCGCAAGACAACCCCCCCCGATCTCAACGACGGCATCATGAAGTTTATGAGCCGCATCTTTGCTCCAATGCTCAAGGAGGACTTTTCGGAGCATGTCTCCCACATCAGTAAATTAGTGTAAATCTCACGAGCCATCGTGAGACAATATCTACCGGTGCGAGACATTATCTGCGGTGTGATTTGCATGAGTATCTTGCAATGCCTCCTGATGTCTCCCGAAATTGACAATCAACACATATTATTCGCGAGTTGATATGATCTGGCCAAGGAATCATGATCTGCTGCCTCCTGTCACTTGTTTCGTGAGATGTCATGGTTGTTTTTTGAGGAGCA